>Ga0209396_1000290_pt1 | contig 62504 bp, 57 predicted proteins | sample GOMGulsemesocosm_6_FD_184638 | JGI IMG/M metagenome (GOLD analysis project Ga0209396, IMG submission 184638) | Methane-oxidizing microbial communities from mesocosms in the Gulf of Mexico - GOM8C Gulf of Mexico (SPAdes) (version 2) | ecosystem: Environmental > Aquatic > Marine > Cold seeps... | reverse complement strand
ACCAACTAGCTAATCTCACTTGGGCTAATCAAATGGCGAGAGGTCCGAAGATCCCCCCCTTTGGTCCGTAGACGTTATGCGGTATTAGCAGTCGTTTCCAACTGTTGTCCCCCACCATAAGGCATATTCCCAAGCATTACTCACCCGTCCGCCGCTCGTCATCTTCTAGCAAGCTAGAAATGTTACCGCTCGACTTGCATGTGTTAAGCCTGCCGCCAGCGTTCAATCTGAGCCATGATCAAACTCTTCAATTAAAAATCGTTTGTGATGTACCGCTTACCGAGGTAAACAATAACATCTGCTCAATGAATTCTGTCGTGATACCAGCCAAAGCTGATATCGCATTACATAGTCGTTACCTATCTCGCTAGAAATAAGTAACTTGTATTTATTTGCATGAACATTCTTCATTAAGCGTTTTTGTTGTTCTCCTCGAAAGGAAAACTAGGTAAAAACAAGTTAATGTGAGTATTCACACAAATTGCATGATAACTAATTGTTAAAGAAATGAGGTCTTAGTCGCATTCGCTAATGACCTGCGCTTCTTGCTACTTAACAACGTTGCCGTTGCCGTTTGCCCGAAGCAGGATGCGCATTGTACGCTTCCAAGTTTTGATGTCAACGTTTATTTTAAAGTATTTTAAAGTATTTTAAAGTATTTTAAAGTATTTTAAAGTAAACGTTAAGTTAACTGATTCACCTTATAAAGAGAGTAGATAACTTATCAAAACGTCCACTTGGTTTAGGTTTTTGTCTGAACCCCTTGGAACTCGAGCGCATTGTATAGAGTTCCAGTTAGAGGTCAAGCCAAATAAGTAGCTTTTTCAATTTTATTTAACAATTCTAGTTCAAGTGTTTAGTTATTGCACAAAAAAAACAATTGCGTTTAAAAAACACTCAAGAAAACCTGTCATTACATACAAAGGCCGCCATCTATCTCGACCACTCGACCAGTAAAGAATTCGTTTTCGAATATAAATTTGGCTGTATGCGCTATTTCATCTGCTTCACCTAGACGTCCTACAGGTTTCATTTTCTCTAATCTATCTCGCATTTCAGGTTTCATCGAATCCGTCATAGCAGTACGTATTACACCCGGTGCTATAGCACCAACACGAATACCATGTCGACCAAGCTCTCTTGCCCACGTTGTAGTCATCGCAACTACGCCCGCTTTTGCGGCTGCATAGTTGGTTTGTCCCATATTACCGCCACGGGCAATTGAAGACATATTAATAATTACACCTTCTTTACGACCTTCAATCATATGTACAGCTGCTTCCCTGCCACATAAAAAAACACCGGTCAGGTTTACATCAATAACAGATTGGAAGTTTTCTAAGGACATTTTTTTACTGACAACGCCGTCTTTTGCTTTAACAAACATACCGTCACGTAAAATTCCTGCGTTATTAACTAAACCATCAATACCGCTGAAGTCTTCATTAATTTGTTGAAAAGTCTGTTCAACTTCGGCTTCTTTACTGACATTAGCAATATAGTACTTAACTCGTATACTATTGTTTCCTGAAGCAGCAACTTGCACTACGCTTTCTTTTAGTTGTTCTTCATTTAAATCGATCAATGCGATATTCGCGCCTAATTTTGCAAAGCTCATTGCCATGGTCAAGCCTAAACCTTGACCACCACCGGTTATAACAATTGTTTTATCTTGTAGTTTCATTTTTATCTACTTACTTATGATTAAATACGTTAAAGATACTGGAGAAGTCCTTAGTGCCATTTCCAGCAGCCGCATGCATAGTGTATAAGCTACGTGCTAATGCGCCCATTGGTGTGGAAGATTGACTAGATAATGACGTTTCCATTGCTAAACCTAAATCCTTTGCCATTAAGTCAACCATAAATCCGCCTTGATAATCATTCGATGCAGGAACATTTTCCATCACATCAGGGCAAGGGTTATAAACATCAAGTGTCCAGTTACTGCCTGAGCTTTTGCTCATTATGTTCGATAGTACTTTAGGATCTAAACCATTGGCGAGGCCTAACTGTAGTGCCTCACTCGTACCTATCATTAAAACAGATAAAAGCATGTTATTGCATGCTTTTGCAATTTGTCCTGCACCATGGCCACCTGCATGAAAAATATTTTTTCCCATAGCATTTAAAACTGGCTCAGCAAGCTTAAATTCATTAGTACTTCCGCCAACCATAAAGCTTAACGTTCCAGCCACTGCGCCACCAACACCACCCGAAACAGGTGCATCAACAAAATTAATATTGTGTTCTGCTAAAGAGGCAGCTACTTTTCGTGATGTTGCGGCATCAATTGTTGAAGAGTCAATAACAACGCTGCCTTTATCTATATGGTTAATCAGACCGGTATTAAGTGATAAGTACAACCCATCAACGTGTTTACCTGCGGGTAACATTGATATAATAAATTGTGCACCTTTCACACAATCAATGGCGCTTGGTTGAGTACTAGCTCCTGCCTCAACAACCTTGTCCACCGCCACGCTTGATAAATCGAAAACACAAACCTGATGGCCTGCTTTGACTAAATTAATAGCCATCGGGCCACCCATATTACCCAGCCCGATAAATGCGATCTTCGCCATTATTCTTTCCTCTTTCAATTTGATAATAATAGAATGTTAGTTACTTAGATTCGTTGTTATTCTGATAATCCAGCTAAAGGATGTTGTTCTTTTGTCCACTTCGCTTCAAAAAACCAATCAGTAACTGTTTCATCAACATTAGCCAATGAGCTATAGCGCCATTGAGGTTTATAATCTTTATCAATTAGCAATGCTCGAACCCCTTCGGTAAACTCGCCGAACAGCCCTGATTTAACTGCTAAATTGAGCTCCAAACGAAAACAATCAGCTAAAGAAAGATCTTTACCTATCGCAAGTTGACGATAGGTAATCTGAGCACTTAACGCACTACCTGATATAAGTGTACTTTGCGCTTTGTTAAACCATTTATCTTCAATATCATGATTAACAATTGCACCATAAACGTCTCTTAAATTCTCAAGTGCTGCTAATTGTTCAATAAAGCCTTGGTGGTTTTGTAAGTGAGAACTTGGCATATCAACAAGACAATCTTGCTCAACCACATTTAATAATACACTTAACTCTTTATGATTCGATGAAGTACTATCTGTCCAATTAATTTTTGTTAATTGATTAACAATAATTTCTTTTTGATCATTTAAAATATAGAAATCAGCTAACTGACAAAATTTTGCATCTGCTGCATTGAGAGGTGCGCCTGTTAAAGCTAAAAAGAGTCCATTACCGTCAGGCATTTTATTAAGAAAGTAACTGGCACCAACATCAGGAAAAAGACCAATACTAATTTCAGGCATGGCAATGCGGGACTTTTCAGTCACAATTCGATGACTCGCACCTGATAGAAGCCCTAAGCCTCCCCCCATGACAATGCCATGCCCCCAGACTACAAAGGGTTTCTCAAATTGATGAATTAAATAATCAAGTTGATATTCTTTAGTAAAATAACTACAAATTTCAGGAGAATAGTCACCTACTTCACCATTATTTGCCATATTATTCACAGATTGACTTTTCATGGACTGGTAAAGGTGAACAATATCGCCTCCGGCACAAAAGGCTTTATCACCTGCACCTTGCAAGAATACACAGGCTATATTTTCCTGCTGCTGCCATTGCAATAATTGAGGGTAAAGTAAATCAATCATATTACCGCTTAAGGCATTTAAAGATTTTGGAGAGTTTAGTGTCGCAATTGCAATTTTTTTGCCATTATCACAAACTATTTCTTCAAAAAGCACTACATCAGTCATACACACACCTATTTATTTTTTGTTTTAACTGTTAGCTATTTTATGTTACTTATTTGACACTATTTATTATTTCAGCACTATTTATTCAACCAAACGGGCTTACGTTTTCCCAAAAAGGCTTGTACCCCCTCGGTTTGATCAACTGAATCAAACAAATCAACAAATGCTTGTCGTTCTTGTATCAAGACTTTATTAATAGGCATAATTCTATTTTTTTGAATTAAACGTTTACAAGCGGTTACTGCTACGGGGCTTTGTTTGGCGACTTTGGCCGCTAATGCTATTGCCGAAAATTTTGCTTCACCCTGACCAACAATCTCTTCCACTAAACCAACTTTTAATGCCTTATCCGCATCAAGTCGTTCACCACATAAAATCATGCGCTTAGCCCAGCCTTCGCCGACTAACAGTGCTAAGTTTTGCGTACCACCAGCGCAAGGTAATAAACCAACACTTGCTTCAGGTAATGCCATAACCGCATGTTGTTCACTAATGCGAATGTCACAAGCTAAAGCAACCTCTAAACCGCCCCCCATGGCATAACCATTAATAGCTGCGATGGAAACACCGCCAAAATTAGCCAAGGTTTCAAATGCCTGGCCAAAGATATCACTCATATCGACAGCAACTTGTTTATCGCCATCGGCAAATACATTGAGATCTGCACCTGCTGAGAAGAACTTAGCACCATCCCCCGTTAATACCAGTGCATAGATATTTTTATCTTCATTAAGCACTAAAACCAAATCACGTAAATCTGCCAGACTTTGTGCTGTCCAGGTATGCGCAGGAGGATTGTTAAAGGTGACAACTGCGGTATGGTCAATGACTTCGACTTTTAAAAACTGTGATGAATAATCAGACATTTTCTTTCCTCGACTAAATTCTAATATTTTATGTTTTTATGCATGAGTTCTATTAATCAATAAAACTCATGACTTTGCATAATAATGCCTAGAGCAATTGCCCTGCCCCTTCAGTTAATAATCGACGGGCAATAATAACGCGCATAATTTCATTAGTGCCTTCAAGGATTTGATGCACTCGTACATCTCTAAAGTGACGTTCTAGTGGGTACTCTTTCATGTAACCGTAACCACCATGGATTTGTAAAGCCGCATCACAAACTTGAAAACCTATATCGGTGGCAAAACGTTTGGCCATAGCACAGTAGGCTGTTTTTTCAGAGTCGTTTTTATCTAACTTATAAGCCGCTAATCGCACTAACTGTCTTGCTGCAACAAGTTCAGTAGCCATATCCGCGAGTTTAAATTGTAAACCTTGAAATGCCGCTATTGGCTTACCAAATTGTTCTCTTTCTTGCATATATGTCATCGCAGTATTTAACGCTTGCTGTGCAGTACCTATTGAGCAGGTAGCAATATTAATACGACCGCCATCAAGTCCCTTCATTGCTAAGGTGAAACCATCACCTTCATTTGCGAGTAAGTTCTCTCGTGGAATTCTGACATTATCAAAAGTAATTTGTTTTGTTGGCTGTGCATTCCAGCCCATTTTTTCTTCAGCTTTACCATAAATAACGCCATGCGTATCAGCAGGAACAACAACGGCTGAAATCCCTTTAGCGCCTGTTCCTCCTGTACGTACCATAACCACTAATACGTCAGTTTCACCTGCACCTGAAATAAACATTTTTGAGCCATTAATAATATAATGATCGCCGTCAATTTTAGCGCTGGTACGTAGCGAGGCAGCATCAGAGCCAGAGCCAGGCTCTGTTAAACAATAAGAAGCAAGCTTTTCACCTGTTACCAGTGCTGGGCACCAAGCATCTTTTATTGTTGCTGTACCCCAAGTTGCTATCATCCAAGTAGCCATATTGTGGATAGTCATCATGGCTGTTGTCGTAGTACAGCCCATGGAGAGCTGTTCAAAAATTATCGAGGAATCTAATCGACTCAAGCCTAAACCACCGGCATCTTCTGGCGCATATAAGCCACAAAAACCAAGTTCTCCCGCTTTAGTTATTACATCCTTTGGAAAGGTATGCTCTAAATCCCATTTAGCCGCATTGGGTAATAACTCGCTATCGCTAAACTGCTTAGCCAAATCAGCAAACATCTGTTGGTCTTCGGTTAAATCAAAATTCATCAGTAATTCCTATCTTTTAAAAGGGTCTCTTTTAATTATTTAGTTCTTTTCCAGTATTATTAAAGCAATGCCTTATAAGTATTTAGCTTTAAGCTGTGTGGCTCAATTTAAAGGAAAATGCACGGAGTTGACGTTAGTCAAGACTCCATACACTCTGTATTACGCCTTTCAGGACATCCTTCGGATGTTCAAATTATTTTCCGAGTTACTTCACTAGTTAATTGTGATTACTTTTAACGTATAAATTGTGCTACACAGCGACAAGATAAGTACTTACAGTATTTCTAATGCAATTGCAGTCGCCTCACCGCCACCGATACAAAGGGCAGCAATGCCTTTAGACAGGCCTTTGTTTTTCAAAGCGTGGATTAAAGTCACCATAATACGTGCGCCACTTGCGCCTAAAGGATGACCTAAAGCACATGCTCCACCATGAATATTCACTTTACTGATATCTAATGACATACTTTTTACCGCCAACATAGTTACCATGGCAAAAGCTTCGTTGATCTCAAATAGATCAACATCCGACGTTTGCCAATTTGCTTTAGCTAATACTTTTGTCATCGCGCCTACCGGTGCTACGGTAAACTCGCTAGGTGCTTGGGCATGTGTTGCATGAGCGACAATTTTGCAAAGTGGTGATAAACCGCGTTTTTGTGCTTCAGACAATTTCATCATGACTAAGGCTGCGGCACCATCTGAAATAGAGCTAGAATTTGCCGCAGTAATGGTGCCGTCCTTTTTAAAAGCGGCACGAAGTGAAGGTATTTTATCTGGACGAGCATTCCCGGGTTGTTCATCGGTATCAATAGTTGTTTCTTTACGTCTATTAATTACAGTAACGGCGGTAATTTCATCTTTAAATGCGCCTGAGTCAATGGCTTGGTTTGCTCGACTTAGTGAACGGATAGCAAATTCATCCATCGCTTCACGGGTAAAACCAGCTTCACCGGCAGTTTCTTGAGCAAAACAGCCCATAGAAATTCCGTCATAGGCATTTTCTAAACCGTCGAGCATCATATGATCGATGACCTCACCATGTCCCATTCGTAGACCCGTTCGAACTTTCGGTAATATATAGGGTGCATTACTCATGCTTTCCATCCCGCCGGCAACAGCAACATCGATAGAGCCCGCAAGTAATGAATCATGTGCTTGCATTGCAGCTTTCATACCTGAACCACAGACTTTATTGATTGTGGTACAGACAGTAGATAAGGATAAATCAGCCGCGATTGCTGCTTGCCTGGCGGGTGCTTGCTTTAAGCCTGCAGGTAAAACACAGCCCATAATGACTTCATCGACTTGATCATTGGCTAAATTAGCTTGTGCTATTGCACCTTTAATTGCCGTAGCACCTAATTCAGGAGCCGTAACGGGTGACAAACAACCGCCAAAACCTCCCATTGGTGTTCTAACGGCTGAAACAATAACAATAGGGTCTAATGATGACATGCAGCTCTCCAGCTTATAAATGATACTAAATTTTATTAATTACAATGGAATACCAATCGGGCTATTTTATTAATCCGTTTAGCATAAATTAATCTCTTTTGATAAAGCCTAACTTAATAGTGCCTTTACGCCAACGTAACCTTGGTGACTAAGATCATCAATAACAAAGCAAACTGTAAGTCCTTGCTTACAGGATAAGTTTATTATTTTAATCATCTACCAAAAAGCAACCTTTACGTTAACGTAAACTTCCTATAAGATAAATCAATAAGCAAATTTATTCAAGATGATATATCCGAGTTAACAAATGACATCAAAAATTAGCCCAAGCAAATACTCTATTAGCGACTTATCAAAAGAATTTGATATCACCACACGCAGCATACGTTTTTATGAAGACCAAGGATTAATTTCTCCTGCCCGTAAAGGGCAAACGAGAATTTACAACCAAAGAGATAAAGTTCGACTAAAGTTAATTTTACGCGGCAAACGCCTAGGTTTTTCATTAGCTGAAACGGGTCGTTTATTTGAACTCTACGACGTAGATAAAACGAGTGCTAAGCAGTTGAACAGCATAATGGAACTTATCCATAATAAAAAATGCGATTTAAAGCAGCAACTTGAAGACATTAATGCAGTGCTAATTGAACTGAATGACCTAGAAGATAACTGTCAAGAGACACTTAAATCACTAGAAAGCAAATAATATCCAGAAAACAATCCCCATAAATAAGCAACGGTAAAGGAACCATTATGATTTCACAATACAGATCACTTAACTTTAACTTAGGTGAAACCGTCGACATGATCCGCGAGCAGGTAAATGCCTTTTCTCGTGATGAAATAGCCCCACGCGCAGCGCAAATAGACATTGATAATGAATTTCCGAAAGATTTATGGCGTAAGTTTGGTGACATGGGTTTATTAGGTATGACAGTTGCTGAGCAGTACGGTGGCTCAGAACTTGGTTATTTAGAACATATTGTTGCGATGCAAGAAATTAGTAGAGCTTCTGCTTCTGTTGGTTTGAGTTATGGCGCCATGTCGAACTTATGTTTAAATCAATTGAGCAAAAATGGTTCTCATGAGCAAAAACTAAAGTACTTACCAAAACTTTGTACTGGTGAACATGTTGGTGCGCTTGCTATGAGCGAGCCAAATGCGGGTTCAGATGTAGTAAGTATGAAGCTTCGTGCTGACAAGAAGGGTGATAAGTACATCCTTAACGGTAATAAGATGTGGATCACCAATGGTCCAGATGCAGATGTTTTTGTTATTTATGCAAAAACAGATACCAGTGCTGGTTCAAAAGGTATTACAGCTTTTATTGTTGAACGTGATTACCCTGGCTTTTCTCGCCATCAAAAATTAGACAAGTTAGGTATGCGTGGTTCAAATACCTGTGAATTAGTTTTTCAAGATTGTGAAGTACCTGCAGAAAATATCTTAGGCACGGAAGGCAAAGGTGTTCGGGTATTAATGTCAGGTTTAGACTACGAACGTGTGGTTTTATCCGGTGGCTCTTTAGGCATCATGGATGCTTGTATGGATTTAGTTGTACCTTATATTCATGACAGAAAGCAATTTGGCCAATCTATTGGTGAGTTTCAATTAGTACAAGGCAAAGTTGCTGATATGTACACTCAAATGAATGCAGCCAAATCTTACGCTTATATGGTGGCTCAGGCATGTGACCGTGGTGAAACTACACGTAAAGATTCTGCCGCGGTAATTTTATATGCCGCCGAATTAGCAACTAAAATGGCACTAGATACTATTCAATTACTTGGTGGTAATGGTTACATCAATGAATTTCCAGCGGGTCGTTTATTACGCGATGCCAAATTATATGAAATTGGCGCTGGCACCTCAGAAATCCGCCGTATGCTTATAGGTCGTGAATTATTCAACGAATCTAAGTAACAGCTTTATTTATTGCTAGTTAAGCTAACTACTACGTTAAATAATACTCATTGACTAACGTCAACTCCGTGTTATTACCTTGTATTTAGCCTAACTAACTTCAAATTAAACCGTTACCTATTTAATTGTTTTTTTTTAAATAAAACCATACAGTTTCAAGCTGAATCACTACTGATAAATAGCAAGTAAATATAAACCAATATTGATTTAACCAGTAACGCTTTAGTTTGCAGCTAGTTATGGCAAGTACAAGGCAAAGTAAACGCAGTTGACTATTGTCAATGAGTTTTCTTAACGCCGTAATTGCCATAACTAGCAATAAAATAAAGCGTTACTAACTAATGATAAGGCACTACCGTGGCAAAACTGATATCAAAAATAAACGTACGCAGCCAGGATTTTTTGGATAATGCTGCTCATATGCAAGTGCAAATTGATGATTTGCGTGACAAGCTTAGTGAAGTGAAACTAGGCGGCGGCGAGCGTAGTCGTCAACGCCATTTAGATCGAGGTAAGCTATTGCCACGTGACCGAGTTAATGCCTTACTAGATCCCGGCTCAGCTTTTCTCGAGTTTTCACAGCTAGCCGCTTATAAAGTCTATGATGACAACGTGCCTTGCGCCGGCATTATTACCGGTATTGGCCGAGTGTCAGGTCAAGAATGTGTCATTGTTACTAATGATGCGACAGTAAAAGGTGGTACTTATTATCCGCTCACAGTAAAAAAGCATCTTAGAGCTCAAGCAATAGCACAAGAAAATAACTTACCTTGTATCTATTTGGTTGATTCAGGTGGCGCTAACTTACCTAATCAAGATGATGTATTCCCTGATAAAGAGCATTTTGGTCGTATTTTCTTTAATCAAGCCAACATGTCAGCTAACAACATCCCACAAATCGCTGTGGTTATGGGCTCTTGTACTGCTGGTGGTGCTTATGTTCCTGCGATGGCTGATGAATCGATCATTGTTAAAGAACAAGGCACAATATTTTTAGCTGGCCCTCCCCTCGTTAAAGCAGCAACAGGTGAAGTGGTTAGCGCTGAGGATTTAGGTGGCGCCGATGTACATTGCCGTACTTCAGGTGTTACCGACCATTACGCACAAAACGATCATCACGCATTAGAAATAGCACGTTCTGCCGTTAAAAATTTAAATAGAATAAAACCGATAACCATAGATTTTCAACAAGTGGTTGAACCTGAATACCCAAGTGAAGAAATTTACGGCATTATCCCTAAAGATACCCGCCAACCTTATGACATTCGTGAAGTTATTGCTCGCATCGTTGATGGCAGTAATTTTGATGAATTTAAAGCACTTTATGGTAATACCTTGGTCTGTGGCTTTGCGAAAATATTTGGTTACCCTGTTGGTATCGTCGCTAATAATGGGGTGTTATTTGGTGAGTCAGCAGAAAAAGGCGCTCATTTTATTCAGCTCTGTGCACAACGAAAAATCCCCTTAGTCTTTTTACAAAACATAACCGGTTTTATGGTCGGTAAACAATACGAATCAGGTGGTATCGCCAAACATGGCGCTAAAATGGTCACTGCGGTTGCCACCGCACAAGTACCTAAATTTACCATATTAATTGGTGGCAGCTTCGGCGCCGGAAATTACGGTATGTGTGGTCGAGCCTATGACCCACGTTTCTTATTTATGTGGCCAAATGCCAGAATATCAGTCATGGGTGGCGAGCAAGCCGCGGGCGTAATGGCGCAAGTTACCCGTGATAAGAAAGAAAAACTAGGTGAAAGTTGGAGTGATGAAGAAGAGCAAGCATTCAAAAAGCCAATTGTTGATGACTATGAACACCAAGGTCACCCTTATTATGCCTCTGCGCGTTTATGGGATGACGGCATTATCGACCCTGCCGATACACGTCAGGTTTTAGGTTTAGCGATATCTGCGTCATTAAATAAAACCATTGAAGACACTAAATTTGGTGTTTTCAGAATGTAACATGCCCTGTGCTAGTTAATAGTACGTGTGGAAGGTATCGGTATTATTTACCCATACTATCTACAACACTAAACGTAAGGAATAAGTATGTCGATTGATGCTCCAATTTCAACTTCAAAAGAAGTGCTTTATGCAATAAACGATAATGGCGTAGCGACTGTTACTTTTGATAATGCTGAAAAGCATAACGCTTTCGATGACGTTATCATCAAAAGCTTAACTGATATTTTCAATGATATTGCTAAGCGTGACGATATTAAAGTCATGGTGTTAGCAGCAAACGGTAAAAGTTTTAGTGCCGGTGCTGATTTAGGCTGGATGAAGCGTATGGCAAGTTACTCTTATGAAGATAACCTCAAAGACGCTAATGCTTTGGCACAAATGTTAAAGGCATTAAACTTTTTACCACAAGCAACCATTGCCAAAATTCAAGGTGCCGCGTTTGGTGGTGCTGTAGGGCTAGCTAGCTGTTGCGATATTGTTATCGCCAGCAGTAAAGCCAGCTTTTGTTTGAGCGAAGTTAAATTAGGGCTTATTCCTGCAACTATCAGCCCTTATGTTGTTAGTGCTATAGGTTTAAAAGCTAGTCGCCGTTATTTTCAAACGGCTGAACGCTTTTTTAGCGACAAAGCGATGCAGCTAGGTTTAGTTGATGAAGTTGTCGAGCCTGAAGATTTAACGCCTGCAGTAGAGAAAATGATAACCACACTGCTTGGCAATAGCCCACAAGCAATGAGGCAAGCCAAACAACTTGCTTTTGATGTTGCTTATCAAGATATCAATGAAGAATTACTTAACGACACCAGTGCACGTATTGCCAGTATTAGAGTATCGACTGAAGGCCAAGAGGGGCTCAGTGCTTTTTTTGAAAAACGTAGCCCTGCTTGGCAACAAAATGCCTGTGAGTTGTCAAAAAAAGCCAAGAGCGAAGGATAAAAAATGTTTAGTAAAATACTAATTGCTAACCGTGGTGAAATTGCTTGCCGCATAATAAAAACAGCTAAAAAAATGGGCATCTTAACGGTTGCTGTCTATTCTGACGCTGATAAAGATTCCCTACATGTTCATATGGCTGATGAGGCTGTTTACCTTGGTGCTTCCCCTTCTCGTGAAAGTTACCTTGTTGGGAACAAAGTGATCGCTGCCGCCAAGAAAACAGGCGCGCAAGCGATTCACCCAGGTTATGGTTTTTTATCAGAAAATGCTGATTTTTGTCGTGCGTGTCAACAAGAAGGCATTACCTTTATTGGCCCTCCCGTTGAAGCCATTGAAGCTATGGGTTCGAAGTCTGCCGCAAAGAATATTATGGAAAAGGCCAATGTGCCTTTGGTTCCTGGTTATCATGGTGATGATCAGTCACGTGATATCATCAAAAAAGCCGCTGATGACATGGGCTATCCGGTACTATTAAAAGCCACAGCAGGTGGTGGTGGTAAAGGCATGCGCCAAGTTTGGAGCGAAGATGAATTTGATGAGGGGCTAGCTGCGGCAAAACGTGAAGCAATGTCATCATTTGGTGACGATACCATGTTAGTTGAAAAGTATTTAACCCAGCCTCGTCATGTTGAAATACAAGTATTTTGTGATAATAATCAAAATGCTGTGTACTTATTTGAACGTGATTGTTCCGTACAGCGTCGTCATCAAAAAGTCATTGAAGAAGCGCCTGCCTTTAGTATGAGTGAATTTCTGCGCAGTAAAATGGGTGAGTCGGCAATAAAATCTGCACAAGCCATTGGCTATCAAGGCGCAGGCACGGTTGAGTTTTTATTGGATGTTGACGGTTCATTTTACTTTATGGAAATGAATACTCGCTTGCAAGTAGAGCACCCCGTCACAGAAATGATTTCAGGACAAGATTTGGTCGAATGGCAATTACGTGTCGCCGCAGGTGAAAAACTGCCTAAAACACAACAAGAATTAACCATCAATGGCCATGCTTTTGAAGCAAGAATATATGCTGAAGACCCAAGTAATGACTTTTTACCGGCTACTGGGCAATTAACGCTATTAAAAACCCCGTTAGAAAGTAAACATGTGCGTATCGATACTGGCGTTCGTCAAGGTGATGACGTCAGTGTTTTTTATGACCCAATGATAGCAAAACTCATTGTTTGGGATGAAAGTAGAGAAAAAGCCCTACAACGTTTAGCGAAAGCCTTACGTGAATATCGCATAGATGGCGTTACTACGAATATCGAGTTTTTATACAATTTAGCGACAACTGATGCTTTTATCAATGCTGATATAGATACGGGTTTCATTGAAAAAAATCACGATGCCATTTTCCATCAAACAGATGAAAAGCAAAATGATGATTTATTAACAAAACAGTTACCTATTGCGGCGTTATACCTAGTGCTCTCGCTGGAAAAGAAAACCAAAGCACTAGCAACACAAAGTAATGATCCCCACTCTCCTTGGCATATGACTAACGCTTGGCGATTAAATGAAGCACATAATCACTCACTAACCTTGGCTTATAATGACATTGAATACGCCATCAACATTGAGCAAAAACGTCAAGCCAGCGCTAGCTATTATATAATCACCACGACCAGTCAATGTGGTACAACGCACACTGTTGATTGTCAGGGTGAAATAGCAGGTGAACAGATTACGGTAACTATTGATGGTCATCGTAGCCAAAATGTTGTTGCTGTAACTAACAACGAAAGTGATAATGTAAACGATAACAGCATCAGCCTTTATCAAGAGCACGGCGTATTTAACTTTAGCCAAGTTCACCCTGATCATGGCCAAAATAATGATGATGATAACCATGGTGGTTTAACTGCTCCTATGAATGGTACCGTTGTTAGTGTACTAGCAACGCCAGGTGAGCAAGTTAAAAAGGATCAGCCATTGGTCATTATGGAAGCAATGAAAATGGAACATACCATTAAAGCACCAAGTGACGGTGAAGTAAATGAAGTATTTTTCAGTGCTGGCGATATGGTTGATGGTGGCGCCGAGTTATTAGCTTTTTCAGCACTCTATTCAAAAGAAAATACAGAGGAAAAGTAATGGCTAAGCAAGAGATACCTTTAACTGAGCAATTTTCACCAAGCCTTCCAAGTAAAGTGAAGATCGTTGAAGTGGGACCAAGAGACGGCTTACAAAATGAAGCGCTCATTAATGGCAAGGCTATCAGTACCGCAGATAAAGTCGCATTAATTGAACAGCTAACTGATGCTGGTGTGCGTTATATTGAAAGCGGCAGTTTTGTTTCACCTAAATGGGTGCCACAAATGGCCACCTCTACTGAAGTATTTGAAACAATAAAGCGCGATGAAAATGTCACTTACGCTGCCTTAACTCCTAACATGAAGGGTTATCAAGCGGCGGTTGCTGTTAATGCCGATGAAGTTGCCATCTTTGCTGCTGCTTCTGAAAGTTTTAGCCAAAAAAATATAAACTGTTCTATTGAAGAAAGCATTGAGCGATTTGCACCGATTATAGCAGACGCTAAAAAACGTAATATTAAAGTGCGTGGTTATGTCTCTTGTGTTGTCGGTTGTCCCTATGAAGGTGATATTGATCCCGAGAAAGTAGCACTGGTTGCACAAAAACTACTCGTCATGGGTTGTTATGAAATTTCGCTTGGCGACACCATAGGTGTTGGTACCGCTGCTAGCGTAACTAAGATGTTACAGGCTGTGATCGCCCGTGTACCAAGCGATCAACTAGCCGTTCACTTTCATGATACCTACGGACAGGCGTTAACGAACATTTACGCCGCGCTACAATTAGGAATTTCAGTTATCGATAGTGCTATTGCAGGCTTAGGCGGCTGTCCTTATGCTAAAGGCGCATCAGGCAACGTAGCCACAGAAGATGTTGTATACCTGCTTAATGGTTTAGGCATTACAACAAATATAGATTTCGATAAATTACTACAAGCCGGTTGGTTTATTAGTCAGAAATTAGGCAAACCGCCAATTTCTAAAGTATCAACCGCTTACCTTGCACAACAGAAAACTTAGCATAACAGCAATAATAGTTATTCACTTTTGATAGACATATAAAAGCAGGAGATAAAAATGGCAGGATTTGACAAAGTAGTATCAAGCTATGAAGAAGCTATGGCCGGACTTAACGATGACATGACAGTAATTGCTGGTGGTTTTGGCTTGTGCGGTATTCCAGAAAATTTAATTGCTGAAATAAAGCGTAAAGGCACTAAAGGTTTAACACTCGTTTCGAATAATTGTGGCGTAGATGATTTTGGTTTAGGTGTATTGTTACCCAACCGCCAAATTAAAAAAATTGTTGCTTCTTATGTTGGCGAAAATGCAGAATTTGAACGTCAAATGATGGCTGGAGAACTAGAAGTTGAATTAACCCCCCAAGGTACGTTAGCAGAAAAAATGCGTGCTGGCGGTGCTGGAATCCCTGCTTTTTTCACTGCAACAGGGGTTGGAACACCTGTAGCGGAAGGCAAAGAAGAACGTACTTTTAACGGCCGTGATTATATTTTAGAAGAAGCGCTTGTTGGCGATTTTGCCATAGTGAAAGCGTGGAAAGCTGATAGATACGGCAATTTAGTCTTTAGAAAAACTGCACGTAACTTTAACCCTTTAGCCGCAACTGCAGGTAAAATGACTGTTGTTGAAGTTGAAGAAATTGTTGAAGTGGGTGAGTTAGACCCAGATCAAATTCATACGCCTGGTATTTATGTTAATCGCATAATTCAAGGGACTTTCGAGAAACGCATTGAACAGCGCACTACACGACCTTCAGACCAGTACGAAACAAAGGGAGAATAACCATGGCTTTATCAAGAGAACAAATCGCCCAACGTGTCGCTCAAGAATTAAAAGATGGTTATTACGTTAATTTAGGCATAGGCATCCCTACCTTAATTGCAAACTATATTCCTAAAGGCATTGAAGTGATGTTGCAATCAGAAAATGGTTTACTGGGTATGGGGCAATTTCCAACGATAGATGAAATTGATGCCGACCTAATCAATGCTGGCAAGCAAACAGTTACCATGGCATCTGGTGCCTCTATTTTTGACTCCGCAGAGTCTTTTGCCATGATACGTGGTGGTCATGTTGATTTAACTGTACTCGGTGCTTTTGAAGTAGATGTTAATGGCAATATAGCTTCGTATATGATCCCAGGTAAATTAATCAAAGGCATGGGCGGCGCAATGGACCTAGTAGCCGGTGCCGATAATATTATTGTCACCATGACACACGCTTCTAAACATGGCGTATCTAAATTATTAGCACAATGTACTCTGCCACTAACAGGCAAAGGCTGTATAAAAAAAGTATTAACTGATTTAGCCTTTATAGAAATTAGAGAAGGTAAATTCCACTTAATTGAACGAGCTCCAGGTGTGACGGTTGAAGAAATCATAAAACTGACCGAGGGTGAGTTAGTGATTAATGGTGACATTCCGGAAATGCGATTTTAATAAATAAACAAAGGGGTATAGAGATACAAATATCTACTCCCTTATTATTTTTACTCAGCGCTTAAAAATAAACCTTAGTAACATTAAGTTATATACAACCCCGATTTTATATAACTTAATAACCAAACCTCCTTAAAAAAGACCTAAATCGCCACTAAATTTGCATTTTGATACAATTTTAGTAATACTTAACATTGACAAAGAAAAGGCACAATACGCGAAAACGTATTACGCAAAACCACCGGCCTACGGGATTGATAAACTCATTATAGTTTTTATCAGTTTACGGCAGCGGAGTTACCTCGTTAACAGGTACATCCCGTGGTTTTTTCTTTTAATAATCCATTTATATAAAGGTTACTAAAATGAAAAAATTATTAATAGCTTCAACCATCACTGTTTTATTATTAACGTCTGTTGTGACGACACCAAAAGCACACGCTGCTAACATTGCGCAAAGTTTATGTGAGTATGTGGCTGCTGATGACAAGAAACGCATGCGTTCATTTTTAAAGACGAATAAATTAAAAATTCGTCGTATCTTCGAAGGTATTCAGTGTAATGGTAAGAACTTGTTAGAGTTTGCTTCAGTAAGCGGCTCAGTAAAAACAGGCTCTTTGATGATTTCAAAATTACCAAAGAAAGTTGTTTCTGCTAACCTTGCTTCTTTACAAACTGGATCGCAACCATTGATTGATGCCGCTAACGCTCGCGTTAGTAGCTAATAAATTATTTTAAAGTAGACGTTAATACCTTTTAGCAATAAAAACGGATGAGTAAAGCAATACTATTTAATAATTCTATGTCATTTAAAAAGCCAGCTCTTGCTGGCTTTTTTTTTATCTCTTTTTTGTTATATTAACAACAAGCACTAGCGAATATCACTGAAAGGGCATAAACTTAACTCATTGAGATATAAATATTTATTTTATTAATTTGCTTTTATAATAATACATCTAAATTAGCTTATGACCAGAAAACATAACTACATCAACAGTAAAAATGCTTTAGTACTAACTGGCGGTGGGGCGCGTGCTGCTTATCAGGTAGGTGCTTTATCAGCCATAGCTAAATACATCCCCAGAAACCATGGCATCCCTTTTCCAATTCTTTCAGGTACATCAGCTGGTGCAATAAATACCACGGCATTAGCTTGTTATGCCTCATGTTTTCAGCTCGGAGTAAAAAAACTAGAGTGGGCTTGGAAAAACTTTAACATTGCACAGATTTATCATTGCGACCCAGGTCACCTATTCGGCCACATTGGACAAGGCATGTTAGCAAGTTTCCAAGCAGATTATGCTAATCGTTCTCCCCGTAGTTTACTTAATAATGCGCCACTTAGAGGCTTATTAAATAACTTACTCGACTTTAAACGTATTGATAACAACCTTTCTCGCGGTTATATTTCAGCAGCTTGTGTTACCGCTTCTAGTTACAGTAATGGTGATTCAATTAGTTTTTATCAGTCCGCTAAGAATATTCCGCCTTGGGCCAGGGCCAAACGTAAAGGTAAACATTGTCAATTAAATAGTGAACATCTAATGGCGTCGGCTGCTATCCCGATGGTATTTCCTTCAGTAAAAATTAAAAATCAACATTTTGGTGATGGCTCTGTACATCAATTATCTCCTTTAAGTCCCGCAATACACCTTGGAGCAAAACGTATTTTTGTCATTGGGGTCGATCAGCCACAAGAGCTTTTACATGCAAACGAAAATAACCCACATCCACCAAGCTCGGCGACTATAGCCGGCCATTTACTTGATTCAATTTTTGCCGATACCATGCTGAGTGATCTTGAACGTATGGCAAGGATAAACGAAACATTAAAACTTATACCTGAAGAAAAAAGGGGTGAAGTAGCCGGTTTACAACATATTGACAGTTTTGTCTTAAACCCAAGTCATGATTTTAACGCCATTGCCGCAGAACATTATTATGATTTACCACTATCAGTGCGTATATTATTACGCAGTGTTGGTATTAACAATGACTCTGAATCGAGTATTGTTAGCTACTTATTATTTGAGAAAAATTTTTGCAGTGAATTAATCAAATTAGGCTTTGAAGATGCTATGGCAAAAGAAAGGGAAATCCGAGAATTTCTGAACATTACATAGTATTTATTATGTAATGTCCTATAGACCTTCTTGTAAATACCGTTCCACATTTTCTACCCATCTTGGTTTTCCGCGCACAATTAAGGTATCTTGCTCCTGCAAAATAGTCTCTATACTCGGAGATTCTATTTCTGTTTCATCACGACGCAAAGCAACGATATGAACCCTTCTTTCAAGTAAACTCAATGAACCAAGCTCTCTGCCGCACGCAAAAGAGTTAGCATTAATTAAAATAGCGTGGGCAAATTCAATCCTATCAATCGCCTCTGGCCCCATATCTGTGTTTTCACCTTGAAAAAAACCGTGCAGATGATTGTAATGATTTTTACGCTCTTTTTGTACTCTACGCATAATACGAGCAAAAGGCACTCCTGATAAGGACAATACTTGTGACACTAACATCAGACTGCCCTCTAAGCTTTCGGGCACCACTTCATTAGCCCCAGCTTGATGTAAAACATCTAGCTGATCATCATTACGTGTACGCACGAGAATAGGAACATCTGGTGACATAGAACGTACTTTTTGAATGACTTCTAACGATTGTTTATCTTCACCGAAGGCAATCACCACGAGTTTAGCTTTATCTAAATGTGCGGCATTGAGTATTTCTGTTTGTCTTGATGAGCCAAAAATAACGTTTTCTCCACCTTCTCTTGCTTTACGAGTTCTTAAAGGGTCAATATCGATCGCAACAAAATCTATCTTATCTTGTTTTAAGAATCGACTCACTGTTTGCCCAATACGACCAAAACCACAAATAATAACATGGTTTTCTAATGCTTTATTTTCAGGGAGTTGTTCTAAATCTTTACTATCTGGAGACTTCTCTTGGCTTAAGAACACTGACCAGGGTTTTGCATGCTCTATCATATATGGTGTTATTGCCATACTAATAACGCCTGCGCCAAGTAACATAGAAGAGACTTCTAAAGGTAAGAGATCGCTTTGATTAGCTAAAGCAATTAATACAAAACCAAACTCGCCCATTTGTGCCAACATTAGACCTGATGCCCATGCATCCTTCTTAGACTCGCCTGCCCTTACCGCTAAGACTTTAATCACCATGACTTTAATAAACATAAAACTTAACATTAACGCTAACAAACTAAATGGAGAAGACAGTAAAAACTTTACATCTAACTTCATGCCAACGGTAATAAAAAACAAACCCAGAAGGATGTCACGATAAGGCCGTATATCCGCTTCAAGTTGATATTTATATTCACTTTCTCCTAACATCATACCGGCCAAAAAGGCTCCCAATGCCATAGATAATCCAAACCACTGAGTAAATGCTGCTGCCAGTAGAGTGACTAATAACGTTGTTAAAACAAAAAGCTCATCGGTTCTGACCTGAGCAATAACATTAAAAACCTTAGGTAATAACCATTTCCCTATAAAAAATAGTAACGCGACAACAATAACGCCCTTAACCATGGCAAACATGAGGGCTAAAACCATAGAGCTTTGGCTATCTAGCGCCAACATAGGAATAATAATTAATAAAGGAACAACAGCAACGTCTTGAAAAAGTAATACAGCAACAGACAGCTGTCCTGACTTTCGCTTCATCGCCCCCGTTTCACTTAACTGCCTAATAACAATGGCAGTAGAAGATAACGCTAAGATACTCCCAACAACAAAAGCCGCGCTAAAACTTAAACCAAAAAATAGAGCTACCAGTGTAAAGAGAGATAATGAAATACCAACCTGTAAACTGCCTACTGACAAGACCAAATGCCGCATAGCCAAAAGCTTAGGCACAGAAAATTCTAAACCGAGTGTAAACAGCAGAAAAACAATACCAAGCTCAGCAAAGTGCTCATAGTTACCATGTTCTTGCGCAATATCAAGGCCGTGTTGCCCAACTAACATCCCTGCAACTAAGTAAGCCAAAATAGCAGGCAATTTTAAACGTCTAAACAGCCAAACTACGACAACAGCACTGGTTAAAATAGCAAGAATTTCAAAGTATCCGCTCACATAACGTCCTTTATTTTTAAATAGAGTTTTTAAGACCTTTGCCGTATGGCAATTATTTGCCACCCCAAAAGGTATTAAGCATGAGATTAAGTATAGCTGAACAGTTTAAGTACTCATATCAAAAATAGCAGTAAAAAATTACTTTTCAATTACTTAAAAACATTCAAAATTCAAAATAAATAGTAAACAAACAAGTTAACATCAACTGGTATAAAAATTGCTTAATCGGTACTAGTACTCTTTAAATACCTACAGCTCGCCAATTTATTGGCTTAAATACAAAGAGCTCTCTCTAATAGGTAAAAAGACAAAGCAATATGAGGTTTTACTATGCAAACATTAAATGTACTTGATAATAGGTTTTCACCATTCAATACTTTTAGTACTTTAACAACTAATGCACTTAATGCTGAAGCAATTACTCATGCTATTTATGATAAGCGTCAATCTCTTGCGTTAATGAAGCAACTACAAACGACACTAGAGCTTGATAAGTTATTAACAATTTTTTCTATTGAAGTTGCAAAATATGTCAGTTTTTCAGGGCTTTACTTTAAAAGTAAAACCATAAGAAAAGCTTTGCTTGGCAGTCGTAAAGCTAAAAGTGAACGACAGTTTGACTTGAGAATTGGCAGTGAATTCATTGGTACAATCACTTATGGTATTAATGCACCAATTAGCTTAACTAACTATAAAATACTGACACAATTACACCAGTCTTTATTGTACCCTATAAAAAATGCACTCGCTTACCACCATGCGATGCAACTTGCGATGCAAGACTCTTTAACGGGCTTAGGTAACCGTCGTTACTTCGACGAGCAATTAAAGCGAGCTATGCATAATGCTAACCGTCATCATAGTCTGGTTGGTTTAGTCTTAGGAGATTTAAATAAGTTTAAAGCGATAAATGACACTTTCGGGCACGCTGTTGGGGATCAAGTGCTACAAGAGTTTGCTAATGTGATACGTGAATCCATTCGCGATTCGGATAGTCCATTTCGATTTGGCGGAGATGAGTTTGCTATCTTGGTTGAAAACGCCAATGAAAATGCGCTTAACATAATTGAACAGCGAGTTTCAATGGCCCTTAACAGCAATGTTTTGCTAAACAAGTATGAGCTGAGCTGTAGTATAGGTTCAACATATATGAATAGAGCTGATGATGAACATAGCTTTTTTGAACGAGCAGACAAGGCGTTATATCGAAAAAAATTGACCGGTTCACAACGGTTATCCATAGTATAATCATTGCGATTGGCTACTCGGTATAACTTATCCAGTTCAATTTATCCAAGTATATAAATATCACTACAGCTAAGTTAATTGTTTATAAAGCAACAAAAACCTAGCTGTAAATATTTATCATTAACCACGCCTTGGTTTTATTTAACGCTTTTTCTTTATTTTGTTATTATATTTAACGTTTTTACTTTTATTTGCTGCTTGCTTTTTAATATCTTTTTTAGCCAGTGTTTGATTTTTTTCTTGTGTAGCTCTATACCTATTCTTACTATCACGCTTAACAGTAGCTTGTTGATAATCGTCCATTTCATTACGACTAAATTCATAACCAGGCACTATAATTCGTTCAAACTTACGTTCGATGAGCACTTCAATCTTCTCTAAAAAACGTTCATCTTTTGGACTGACTAATGAAATAGCAGTGCCAGACTTCCCTGCTCTCCCCGTACGACCAACACGGTGAACATAATCTTCAGCTAAAAAGGGTAAATGAAAGTTAACCACATGAGATAAATCTTCAATATCAAGACCACGAGCAGCAACATCAGTCGCAACCAACACTCTTACCTTACCTTCTTTAAATTGCTCTAGTGCTTTATTACGTGCGCCTTGAGTTTTATCTCCATGGCAAAGTGCCGCTTTAATACCATCAAGTTTTAATTCCTTTGCTAGAATATTGGCACTATCCTTTGTACCAGCAAAAACTAAAACTTGCTGCCAATTGTTAACACCAATTAATTCAGAAAGTAATTCACGTTTTCGCTCTTCACTTACCCAATAAACAGACTGTTTAATTTTTCCTGATGTGGTATTTTGTTTAGATACACTAATTGTTTTTGGTGTAGTTAATAATTGATTTGCCAACGACTTTACACGTTCCGAAAACGTAGCAGAAAACATTAACGTTTGATGTTTATGTTTAACGGCTAACATTAGCTTTTCAATGTCGGTTAAAAAACCCATATCAAGCATGCGATCAGCTTCATCTAACACTAAAAACTTAACTTGTGATAAATCCACATTACGTAGAGCTAAGTGTTCAATTAACCGTCCAGGCGTTGCTACAAGTATATCAAGACCTTGTTTGAGCATATTAGTTTGCGCAGCCATTTTTCCGCCACCGTAAACGACACCCGTTTTTATTGGTAAAAACTGGCTATAATCGTTGATGTTTTCTGCTACCTGTCCGGCAAGCTCACGGGTAGGTGTTAAGATTAAAGCACGAATTGCTTGCCCTGAAGCAGTTCTATCTTCACTAACATTTGTAGCGTTATTCGCTTTAGCAATGGCATCTAAAATAGGTAGACTAAAAGCGGCCGTTTTACCCGTACCAGTTTGAGCGCTTGCTAAAATATCGACACCTTGACGAATAGCCGGAATAGCTTTTTGCTGGATAGGCGTTAAGTTTTTATAACCACACGCTTTAACCGCTTTTAATAAATCAGCCGATAAACCAATTGCATCAACACTCATAATAACCACCTATCACATCAAAAAACTTAACTTAACTGCATAACTGAAGTTAAACGAAGTACAACACTAAAATTCGAGGGCGGATTATAATACAAATTGACCGAAAAAGGGGTAATAGAATGCTATTAGTGATAATAACAACAGAATTACTTTTATTATCTGTACTTTTGGATATTACGAGTAAATTACAATGTGATAATACGAGACTATGTATAAAAAAAGAAACTAACGCGACTTAATTAGTTATTATTCAACTTAACAAATAAAAAACACTGTGCTAATTAAAGTAGTGAGACTTTTACTCATTTTAAAAAAAACTTAGTTTACGCTATAATAAGGCTTACAATAAAAAGCTAAGCTGTTCGTCTTATAACTAAGTAATAGTTAAGTAATAAATAAGTAGAAACAATAATATTCGAAGGAAATTCGGAGCGCTGTACTCTTGAAAAAGAACAATCACCTTATTATAAATTTTTTAATAACACTAATGACTCTTGTACCTTATTTGCAAGCAGTTGAGGCTTTTCCCCAGCCAAATGAAAATATTAAATATATAAAGCTTGGTATGTCTAGTCCGCTGACCGGCCCCGCTAAAAACCTTGGCCAAGATTTAAAACAAGGTTCATTAGCTTATTTCAAACGTTTAAATGAAAGTGGCGGTATTCATGAAAGAAAAGTGCAGCTTATTAGTCTAGACGATGGTTATGAGCCACATTATACGGTTGGAAATACTCGAACATTAATTGAAAAAGAACAAGTTTTAGCTTTGTTTGGTTATGTTGGTACTCCTACCTCTTACGCTATTTTACCTCTGTTAGATAAAAACAAAACCCCCTACTTAATGCCCTTTACTGGCGCTGACTTTTTACGTACTCCGGTTGTTAGTAATATTTTCAACTTACGTGCAAGCTATTATCAAGAAGCACAAAGGCAAATTGATTATTTAATAAATAAACTTGCCTTTAAAAACATTGCCTTAATTATACAAGCGGATGAATTTGGCTTATCTGCTCAGCGGGCTTATGTTGCGATATTGAATCAATATAAAATGAAACCTATTGTTAATGCTCGATTTAAACGAAATACCAATGATATAGAGCAAGCATTAGTCATGATTAAAAAAGAACCCGTTGAAGCCGTTATTTTTGTTGGCACCTACCAACCTTTTAGTCATTTAATTAATCTAGCTCATCAACAAGACATTACGCCACTTTTCACCAGTTTGTCGTTCATTGGTAGTCAAAGTGCTTTTTCTCTTTTAACACAGCCCAGTAAAGTTATGATAAGTGAAGTAATGCCAGATCCAAAGCAATGTAAATGGCAGGTGTGCCAGTGGTTTATTGCTGATATGAAAAAATCAGGCGTTAAAAATGTTAACCGGGTGCAGTTAGAAGGCTACCTTAATGCTTTTGTTTTTAGTCAAGTGGCAAAAGGCTGCCCGGAAAAATTAACTCAACAGTGCTTATTAGATAAGTTTGAAAACTTCAACTTTGAAGATAATGATCTAAATATAAACTTTAGTGCTAATAATCATCAAGGTCTGCAAGATGTTTACTTTTCGTTTAGTGATGCGGCTAAAATTTATCAACACAAGTAATTAATAACACTAACGAGAAGAATTAGTTCGACTAACCGACCATGTTTCAAACACTGCTGCACTGACTACTAATAAGCCGCCAATCATGGTCATCAAATTAGGCCGTTCCTGTAAAAGTAAAAAAGCGAGAATACTACCATAAAGCGGCTGCAAACATGAAATAAGCCCTGCAGTTGTTGCGGATAAGCGTTGTAAACTCGACGCAAAAAAAGCATGTGGAACGGCTGTAAAAACGACTCCAACCAAGATAAGAAGTAGCCAATCATTTTTTGATACCGCTAAGGGGGGCACTTCTACGAATAAACACAGCATTAAGCAGGCAACCAATGTTTGATACAACATGGTATGTGGCCCAGAATAATGGGAAAAATAACTTCGATGTAAAATATTACGTATAGCAAAAAAAAAGGCGGAGAATACCCCCATCATTATGCCTAAAGTGACTTGATTACCTAAGCTTATTTCAGGTATGAGTAAAAAAATACCGATAACTACAACAAAAGCGGTGAGCATATCTTTTACTTTTGGTCGACTTTTATTAAATAATGGTTCAATAAATACAGTGATCACTGGGTAGGTAAAAAAGGCAATAATACCGACAGTAACACCAGCCATTTGCATACTAGCAAAATAGGTAACCCAATGAATACCAACCACAATGCCAAGTAAACAAGCAATAGCATAATCTTTGTTATTTGCTAAGCTAATATTCTTCTTCTGTAATGTTAATAAAATGAATAGCGCTACTGCAGCGATCGCTGTTCTATATACAGTAATATCGAGTGCGGGTAGCGCAATAAGTTTAGAAAATAATGCAGTACCGCCAAATAAAAAAACGGCTATATGTAAGTAGAGAAGACTTTGTTTTTGATCATTCATAAATAAAAATTATTTTGTCGGAGAGAGCTAGCATAAAACCAAGAGAGGGAAACATAGTACAACAGACCGACCCACTATTGTACATTGTATAATTCATTTTATAGCGAAAAGAAGTAATCTTTACTCCGGCTTTTTAATAACTAAACAAGAGACCTACAATTTAATCAATATCGTTCAGTGGCCACATCACAATATGATCTTCAAAATTTTCGATACTTACCTCATTATCTTTCACTATTTTGCCGCGCACTGACATTCCCGCTTTATGCATAGCTGATTTTTTACCCTTATTTAATAACGGATGCCAAGAAGGCATGCCACGCCCTTCTTGTAAACGACGGTAAGTACAACTCGGAGGCATAAAAAATACTGCATCAATATTTTCTTGTGTTAAACGCACACAATCAGGTACGAGTGTGGTGCGTTGCTGATACTTAGAGCATTGACAAGATTTTTCATTTAGTAAATAACAAGCAATATTTGAATAATAAATCTGCTCGCCTTCCTTAATATGATCGGTTGGCAACAGTTCAGACTCATCGTCGGTATGCTCATCATCAATAAATTTGTTCAAACAACATTTTGCACAACCATCACACAAAGACTCCCATTCATCACGAGTCATTTCTGCAAGGGTTTTACTTTGCCAAAAAGGTAGATTACCTTTTTGGTTATTCGGATTTTCTTGTGTCATTTAACTTCTTCTAATTTATTGAACGGGTGGAAACTTAATATGATCAGATAAGTGACCAACCGAGCTAACGAAATAATAAGACAAATTCCAATGCATCAAACTTTTATAGTTGTCATAAGCCAGATAAACACGGCCATTTTCACCATCAGGGAAAACTAACGCAGCGTTAATATCGACCTTAGGTAAATTAGTTCCGTCCGCACGACGAACTCCTAATGCTTGCCATTGTGATAACGGTTTTTCCGTTTTAGCCCACGCTTTTAACCAATTTTTTCTACTGCCTGTATTTCTTGGTATAGCAAGAGAGGTATCAAAATTGCTTGGTAGTTTAACTTGACGTCCCCAAGTTAACTCATCATTCCAACCTTCTTTTTTTAAATAATTGGCCATAGAAGCAAAAATATCTGCTTGGTTTGTCCAAATATCTTTCTTGCCATCACCGTCACCATCAACGGCATAAGCTAAAAATGAGGTAGGCATAAATTGATTTTGCCCCATAGCACCAGCCCATGATCCTTTCATATCACTACTACTGATATGCCCTTCATCTAGAATAGTTAACGCAGCAAAAAGCTGTTTTTTAAAAAAGGCTTCACGACGACCTTCATAAGCAAGCGTCGATAATGCAGAAACGACATTGTAACCACCTGTATTATTACCAAAACCAGTTTCTAGGCCCCATAATGCGACTATAAATCTTGGTTGAACACTATACTTTTCACCTATACTGGTTAGCAATACTCGGTGTTTTTTATATAAAGCACGAGCCTTGTTAACTGTCCACTTAGGTACACGCTTAGGTAGATACGTATCAAGAGTTTCTACCTTCTCTGGCTGACTTCTATCCGCTTTGACTGCACGTTTATGAAACTTTACTTGAGAAAAGCTGCTATCTATTAATGTTTGACTGAAACCTTTTGTTAACGCTTCAGCTTTAAGTTCGACCACATAATTAGCAAAACCTTCTTCACTCAATGGAGGTTTTTCAGCATAAATGAGATGGCTTGTTAGCAATAACCCAGTAAAAATCGCCGCAAGACTTTTTTTTAATTTAAACATTTTAACGTATCTCCTACGGCTTGTTTTCTGGATGAGCAGCATCTTGCTGAACTTTCATTTGTGCTTTGTGTTCTTTTAACAAATCTTCTTGTGGTGGCGGTAATTGTAAATAATAACCATCTTGCGTTAAGCTTTGTTTTACTTTGCTTAAGTCAGCCATAGCCAACTTATCTTTAGTGGCAAGATTAATTAATGTCACTAACACAGGTGTACCAAAGGTTGTCATTAATGCACTTGGCACTCTAGAGAAATCATCACGCTTCTCAACAAAAAGGTAGGTTTGTTCTTTTTTTGAACTTTTATAAATAACACATAGCATAATGGAGACCTATATTTTAGGGGATTTATTTAAGAGTTAAATTACTTTATGAGACTATGTATTTATTTCGTATGAAGTGCGTGCATAGCTCATATTTAATTTGTATTTTGTTAGTGCTTTGTTCGTATTTTGTTGGTACTTCGTTTATATACAGTTAGCTGGTAGTTAAAAAGATATCACTTACTCAAAACTATTATTAGCAAAAAGTTGTAACTTTTTACCAAAAAGATCATTACGCCAACCGCTAAGTAATTCAACTTTCTGACTTTGCTCACGCGCATCATTTAAATCAAACTGCCAAGTTAAAAACTGATTGATTTGCTTTTTAGAGGCTAAGTTCTCTATTGCTAGCTTGTGTTCATCACTCACTTCAACAAAAAAGGCTTTCAGCTTCTTAAATATCTGCTTATAACTCGGGTATTCATCTAAGCGCATTATCTTTTTAGGGTACTCGTTAATCAGTGCTTCATTGGCTTGTTGTAATACCGCTAACATTGCTTTGCCTTTATGGCGAATATCTAGCGCTTCAGCACCTTCTAAGTTTGACATGGCTTTAAGGTTATCGGGATTAGCCTGTGCCAATGCCATAAGCGTATTGTCTTTGGCAATAAAGCCGATAGGTAGATCACGTTTTTTAGCTTGCTGGAAACGCCAGCTTGCTAAATACTTCAAAGTATTTAATTGTTTAGGATTTAAACGCCAATTCATTTTAATATTTCGATACAGTTCATTTTCATTGATAGGTGTGAACTTTTTATCAATCATGTTTTGTGTTTCTTGTTTAACAAAATCTAAACAAGCTAAACCATCAATCGCTTCAATTTCCGCCAATAACTTGGGGTAAATAGCGAATAAGTGGTCGACATCAGCACTGGCATAAACCAGCTGCTTTTGTGTTAATGGTCTTCTAGTCCAGTCCGTACGAGACTCTGACTTATCTAGCTCAATACCTGTATAATGGGCGACCATAGCAGCATACCCAAGTGACAATCCATGTCCTAAAAAGGACATCATAATTTGACTATCAATCAAGTTTACTGGCTGACACTGCCCTGCGGTTAAAAAAACTTCTAAATCTTCTGAGCAGGCATGCAAAACTTTAGTAATATTAACATTGGTTAATAATTGCCAAAAAGGTGATAGGTCATCAATAGCTAAGGGGTCAATTAATGCTAAATTTTCACCATCAAAAACCTGTAATAAACCTAACTTTGCATATAAAGTTCTGGTACGCACAAACTCAGTATCAATTGCCAGTACAGTGGCACAAGAGAGTTTTTCACATAGATTGTCTAAACTTTGCTGATCTTCTATAAGTTGATATTGCATTAACGACATTTACCACGACAAGTTGTATCGTCTAAATGAAGTTCATACACCTAAATAAAAAATAAGTTAGGTGTGTGATCTTCATTTAAGCGAATAAGAAGTTATTAATTTTATTCTTTATTTACTATTTATTACGACGGCGCATACTTTGCTGACGCTGTTGTTGATGTTTTTTCACCGAGCGTCGAATACGACGACTTTTAGCATTATCCATCGATTTTTCATCAACTTTAACTTTCGATTGCGTTTCGACAGTCAGGTCAACTAATTTACGGTAATAATTAACGTCTTTTAACGGTAATTCTCTCCAACCACCCAATGGCAGTTGACGTTGCATTTCTAAATCACCATAACGCACACGTATTAAGCGACTAACTTGTACATCTTGACTTTCCCATAAACGACGAACCTCTCGATTACGACCTTCTGAAAGCACAACATGGAACCAATGATTACGACCCTCACCACCACGATAAGTGATTTTTTGGAAATGTGCGGGTCCATCTTCTAACTTAACCCCCGCACGTAAGCGCTGTAACATAGCTTCATCTATTTCACCAAAAACACGCACGGCATATTCACGTTCTACTTTTTGTGACGGATGCATTAAACGGTTAGCTAATTCGCCATCCGTAGTAAACAACAACATACCGGAGGTATTAATATCTAAACGGCCAACAGCAACCCAGCGTCCTGTTTCAAGTGGTGGTAGGCGATCAAATACCGTAGGACGACCTTCTGGGTCTTTACGAGTACACATTTCACCTTCAGGTTTGTTGTAGATTAAAACCCGGCAAAGATCTTCTTCTTGTGGAGTGAGTTTAACTTGATGACCATCAACACGAATAAGCTCCGTACCCGTAATACGATCACCCAAGTAAGCATTTTTTCCATCAACACTGACACGCCCTTCACTAATTTTGGCTTCCATTTCACGGCGAGAACCGACACCTGCTCGAGCGAGAACTTTCTGCAACTTCTCAGAATCGTTAATGCGGGCTTTAGTAAAATCAATGTTAGCAGGTTTTTCTGCTACGTTTTTTTTGCCTCGAATACCTTTTTTAACACTCTCTTTTTTACCTGAGTCCTTTTTTAGACCTTTTTTTACTGTTGATTTTTTATCAACACCACGATTGCCATATTTATTATCGCTTGTCGCATTTTTTTTACTTGATTTTTGTTTATCAAAAGTCATTTATCTTTACTCTATTACGTCAGTAGTGACTCCCTGGAAGTCGACTTCTGGCTCTATTAATTATCTGTTTAAACTATTTGCTAAACATCTGTTCTCTTATTGAAACGGTGTCGGATCACCCTCGCCAACACGAATCACTTCAATATCATCATTAGAAAAATCAATGACGGTCGTTGGGTGTTCACCCAAATGACCACCATTTAGAATCAAATCCACCTGATGTTCCAATAAATCTCGAACTTCTTCAGGATCATACTCAGCCATTGCTTTACCTGGCATGATCAAACTGGTAGACATTATAGGCTCTGCTAGTTCAGCCAACAAGGCTTGAGCAATGTTATTATCCGGTACTCTAATGCCTATTGTTTTCTTTTTCGGATTTAACAGACGTTTAGGCACTTCTTTACTACCTTTAAAAATAAAAGTATAAGGACCCGGTGTATTGTTTTTTAGTAATCTAAAGATACTATTATCCATGCGTGTATATTCGGATAATTGCGATAAATCTTGGCACACCAAGGTAAAATTATGGTTTTTATCAATATCTCGAATTTGGCAAATACGCTCTAAGGCTTTTTTATCCCCTAAATGACAGCCTAGCGCATAACCTGAGTCTGTCGGGTAGACAATAACACCGCCTTGTTTGATTATTTCTGCCGCCTGTTTCATCAAGCGTCCCTGAGGGTTATCAGGATGTACATAAAAAAATTGACTCACAGTATTTCCTTTTTATTACAAACTCAGTTTAAAACGACTAACTACTGAAAAATTGTTTGTCGCTTATGACCACTGAGCCCAGATAGGTTTTGCGCCAACAGGCATGGTTAGATTTCGGCCCAGATCACTCCATTTATTAGGGTAATGAAAGTCTGATCCCATAGATGCATGTAAATTATACTCTAAACAATAGTTTAGCATTTTTTGTCTTTGATCGGCATTCATTTGTGGTAAAACCACCTCTAAACCATCTCCTTTCGCTTCACTAAATTGCACGATTAAACGTCTTAGCCACTTTGAGGTCAAATCATAACGAATTGGATGTGCCATCACCGCACTACCGCCGGCACTATGAATAACATCAACAGCCTCTTCAATAGTACACCAGTTAGGTTTAACATAAGCACGTTGTCCTTTAGAGCCTTTCTTACCTATATACTTATCAAAAGCTTGCTGCATAGTACTCACATGCCCCTGCTGATAAAGTACTTTAGCAAAATGAGCACGCGTAATAGAGCCATCTCCCGCAAGTGCTTTCGCATCATGATAAATATTATCAAAACCGCACTTGATGAGTTTATCACCCATGGCTAAAGCACGGTCTTCCCGTGCTTTTTGTTGTTGACTAATTAAGTGCTGTAAATCCGTATTGTTTGTATCGATATTTAAACCAACAATATGAATTTCAAAACCTTGCCAAGCAGTAGATATTTCAATGCCCGAGATAAGCGTTAATGGAAGTTTTTTATCGGTGATATGCTTTTGTGCTATATCAAAACCCGCAACGGTATCATGATCAGTAATAGCTAAGACGTCTATTTGATAGTTTACCGCCCTGTCAACTAAGGTCTCTGGCGTTAAACCACCATCAGAGCACTTAGTGTGACTATGTAAATCGATTCGTTTATGGGCAAAACCCTCACATTCTATGATCAAGTGAGGAAAATCAATGGTTGACAGCAAGGCCATAATATTGTCTTCTATAGGGATTAAAGCTTAACGTTACTGTTAAGTTTACTGAGTTAGTCTGTGTTAGACAAGATAATGATACGTTTATCCCTTAAGTAATGCCTTAAGTAATGCATCAAGAATATCGGAAAAACATTAACGAAACTCCAAAAAGTAAAAGACAGAGATTTCAGATGCACAACGCAATAAAAATTATTATTAACCTAAGCTTAACTTGGTGGTGGCATAACTCAACATAACTGGGTTGTGATAATTGCGTGTATCTCTGCGAAAATGCTGAAAGATAAAACAAATTACCAAAAAACCCGCTCACTTCAGCGGGTTTTTTCTGTTTAAAGATTCGTTGTTTACTCACTGAGTATTAACGGATAGGTTTTTAACCTAAATAACTTTTAACCGATAAAATACGACGAGAAAAATATGAACAAAACAAAAACATGGTTTATTTGGTGGCTTTTGCCTATTTACGCTGGATGACAAAACTAACCAATTTAACTAAAGAAGATAAAAAATTATGAATATAGAAACTATTACCGATAGCGCACGTTATCAAAGTGATCCCTTAAGTGTTTATCAATTATTGTGTCAAAAGCAAGATCACAATATTTTATTAGAATCAGCAGAAATTGATAAAAAGCACTTATTAAAAAGCCTCTTATTAACTGACGCGGCCGTAAAAATTGTTTGCAATGGTAATCTTGTTACCTTTACTGCACTATCGAATAACGGTCTTCATGCAGTTACCTATGCTGCCACAGCATTAACGAATAAAGCCACTTTGTGCTTATCAACAGATAAAAAAGTATTAACAGCTACATTTGCTGATGTCGCGACTGAGCTTGATGAAAAGTCACGACTAACAGCAATTAACCCACTAGAAAGCTTGCGTTTATTTAACCCGCTGACCACCAATGACATGCACCCCTTGGCAATCTTTTTAGGCGGTGTTTTTGCTTTTGACTTAATGACCTTAGCAGAAGATTTACCAGAGGTCGCAGACGGTGATAATACCTGCCCTGATTTTGTCTATTACTTAGCGCAGACACTCGTGATAATCGATCATGAAAAACAAAACACTGAAATTATTGGCAATATATTTTCGAGCTTAGATAACGAAAACATCGAAAACAATAACAACGAATGCCAACAACAAGTTATCAAACGATTAGCTGAAATAAAACAAGCATTAACGGTAAACGTTACTAGTGAAACTATTCTCGATAAAGTAGCACCAACGCCACATCCCACGACAAACGTAGCATCGACTAGCAATGAAGTACAAGTAGATATTAGCGACGAGCGATATTGTCAAATTGTAGATCAATTGAAAGAAAATATATCGGCGGGTGATATTTTTCAAGTGGTGCCTTCACGTACATTTACTTTACCTTGCGCTAACAGTATTAATGCCTATAAAGCATTAAAGGTAAGTAACCCTAGTCCATATATGTTTTATCTAAAAGACAGTGAATTTTGCATTTTTGGTGCGTCTCCTGAATCGGCGATAAAATATCAAGCAGACTCTCCCGAAGGTAAACGCCAAGTCGAGATATACCCTATTGCAGGCACTCGTTCACGTGGTTTTGATAAAAACGGTAACATCTCATTAGATTTAGACAGCCGTATTGAGCTTGAATTAAGACAGGATAAAAAAGAATCTGCTGAGCATATTATGCTAGTCGATTTAGCACGAAATGATATTGCTCGGGTCTCTGAGCCCGGTACACGCTATGTTGCTGATTTATTGAAGGTTGACCGTTATTCTCATGTAATGCATTTAGTTTCTCGCGTTTGCGGCACCTTGAAAAGTGACTTAGATGCACTACATGCTTATCAAGCATGTATGAATATGGGAACATTATCTGGTGCACCAAAAGTAAAAGCAACATCATTAATACGCGAAGTAGAAGGTAAACGCCGCGGTAGTTATGGGGGAGCTGTTGGTTATTTAACCGGCACTGGTGAAATGGATACTTGTATTGTTATTCGTTCCGCATTTGTCAAAAATAATATTGCACAAGTGCAAGCTGGTGCGGGTGTCGTTTACGACTCTGATCCAATCAGCGAGGCCAATGAAACTCGTCAAAAAGCACAAGCTGTGCTAAATGCGATTAAAGAAGCCAATGCAATGACCAATGCATGTGCTAAGGAGCAAAGCCATGACTAAAACTATTACTCAAACGATGACTAAATTATTTATGCTCGACAACTTAGACTCGTTTACTTATAACCTTGTTGATGAGTTTCACTGTTTAGGTTTTCAACCAACCGTTTATCGCAATACCTTAAGTGCTGATTTTATATTTGAAAAGATGATCGAACATACCAATATTACCGGTGAAGCCGTTATGTTAGTTTTATCACCAGGGCCTGGCACACCACAAAATGCGGGCTGCTTAATGGCACTTATAAAAAAATGTGCGGGTCGAATTCCTATGTTAGGCATTTGTTTAGGTCACCAAGCATTAATAGAACATTATGGCGGTAAAGTAGTGCGAGCAAATGAAATTGTTCATGGTAAAGCATCAAATATAACACATTGTGCTAGCGGCGCTTTTGCCAAAATCCAAAACCCTTTGCCTGTAGCTCGATATCATTCCTTAGTCGGAACAAATATTCCAGAAAAGCTAACTACCATCGCTGAATATGACGATATGTGTATGGCAATTTGCCAAGAAGACGATGCCATATTAGCCTTTCAATTTCACCCAGAGTCCATTTTAACGACTTATGGCGGCACACTAATAGCACAGAGCATTGATTATTTGCTTAACTTAGCAGAGACAAATTTAGAGGTATTAAAATGAGCCAGCCTAATGCATCCACAGACAATACTGCAACAAGGTATACATCACCAGAAAACACCTCAATTGAAAATGTATTAACTGACTTAGTTGATGGTACAGACTTAACACAAACAAAAGCTCATGATTTTTTTAGTGAAGTATTGCAAGGTAACATTGAACCGGCATTACTCGCTAGTGTATTAACCGCGTTAAAAATAAAAGGTGAAGTGCCTAATGAAATAGCCGGTGCAGCAATCGCTATTCGCGGCGCAGCTAAAGCATTTCCTGAGCGAGTAAACGCTGATGATATAATTGTTGATTGTGTCGGTACAGGGGGTGATGGTGCTAATACCATAAACATTTCGACTACAGCAGCCATTTTAGCAGCGGCTTGTGGCTTGAAAGTAGCAAAACATGGTAATCGTAGCGTATCTAGCATGTCTGGCTCTGCTGATTTACTTGAAGCTTTTGGTGTTAATTTAACAATGTCACCAGCAACAGCCAAACATTGTTTAGAGCAAACTAACTTATGTTTTTTATACGCGCCAGCTTACCATTCAGGTTTTAAACATGCTGCTCCAGTAAGAAAGGCAATGGGGATACGCACGCTTTTTAATATTCTAGGACCGCTAGTAAATCCAGCTAAGCCTGATTTGATGTTACTTGGTGTTTATATTCCTGAGTTACTTAAACCTATCGCACAAGCATTATTACTTACCGGCGTTAAACGTGCTTTTGTAGTGCACGGTAGTGGCTTAGATGAAATTGCTTTGCATGGTGATACACAAGTTATCGAAATCAAAAACGGTCAACTAGTCGAACGAACGCTTTCACCTGCAGACTTTGGTCTAGAAAACCACTCTTTAGAAGCAATTAAAGGCGGCACTCCCCAAGAAAATGCCGATATCATTAAAACGATACTTTCAGGCAATGGACAAAGTGCTCACAATGCTGCGGTTTTAATTAACTGTGCCGCTCTACTTTACCTACATGATAAAGCTGACACATTGCAAACTGCAGCAGAATTAGCACGTGATGTGTTAGCTTCAGGAAAAGGGTTAGAAACGCTAAACAAGCTCGTTGCACTTTCTAACCAAGATATCGAAAGTGGAGAGTAAAATGAATAACGATAATCAAAAAAATATTTTAGAAAAAATAGTCGATGATAAACGTATTGAAATAGACGCCTTAAAGCTTGTAAAACCCCTCACTAGTTTTATCGATGATTTAACGCCAACGACAAAAGATATGTATGCTGCACTTAGGCGAACTAAAGATAAACCTTATGCGGGTTTTATTTTAGAATGCAAAAAAGCTTCACCATCAAAAGGGTTAATTCGACCGGACTTTGATGTTAAAGCCATTTGCCAAACCTATGATAAGTACGCGGCAGCTATCTCAGTATTAACCGATCATAAGTACTTTCAAGGAAATTTTGATTACTTAAAGATTGTGACCGATACGGTAACTTGCCCGGTATTAAATAAAGACTTCTTTATCGATACCTACCAAGTACATTTAGCCCGCCACTATGGCGCCGATGCTATTTTATTAATGCTTAGTGTATTATCTGATGCTGAATACCTTGAACTTGCAGCTGTAGCCGAACAATATAACTTAAGCATATTAACGGAAATATCAAACGAGCAAGAGCGAGATCGAGCCATAGCGTTAAATGCTAAAATGATCGGTATTAACAACCGTGATTTACGCGACTTAAGCACAGATATCACTCGGACTTTTGATTTTGCCCCAAGCTTACCGGACGATCGCATTATCATCTCTGAATCAGGTATATATTCAAATGCACAAGTAAGAGAATTAGCTCCTGCTGTTGATGGTTTTTTAGTAGGTAGCTCTTTAATGGCACCAGACAATAATCAATATCAAGATATTGACCTAGCCTGTCGTAAACTTATTTTTGGTAATAACAAAGTCTGTGGTTTGACTACCTCTGAGGATGCTGATGCTGCGGCAAACGCAGGCGCTCGTTTTGGCGGATTAATTTTTGCTGAAAAATCACCACGCTGCATTACCCTAGAACAAGCACAACACATAGTAAGTAATACTAAAGCACAATTAGATTATGTGGGTGTCTTTGTTAATCATAAACGTAAAGATATTGTTGAACTTGTTAAGCAGCTCAAGCTAAGCGCGGTGCAACTACATGGTAGTGAAGACACTGCTTATATTGAAGCGTTAAGTGACCAATTTAAAGAAAATAATTGTGAAGCTTGTCAAATTTGGCAAGCAAGTCCGGTCAGCACTGCATTACCCTCAATAAAGGAAATGTCAAAGCTCGTTAGCCATCATGTATTGGACGGTAAAAGTCCTGGCAGTGGTCAAACATTTAACTGGAAAATACTAACTGAAAGCCAGCAAAACTTAACTAACTGCCTGTTAGCGGGCGGACTAAATAATGAAAATATTAACGCAGCTTTAGCGCAATTAAGCGATCTAGGCTTATTTGGCTTAGACCTCAACTCGGGTGTTGAAACTAGACCAGGTGTGAAGTCCGTCGAAAAATTACAGCAGGTTTTTGCACAAATTAGAAATTTCTAACGAAACGACTACTTAGACGTTTTAGAAATCATCCTTATAAAAATACGTATCAGAAAGTATTCTGATACCGCAGGAAATGAAAATGACACAAAAAATTAAAGAAACCCTCCCAGCCTATTTCGGTGAATTTGGTGGCATGTTTGTTGGTGAATTATTAGTACCCGCACTTGAAAAATTAGAACAAGCCTTTATTGAATCACAAAACGATGAAGCATTCTTAACAGAGTTTAATAACTTATTGACCAAATATGCAGGTCGTCCAACACCATTAACTTGTTGCCGTAATATCGTTAAAAATCCACTCGCTAAAATTTATTTGAAACGTGAAGATTTATTACACGGTGGTGCACATAAAACTAATCAAGTACTTGGCCAAGCATTACTTGCCAAACGTATGGGTAAAACAGAAATAATTGCCGAAACAGGTGCGGGACAGCATGGTGTTGCCACTGCTATTGCCTGCTCGTTGTTAGGTTTAAAATGTAAAGTTTATATGGGCGCAGTTGACTGTCAACGCCAACAACCTAATGTATTTCGTATGAAATTAATGGGTGCAGAAGTTATTCCAGTAACGGCAGGTTCTGGCACTTTAAAAGATGCCGTTAATGAAGCACTACGTGACTGGTCAGCTAATTATGAAAATGCTCACTATTTATTAGGCACAGCAGCAGGTCCACACCCTTTCCCTACTATTGTGCGTGAATTTCAAAAAATGATTGGTGAAGAAGCGAAGGTACAGTTTCTTGAAGAAGAAGGTCGCTTACCTGATTACGTTATTGCCGCTGTTGGTGGTGGCTCTAATGCTATTGGCATGTTCCACGACTTTATTGAAGACGAAGGTGTAAAGTTAATTGGTGTTGAAGCCGGTGGTAAAGGGATTGAGACCAATCAACATGGTGCTACTTTAGTGGCAGGTTCAAAAGGTATGTTACACGGTAACTACACTTACATCATGCAAGATAAATACGGACAAATCAAAGAGTCGTACTCTGTTTCAGCAGGACTTGATTATCCTGCTGTTGGCCCACAACATGCATTTTTAAAAGAAACAGGCAGAGCACAGTATGTAGCAATTAACGATGATGAAGCATTAGATGCTTTTCAAGCGCTAGCTAAAAGTGAAGGTATTATCCCTGCTCTTGAGTCGTCTCACGCACTCGCCCAAGCACTAAAAATGGCTGAGGCAGCAACCGAAGAAACCATTTATTTAGTTAATTTATCAGGCCGTGGCGATAAAGATCTGGCTCATGTCCATGCTATTTTATCACCTGATGAAGCAGCCCAGACAACACATGTAAAACATAGAGGAGAAGCATAATGACTAACGCTAATACTGAGACAAAAAATCTCAATAAGAGTGCTCGCTATAACAATGCTTTTGCTAACTTAAAAGAGAAAAAACAAGGTGCTTTTATTCCTTTTGTTATCATTGGCGATCCTAATGCAGAGCAATCATTAAAAGTAATCAAAAGCCTAATTGATGCCGGTGCTGATGCACTTGAACTAGGCATTCCTTTTTCTGATCCTAGCGCCGATGGCATTACCATTCAAATGGCAGCTTTACGTGCATTACAGTCGGGTATTAATACTGATATTTGCATTGATATATTAAAGCAGGTACGTGAATACGCACCGCAAATACCTATTGGTTTACTGCTTTATGGCAACTTAGTTTTTGCTCGTGGCATTGATAATTTTTATCGTGATATGAGTGCTGCTGGTGTGGATTCAGTGTTAATTGCCGATTTACCTTTACGTGAAAGTTTACCTTTTAGAGAAGCAGCACTTAAGCATGGCGTAGATCCTATTTTTATTGCTCCACCAAATGCCAGCGATGATACGCTGCGCGAAGTTGCTTCATTTTCTCGTGGTTATACTTATGTGCTAAGTCGTGCTGGTGTTACCGGTGTCGATGCTGCAACAACAAATCAACCACAAAGCAGCAATTTATCGGCTAACAAGTTGATAGATAATTTAAATGAGTACCACGCTGCTCCTCCCGTATTAGGTTTTGGTATTTCAACACCATCACAAGTAAAAGAGGCACTATTAGCAGGTGCTTCAGGGGCAATTAGTGGCTCAGCGGTAGTGAAAATTATTGAAAACAACTTAACTGATCATACCAAAATGCTTAGTGAGCTATCTGTTTTTGTTAGTGAGATGAAGGCCGCAACTTGCTAGTTTACTCAAATCAATGTCACTCAAATAAAAGTTACTCACGACAAGGTTATTAACACCTGTGATTCAAAAAAGCGCTGTATATCAGCGCTTTTTATTATAACTGTGTGACCTCTGACCCATCCTAAATATGGTTAACACTTTGGGGGCATAATAATAAAAATACAGTTACACTCTTAATAAGCGAATGCTCAAAATGAAAACAACCAAGGTTAAGGAAACAAAAAACAAAGCTAAAATATAATAAAAAAAACGTCTCAGTTTCAATTTACAGCGCGTAAATAATGATCCCCCTTCGTTTACCCTTTTAGGGATATCAATAAAAACCCTAGTGACTATATTAAAGAGCAATAACCAAATACAGCCAAGCAAGCCTAATTTTCCATAATCGCTGCCCATATCAAAACCAATAAGGGCTGCCTGCTCAGGTAAAATCAACGTCATAACAATAAGTGTAATAAAAACAATGGTGAAAAAGTAACTCACTTTTTGATAAGGCTTTATTCTCATTGCTATTACTTCGAGTAAAATTAATAAATTCACTTATACAAACCTTTCTTTATAGCATTTAAATTAAGCCAGGTTACACAATGCAAGGAGAGTAATCTTCAAGCTCTAGGCGATTGATTTAACAATAGGGAGTCTTGGGATTGAAAGCAACGACGTTATTGAATATTTAGGCTGCTTAAAAATGATTACTCAGTGAATAAAAATGGTATTACTTTACAGCCGACACTACTGATCAGTAAGCTTAGTGCAGTGGTATAGTTATGTTTACCCTTCATGCATGACAATATTTTTTGACATATACAGTGAATTTTCAGCTCATCTAGATAAAAAATTCAATCGAGTTTCTCACCTTAATCAAATAATAAGCTGATAACAATGAAAAAATGGGCATAAAAAATGCGACTCAATGAGTCGCACTTCTTTACTAGCTTATATAATAAAATGCATCCTGCAAATTATTGAGTGTTCTCATTTCTTCCTTGAATAACTATCCTTAGTTATTTTCCTTTAATTTTCTCCATAAATCCTTTTAAACTGTTCCATCACTTCAATCCTTGAAATTGTCTTCCTGACAATTATCCTTTACTAAAGTCTTCCATGACTCATCCTTGTGTATCCATTTTAGTTATCCATAACTACTGTCTTCCTGACCTTGGTAATCCTAACCAAGTCACATCCTTGTTCATATCATCCTTAGCAGTATCCTACCGCTGACTTCATCCTTAAAGCCTCCTTGTTAAACCCTTTTTCAAGTAAGGTTCTAATGAACATTGGCTTGAAAGTAAAGCATCCTACTTTAGGTTTTCCATGTAAATTACCGTCCTTACATCCTTATTCATCGCCATCCTGGCAATTTCTATCCTTGATTAATCCTTTGCTATCCCTAACCTATCCTTAAGTAAAGTCTTCCTAACCTTTCCTTAACATTATCCTTAATAACTAAAAGCCCCCTGCTCCTTGTCTTCCTGACATGATTAATAATACATCTTAATATTAAATATTGAAGGGTGTTAATATTAATAAATAAGATGTAACTTTAATGCAACAAAAACAAAAACAAAAAAACGGCTATTTACCAATAACATAGAGGTAAGCCCTTCGTTTTATTTGCAGTAAGTGCCCATATATCTCACAAGCTTGTAAGATATGTCTTACAAAAAAAATAGCACTTTGACGGTGCTATTTTTAAAAATTGGATAACGACATTCGTTATGAGATTTGCGACAAACGTGAGATTAAACAATCTTAGGACATATAAATTGAGATTGTGATTTAATCTATACATTTTTAACTTGTGAAAAGAGATGACGTTTTCAGTTTTTCTAGCAACCGACAGATAAAAAAACCAGCTTCCGCTGGCTTCTTTGAGAGCAAAACTTAATTAACTAAAACGGGTTAAAATTCTAAAGTGTGCGTTCCTTTAGGATAAGAAGGGCCAACACACATGGCTGTATCATCTAGTTCGCCAGCTATCATAGATGTTGTAAAGATTAGCTGAAACTCATCTCTTATGCTTGAACAAACATCAACCATTTGACGTTGGAAGTTTTGGCTTCGTTCTTCTCTCATCCCTTTATCCTCAATATTATCCATAAGAATAAAGTTTGGAAATCTAGAGAAACGGTCATCAACAGATTGAGCAAACATTGCAAACCGAATGCTATTTTTCATTACAACCATTGAACTAGCAGAGAATTTACTTCTTCCATTAACGTACATCTTGTCTCTAGCAAAATCGAACACTACATCTTCAGCATTATCAAACTCATTTTCATAGCCACCATCAAGTTTTAGCAATGATCGAGCCTTAGATTCAATTGCATTATAAACAGTAGTATGTCGCGTCTCTTGCAGAAGAGATATTCGCTCTAACTTAGACGATATTTTTGAAATATTTCGGTTTGCTTCTTCTTTTTTACGCTTTAATGACTCTACTCTAGAGACCTGTTCACGCTTATCTTCTAGAGACAATATTTGACTACGGCTAAAGCCTATTTCAGTCGAAATCTCTTGCAATAGAGCACCTTTGTCATCAGTAGATATATTAAAGTCTTTTAATTCAGTTTTTGCTGCTAATATTTTTACTTTAATACTCGGGGTATTTGCATCAATTTTGACTACGTCACTTTCAAAAGTATCAATTATTTTTTTGCTTTCTTTTATTTGAAAGTTTAGCTCATTTAAAAGTTGTGAATATGCAAAATCTTTATCATCAACTTTCTTAGTGCTCTTGCATAAACCACAGCCGTGCTCAACTTCTTTATCTTTTAATGGCTCCAAGCAAGAAGGGCAATACTCAAAAGCAACATTGCCAAGCACACTATAAGTGACTTGGGATTCAGTTAATGCAACCTTCCTCTCCTCAAGAGATTTGAGAAAAAGTTTTGTTTCGTTTATTTCAGTTATTAATTCTTGTTTCTCTGACTCTAATGATGCTACTTTATCAGATTCAGTATCAATAATTTTAACAAGCTCTGTTACCTTGACAGAAACTTCCTTGCTTGCTGTTTCAGGAACAGAAGCACGGATTGTTATTTTTTCTTTGTTTAGCTTTTCTATATTTTTTGTAACTTCAGCAATATCTTGATTTAACACGGCAACATTTATCAAAGATTCATCGTGACCAAACATTCTATAAATAGCTTTTAGCTCACCATTAGCTTTTTCAAACTCTCTATTTGCCTCAATTAATTCTTGGCGCAAGTTATATGCTTCAAGATCATCAATCCCTAGTAAATACTCACCTATTGCTCTTCTGAAGGTAACATTGTCGAATTTATAATCTTCTTTAAGAAGTTTAGTCGTTGCAGATAACTGATCTACATACATAAGCCTTAGAACTTGATGCATCGTCAAATTTTTATCATCATCAGTTTTATGACGAGGTAAGCCTAATAATTCAAACATATGCTGGGAAAAGCTATGCGTGTCTTTACTTCTTCTCATTGGATATTTACGCCAACCATCTAATGAAGATAAAGCTTCATCCATTGTTTTATCGAGATAAAATACTTTTTCTTGCCCAGTGCTAGTAATAGTACGTTTTAGCGTGGCAAAATGACCATTTAAAGAGACTTCTACAGCAACCCATTCACATTTTTGTTGCTCAACTGTCCAGTCTGATATTTCAGCGCCAAGGGCATAGTTAAGTAAATCCATAATAGTAGATTTACCTGTACCATTTTCACCCCTGATAATATTTACCCCTGGATGAAACTCTTGGTCATAAACAAGCTTTCCAGCACCATGTACTGCAAAACGGTTGATAAATAGTTTAGACCTGCTCATCGTTTCTCCACATCATATCTATATTCCATTAAACCAGTTCGAGCTTTTAAACCATTACCACCAACAAATTTAGCTTTTGGAAACTCATTTACTAGTGCTTTAAACCATTCTTTGCTTACTAGGTTTGACTTGTTCAATACACCTAAAAAGACTTCGGGTAAATCTATACTACTGCGCTTTAAGTAACCTTTATTATACTCACCTATATCAAGTAACTGTTTAGCTAGTAAATTCTGGATCGCTACACTCTGCAAAACTTCCAATTCATGTAAAATTCGCTTGGTGTTTTTCAACGACTCAAAAGGCTCTTGTACTTCTGAAAACGTTTTACGACATTTATTGACGGGCACTGGAAGCGTTTTTAACCGTTTAAGCAGTGAAGGAAACAACGTATAGAAGTCTATTAAGCGATAAACATCAACATTAAGCTTTTCATGTCCTGTATGCTCAAGTATTAATAAAATTCTGAAAACACAATGATTAACATCCTGTGCTGGGTGATACATTAACATGTTCGATTCCAACCTAAGTGACATTTACCTGTAAGGAAATACAGCATACCACTAACTAATTCAGTTGTCGCTAGAGTGTCGTACCTAACAGCTGCCTTATGTACTGGCTCAATTAATTCTTCTTGGATTGCCTTGTCGATAGTTGTTTTTGAACTTTCGATATCTATTAAAGGCTTGATTTTCGAATGCCATACGGTACTTATGGCCGAAAGAATTTGGACATATACATGTTGTTCAGCTAAAGACATTTGGTTTTTTGCTACTCGTCGCTCAAACCTATTCTTGAGCAATGTGGCACGATCTAATAAATCTACCCTTTTACCATTAATTAGCTTATTTTCAAGCCCGATAATTTCTCTTGTTGGATGATCAGTGATGTAGTCAGCCAATTCTTCGATAATATCTACAGCACTTTTATCCTCACCAAGACTCTTTTTAATTTGCTCTATCGCTTGCTCCAACGAACTCAGAGGAACAAAATTGTTGTCCCCCTTATGTACAGCACCATCATATGTAACTTCGTTTTTTTGTTCCATAATTAAAAGTTATTATTGCCATTATGAGTGGAACCGTTGTCATATGTTACTTTCACATCTTTTTTTGGCGCAACGTTTGATAAAGGAGCGACTTCTGAGTGTTTGGGCTTCAAAATAGCAAAGATTAGTCCTGCTGCAATTACACAGAGGATTATTACTATTAGGTAGAATAACTTGTCAGATCCCAAGAGGTTAACTATTTCACTGCTAAATAGGTGCATCATCAAAGTACTTAAAAGTAAGCCCATGACACCTACAGAGCCTGTTATTGTTATAATTTTTATCCAAGCTTTATCCATAGCCCTTTATTCCTTATTCTAGCTATCATAAACAATACTATATTACATAACCTAAACATATCATAATCAGATAGTTAGAAGCTTGATAGTGAGCAACAAAATCCCTTTATTATTCACAAGGGCTATTTCCCTTTAGATTGAAGTTGACTTCATACAAAACTGACCAATTTCAAGCTCCACATTAAGGGCCTAGCCTTCGTTCAACTATAGCCCCATTGGCTTCAAGATCAGCAAAAAATAAAGCCCCTTAAAGGGGCTTGGGATTCAAAGGTGAATATAGTTTAAAGAATGAGAGAAACTAAAATTGTACAAGTTATCTAAGTTAACTTGTCTATAAGTCTAACCAAAATACCAGCTACTTCTTCTGAATTAGACATAATCTCATTTAATTTTTTATTTTTATTATCCGCAGTCTTAACTGCTTTAATTAATATAGCTAGCTTTTCCGCATCAGAAGCAACTGGAAATAATTCTTTAATATCTTCATCAGTTAACCTTGTGACAGATGAGATCCGACTTGAGAGAATATTATCTGTTTCATTTGCAGCACCTTGTGCATCTATTTTTACATCTTTTTCAAAGGCATCCCAATCAATAGCCATGTTATTTCTCCTTAACATTCCAGTTCATAACTTCAGTTCTAAGTTTTTGTATTTTTTCTTTAAAATTTTTCGCTTTAGTTACCTTGTCATCTGCATCGTTAGAAGTATCCAATAATTTATTAACAATTTGGTCAGTATCATTAATAAGTTTATCTACTTTACTGTCCTCGACACCAACCATTTCCATATACCTACTGCGATTGTCATTTACTTCTGCTGCCCCCGTCAAAAAACTGGTTAATACATTATTTATAGATCTAACTTGATTGTATTCTGCTTCGATCTTTCTTTGAACTTCACGCTCAAGTGAATCAATTTCACCAACTAACTCTGAACGTTTGTTATTGATTTGACTTTGGATCGCAGGCCCAGCTATAAGGATAAACTTAATTCGGTCTTGTTTATCTTTAGATTTAACAACTTCGTTCCATATTTTGCTGGTATTTTCCTTCTTGAAAAAATTTTCTGAAAACTCAGGTAACCATTCTTTTTCTATAAACCGATCTACTTCAGCACGTTTTTGGTCAAAAAATCGGTGTAACAGGGTCAGGTTTGCAGACTCTATTGCAGTGATTCGTTTACCTAACTCAATAGATAGTTCAGGAGCTTCTTGTGGTATAGATACGCAACCACTGAGGATAAATATAAATAATAACAACGATACTTTTCTTAACATTATATGTCCTTACTTTACTGTTTACACGTTTAATTTAATTCGATTTTTTATTCATTCCGCTTAAGAGCAATTATCATCAGTTTTTTACTATAGTTACTAATCGAATGGTCAGAAAGTAACTTCCCAAATGATAGTGACTTGACAATTAGAGCCTTTATTCTATAAGTAAAACTCACTGAATATAAAACTCGAACCTTACTAAAGTCTCCCGGTTTACAGTTAGTTAAATAACGCATATTACCTGCATGCATGTATCTACCAAACTTTTCTGATAACCACTTTGAAACTGGCTCACCAATAGTAGGTATAAACCTAAAGCAAAAACTAAGGGCCGAGATAGGGACATCACCAGGGGGTAGCATTGTGACAGAGTCGGCAGCGTTTACTACACGGTGAATTGGTGTCTTGATATTATTTACCCAGTCATCGTTGCCTACACGAGGAGAGCCAAATGTGTAACATGCGGCAATCCCCCCATTGTGTGTTAAAAGTTTTGTTGCGACTGTTGCCAGAGCACCTCCCAGACTATGACCAGTAATGAATAATGGTTTCTTTGAGTATTCATCTTTATTGATTTCATCTTCAACATCACGACGTATATAATTAAATGAATCTCTAAAGCCTGTATGAATTTGACCTTCAGATACTGCGCACTTGGTTAAATTCGCTTTAGCATCAGCTTTAATATCACTTAGACTGTCAGCTTCCGTCCCCCTAAAGCTCAGAATGAGATATGCGCCAGCATCAACAAGAATGGCTTGAGTTCCTTTGTTATCAAAAGTTTTTAAAAGTTTGAATTGAAACTCGTCTAAGTTACTTTCTAGCTTTGCTTTTTCTACAGTAGGATCATAATTTATTTTATTAATTAGTGACGAGACTATTGTTGATTTTTTTTCACCGACTAGAGAGTTAACTTTTTTAATGAAATGTTCTTTTATGAAATCCGTTGAGCCATTTTCAGGGAATAGCGAATTAAATTTTATATACGCTAACTCTGACATTACTGACATTATCCAAGCAGTACGGTCACTGTAGGCTTGTCGATATGTTGGTAACTCTTTTGATAATAATAGGTTTGCATTTGTAGCGTCATTTTCAGATGTGAAATACTTATCAAACATGTAACTAACTTCCTGTTATTGTTTGATATATAATCACTCAAGATTGAAAATTAGTCAACACTACTTTTGCTAGGTAGAATACAATTAGTGTTTTAGTTTAACTGTAAATTATCATCCTAATGACACGCCAAAAATCAATCTTTGGCACAAGTGGGCCCATTAAGCTAAAACCTGCAATATTTCTCGTTGAAACAGATATAGTTCGTTCTGTTTTTTCTATTAATAGAATTATCTTGCTTCTAGTTAATTCTATTTACTAGAAGCTATTAAGCTTTCCGAACTCTAACCATCCTCAATCTTTGCAGTTTGTATATTAAAGCTTACGGTTCTCAAATTAATCTGGTGCAGTAGTCAACTAACTTGTTCACCACTACTGTATTTAAAAATCATTGATGATTGACCCACTTAAAGCATTCCCAAAACATGAGATTAAAAGAAAGCTTTATTTACTCAAATTCACTTTGAGTCTTTTCTAAAGAAGATTTTAATTTAACTAAATTAGACTTTTTCTTTTTTAATGCGGATAAACGGTCACTCTTGCATTCAGCTTCTGTTTTCGTTTCTGCATCTTCAATATATGAACTTACAAGTTCTAACTCTTCTTTTAAATACCTAATATCTCCTCTTAAATTTCTTGTAAAGTCGTCTGAAGAGGTAAGATTTATAAAATAAGATACAGCAAGTAAAAGCAATAAAAACACTATTATTGTCAAAAGTATTAGAGTGTTACTTATAGTTAATATGTACTTATCATTAAAACTGAGAATTGAACCAGAATTAACTTCTGTTTTATAGATTTTATTATCTAATATATATATTAATTGACCATCTCTTAATGAAGTTTGTTGACTACCCTGTTGATAAATTATATTTGACAGAGAAGAGTCAGGCTTCGTTTTGAACTCCATGAAATCATTTGCTGTAAAAAAGATTGTATACAACAAAATAAAAACACCTATAAAAAGAGTTATAGGGACAATTTTCTTGACATAATAATCAATAAAATTGATCTTATAAAAAAATGCTGTTAACAAGCGTTTATTATCTTTCGCTTCTAAGCAATCTTCAACAGAGTCTAATATCAGATTATTTTGTCTTCTGACGCAAAGGCTTAAGTACCTATTTTTAAGCTTAGCTTTAGCTACGTTTTGATATACAAAAATTAAAAAGCCAATTAGTGCGGCAATCAAAATTCCCAATATATTGCCTTCATTCATTTTATTTCTCCAGAGTTATTTGTTGTGCTTGAACAGTAATAGAAAAAGCTAACGCGCCACCAGAAAATAACATTCCCAATAATGATCCTACAATTACGGAATTGTTTTGGTTTAAGCCCCAGTCTAATCCATAGAAATTTAGATAAAAAAGTAAAGTCCAACAAAGTATCAAACTACATGCAATTGTTGCATCTTGTACTTTTGATAATATCAAATTAGGTAGACCCCTTAACTTCCTATACATTACTATAATCATATGTGGTGCAATCAGAGACAGTTGAGAGAAGATTACATACACTACAGATAAATATGCGTTGCCAACTTGAACTTCGAAGACATAAAAAAGTAAACTTTCAACTGCCACTAGAGTTAAAACAAAAATAGTCAATATTCTTGTTATTTCACCTTTATTTTTACGCTCGACAGTTTTGAGAAAGGTATTCTTATCAGTAAACGCCAGTAATGTAGCTATGAATGCTGAATCTGCCGTCGAAAAAAGAGCAGAGGAAAAGCCAATAAAGATTAAGGCAAAAGAAAAATAAATAAATATGTTTTCTGAATCTCTGAAAAAGTTAAAGAAATCTTCAATATTGCCAAATTGGAGTCCACTGCTTTTCAATACTAATAGCGCAACAACAGGTGCTAACCATAAAATAATGAATCCAATTGCAATCTTTTTTAAACCACTGATTGCACAATCTACATTTTTCATAGAGGCTAATCGCTGCCAAGATGAGAGCTGCGTAAAAGGTAATGTCAAATTTTGAATCGTCACCCAGATTAAGAACAGTATTAGTTCAAAGTTATCTATTTCTAATGTTGCCAAGCTAGTTAAATCTACTAACACCTCGGTTTCAGAAGTATAAATCAAGGTACAGAATCCAATTACTAAAACCGCAATCACCATCAAAGTGTATTGCCATAAATCACTTTTGAATACTGCGTGCATCCCACCTCGAAGTACGTATACGGCTACCAACAACAATAAGAGTATGAAACAGAAAAATGTTATTATTGAGTCTTTAGAATCAAAAAAAAAGGTTAGTATTTGGGAGCCAATATAAAGCTCCAGAAAAAGCATAAATACAAAAGAAGTAGCAGTAAGAAGTGTAAATATTTTAGGTGTAACAGAAGTAGATGTTACATCCGACCAAAAATCAGAAACTGTGGTTAGCTGAGACGTTTCAATTTTTGCAGACTTTATAGTCCACAATAATAAAACTTGTCCTGCAAAGTATGATACACCACACCATAATAGAAAGACTCCAAAGTGCCCTACTCCAGTTATAAAAAAAAGAACCACTGTAGCTAGGGAGGTACTGGCCGCAGCCATAGATGTGCCATATCTATTGCTTTTTGTGGTATGAGAATTGTAAAAAAAAGAATCAACACCTTTTTGTTTTTCTTCATTAGCGAGAGCAATATATACCCACCCACTAATAAAAAGCCCTACTAATGCTATATAGTCTATGAACTCCATTTTTATCTCCATATTTTATATTCTAAAAACTCTTGCTCTGAATCCAACTCCATTACTTTTTGTTCTGTCAGCATTTTCCTGAGAAATGAAGGACAATTGGGGTACACAAAAAAGGCATCATTAAAGTTAAAAATTTCTTTTGAATAAAGAAATATAGGCATTTCATATAGAATGTATTGAGTTGACCAAAAGATAGCTTTATTTGATGGTGTAATATTATTTTTACTTAAGAAACCACGAGAAAACTCCTCGCAAATGGACTTAAAAAATTTGTTGTTGTTGTATGTATGCAAAACTAATTGTAATTTTTGTTTGAATATACAATTTTCATTTAATAAAGTGTAGGTGATGATTCGTTCATGCTTTACTATATGGCGATCGTATTCACTTATAGCTCTTTCGCATTTATTTTTTAAATAACGACATTGCTTTTTCATCTTCTTATGTGCTTCAGTATCACTGTAACCCATTGATAAAAGTGAATAGGTCGTTGGTAGGTCAGGTATGAATAATTTAAAGTTCGAATACTGGGTACTAGCCCATTCAACCACTGCGCTAATGTTTTCATATGTAAATCGAGAGCTAAATGGACTAATACCTAAAATGGCAAGCGATGAGCTATCTGGTAGACTAGAATTGTCGATTATCCCCTTTAAAGTTACTCGCTCTGATTTCAATAAATCCATATAAACTTCCCTTTAATAGATACAATCGTCGCCCTAGTATATTCACCCTATATTCAAGGTAAGCTTCTAAAATTAAAAATCATTAATGTTCAAGATGCTGACTGCTCTATATTAGGTCTAAAATCTTTCTAAGGTATGATTAAAAAATACACTAGCATACTGTAATGTCAACTCTTTTAGTTACCCTAAGTAAATTCCTAATTTGTTCAAAAACTTTGATTTTGGCACAATTTTCTCATAAATCTCACAACTGTGTTTATTTATCACTTAACTCAAATTCTTTAACTTGTTCAATAACGTATTCGTCATTCTTTGTTGATCAATCAATTCTAGTGATAACTCACCAATAGACTCACCAATAATATTTTTCTTTGTCTGCTGAATATAGCTAGTAACATTAAGTAAGCTTCCATCAGATATAATTGACTCTACCGATTCAAGTTTACTTATGCCAATAACGTCTTGTCGGTTTTCTAAAATCGTTGCTACTTCATGTTCATTTATTAAACGGTTTCTCTTTGTGTCTCTTTCATAAAGTTCTGATGCGTTAACAAATAATACATCCTTCTTTGTTTTATTTTTTTTCAATATCAACGCAAATAAACCTACAGCTTTGGCACTAATTAAACTAGGTGGAAGTTGAACTACAGCATCGACATAGTTATTTTCAAGTAAAAATTTTCTTGCCTCTTTCTCCTCTTGCCTTTGCAATGGCCCTTTTCCAACAAATGCTATTGCCACACCATCATCGTTAATTGACCAGAGGAGGTGCTGGATTAGTGCATGTTCTAGATATTTAGATGGAACGATATCTGCGTTAATACGTCGGGGATCAAATTTACCTTTTAGTGCTAAAGACTTATTACCTTTAGAGTCAAGTTTAGTAATAGTCTTAGGCTCAAACAATGAGTAGGCTAAATCAAAACTTCCCTTTTCTATAGCAGGAGTCGATGAAAGCGCGTACCCCTTATGGACTCTTGCATTGTTACAACCTGAGAGTATAAATTTATGGATCAAATACTCCGGGTTCTGTACAAAGCTCTCAATTGTATATTGCCAGTTGGGGTTTATTGCCGCTAAGTAATTAGATAATTCGCCTGTAGACCCAAGAGCATCATACGCACTAACTTTACCTTTTCTTGATATCGAAGAAATAAAACGAGAGAAATCGTCTGGCCGCAATTCATAATCATATGTTTTAGCTTCTCTGTATTTCTTAAATGGCTCCAATAACCTTTTTAACGTTTGTTCGTAAATAGTAATGAACTGCGTACGACTTAAGCCTGTAAACTCAGGCTCTTTCAATAAGGAAATGATACTACTTAATGCAGTACTTAATCTTTCGATTGATTTTAACTGTAGCGCTTGAAAGACAAGTGCTTGCTCTGAGCTATTAAAATTAAAAGCACTTAACTGAGCCTCGCTAATATCACCTTTGCTTAAGATTTCACTAATAAAGTCGGCATGTTTATTTTTTTCAATTTGATTTAAAAAGCAAATTATTAAAAGGGATAAGAAAGATGCACGCTGAAAAGCATTAGAAGGATCAAGTCCTAAAGCTATATAGGTAGAAGTGAAGCTTAAGCCGTAATCATTAGTCATTTTCTTTCTCCAGTAAATCATCAAGCACTTGGTTTAATTGACTCTTACGTAAAGTGATCATTTTCTGATGCAAATCGATTTCAGATGCAACCGATTCAGAAAGCCGAAGAAGTGTATTTTGCTTATCCAACGATAGATTAGGAAATGGAAGTTTTTCTAAAGTAGACTTACTCAAAGAGCTTTGGTAACTGCCCCCTGCATTAGAATCCATCCAACTTTTTGCAAAATCACTTGAAAGATAAAAGTATAGAAACTCTGCCGTTACGTCTTCATTCTCTTTAGGAGTTATCACAAGGAAATGTTGCGTACAAACAACATTATTAGGAACATTTTCAAGAAACAAAACAGGTTTATCATTACCCTTTGCAACAATCAAAATCTGCCCACCTTCAAGAGATACCACTTTTCTTGATGTTTTTATTTCAGTTTCAACTAATGAATTAAAGTCAATAAACACCTTATTATCTTCGAATTTTACATCGCCAATTTGTACGACCTTATGCGTTGAATTTAATGAACTTTTAATTGCTCCTCGAAAAGATCTTCCACTGTTTATATTCGCATAATCAGAAATTTTTTTGTCTGTCATATTACCACCCCACTAAAACACACTGAAAAATGTAGCAAAAAAACTTGACATTCTCAATATATTTGATCAATTATTATACACACTAAGAGATGCAGTAAACAATTAAACAAGGAATAAATAATATATGAACAATAGAAAAATGAGATTTTATGGAAAAAAAGCAAGTAAATTTTTTCCTTCGATTAAGAACAAAAAAACAATGCGGGGGGATAGTGAATTTGAAATATGTGCAATGCTAGATTTTGAATTTGACGATGATGTAATTAGCTGGCAAGCCCAACCCCAAAGCTACATCTACAAAATTGGTGAAAATGAGCATAGATACACGCCAGATGTACTGAAGAAAAACAAAGATGGAAGCTTCGATTTTATTGAAATAAAACCAAAGGTGTTCACTAAAGACAAGAGTTTCATAAAAAAGTATGGCTACCTGAATGATTTTTTTCTCATGCGGTATAACCGACCACTAAAACTCATGACTGAAGATGACTTCTATCATGAAATCAAGTTAAAAAATTATAAGGCATTGTATCGATACAGGAATTATGATTTTTCTCGTTATCAACTTGAAAAAGCATTCGAGTATATGCAAGGCGCTAAAGTTGTCGGAGACATCTATGAAACAGTTTCAAAATTTAATGTAACCAAAGCATTTGCTCCAGCATTGTTCGCCACTAAAAAAGTACTAGTAGATTTAACTAAACCTTTTAATTTCGATTCTAAAGTGGAGGGTATTGCCTATGTTTGAGCGTATTAATATTGATTCTTTATACAAGAGGTTTCTTATATTTTACGACAAAAGAGCGCAAGTTGTAGCCATAAGTAAAGATGATAACAAGGTATTCATTCAAAGGGGTAACCAGCCTTTAATTGAGCGTGAATTCTCTGAATTAGTCAAAGAAATGGAAAGTGGTAATGTCAGTGTGGTTAAAAACTTAGCTGCGCCCGTTAACACATTTAATGCAACACCAGAGCAACAGGCTGAAATTGTCCGTAGAGAAGCGTATTTCTTCGCCATGATGAGATATCAAAAACCAACCAAACATGCTGAGGAAGTGATTCAAAAAGTTTCATTTGATAGTAAAGATCCTATAGGGTTTTCACGCTCAGATTTATGCAAAAAATGGAAAGTTTTTGTCACTGATGGCTATAGCGCAGCCCCCCAAGTGCTGTGTAAAAATAGGAATAGTTCAAACCGGATTATTGAAGAAGTTGAAAAACTGATGACTTATTCAATTTATAAGGTCTATATGGTCAAAGGAGGTGTATCTGGTGCCAAAACGTGGAAATTCTTTAGTGATGAGTTTGATAAACGTGAGTATAAATGTGAAAAGCCTACTGTAAGAACATTACAACGTCGAATTAATAAAATTAGTGAGTTTGAAAAAGTTCGTACTCGCCTAGGTGAAAGTGAAGCCAAGAAACGTTTTCGCCAGAAGTTTCATAAATACGATATCAACATTCCGCTTGAAGAAGTTCAACTTGATTCAGGGCATTTTAATATTGGCTTATTAGAGTTTCTAGGTGGTAAAAAATACTACATGGGTACTGTTTCAATCGACTTAGCATTTGATGTTGGAACAGCCAGTTTATTAGGTTACTGCATCCATGTAGGTAAAAAGTCTGAGCACAGTGGTTTTATTGTGAATATGTTATCACACGCGATAAACCAAAAACCAGATGATGATTATATTCAATTTGGACTACCTCGGTTCGTTAAACTTGATGCTGGGGTTGGTTATAGAGCTGAAACCACTCGGTTATATTTGGATACTATTCAATGTGGCTATGAAATAACTGCTGTAAGAACCCCGTGGGCCAAAGCTTTTGTGGAGTCTTTCATAAAAAAACTTCGCCTAGATTTTTTTGAAGGTACTGAAGGATATTTAGGCAAATTTGATCCTGACATTTATACCGATACTGGGGTTAAGGCTGAAGCTCAACTAACCGTTGAACAATTTAAACAAAAGTTTGCCAACTTTGTGCGCGAGTACCACAACACTTCACTTAAAAGACTTAATAATCTAACACCTAATCAAGCTTGGATAGAAGGTTCAAAATTAATTCCTCCCGAAGTCGCTGATGATGTTGCAGGATTGCGTAAATACAAAGGACTAAAAGTTAATCATAAATACAACATTCAATATAGATTAACGCATCAATATGAGTTTTTCAATGCACCTATTTTGCTGTCTCTTTATGATGAGTTTTGCAAGCTTAAAAAAACAAAAGCTAAACAACCTGACTTGTATTTAGATTTTCTTGTAGATCCAAATGATGCCACATCAATAAGTGTTATTAAGCCAGATGTATTATGCGAACAGCCAGGCCGATTAGAACTCATTGAAATACCAAACACCGACAGTAATTCAATTGGAAAATCATTTGCTCAGCTCGATGCTGTTCGCAATGGAACAGAAGTGTTAAACGGTGCTCCTGTATTTGTTGATTATGATGGTAAAACTGGTTATCGCGACTTCACACCACCTGGAGACTTAATAGACATATCCAATAATGAATTGGAATCCCCAGCAGAAATTGAAGCAGAACTCGACAGTATTTTAGCTAGCCCTGCTGTCAATGAATATCAAAGCGACACAGACACTTCAGATGAAGTATTTGAAACAATTACACTAGAAAATAATGAGGTATACCTAAGTGAATAATTTAATAGACTTTAAACCAGAAACTAAATTTTTCAAAACCAAAAGATTTGCATTTGACCTAGCAGATATTGCAAAGACAAAAATCGATAGCTTACTTAAACACTATGGTACAGAAGGAAAAATTAGAATGCTTGTTGGCCCCTCTGGTGTAGGAAAGTCCGTACTAGCAGTATCTCAAGCTAATAAATATTCTCGATTATTAAAGAAAAATGATTTTGATCGCCCTGTTTTATATTTGAGGCTTTCCAGTGGTTCATCACCTAAGGGCATCTGTGAAGCTTTAATCCTTGCTCTAGGTGTCAAACCTAATGACACTCAGACTAAACTTGAAGAGCAGCTTATCGTTCTATTGAAAAACTTAAATGTGAAGTTAATCATCATTGATGAAGTTCAACATGTATTACCTAATAAAAAAGGATCTAAAACAACTCAAATGGTTGCAGATACCATTAAAAACATTACTGATAAGAGTTTAATTCCTATTCTACTCATTGGTCTTAAAACATCACTTTCAATTGTTGAGAATACATTCTCTGCTAGATGCTCAGAAATACAAGAGGAAGAAGATCAATTATTTAGACGTGCATTAAGCCCTATATTCATTGAAGGCATTAAATATGGTGATAATTTGCTAATGGGTAAAACAATGATTGGTTATGAGTTGATTTTTGGTGAAGTCGAAAAGAACTTTAATATATCAATAATTAGCTTACAAACTGCCGATTTTAAAAAAAGAATGTGGGCTGCAAGCCTTGGCTACATCGGTCGTATGTCTAATATATTATCTCAATCCCTAGAGTTTCTTAATGGTCAACAAATTACCTATTCAGAACTGGCACTGGCATATGATGAAGTAAATAGCTGGGATAAAGGAGGTATTAACCCCTTTAGCTGTGACGAAAAGGATTTGGATCGTCTAATCAAGCAGATCACAGTATTTTCAAAACGTAGTATAAAAAATAAGGCAGCAGCATAATGTTACCAATCCCTTTGAATCATTCCACAACTGAGCAACCGGGGTTTCATTTAGTTAAACTTGCAAAACTCCACGGCTATCAGAGTGCTAAAGACATGCTAAAAGCATATGACTTTCGTTTCCCTAAAAAAATAGGTCGGGAATTAATACAATATAACCATATAATTAGCTCGCTCAACTATGATGCACAAGTCATAGATAATGCTAATGAAATTGAATTTGATGCTGAACGCTATTTTAAATCAATGGTTCACCCAAATGTGCAAGTTTGCCCTCAGTGTTTGATTGAAGGTAAGGCGCCTTTTGAGCATAGGTATGTAATGAATACTCACTGCCATGAACATAGTTGCCTTTTAATTGATACATGTAAACATTGTCAATCAAAGCTAGAGTGGGATGTCAGCTTGGTTGATGTTAAATGTAATAAATGCGGAAAAACGTTAGAAAGTGCTAGTGAAGCGCTTCCTACTTTGCAACTTTACCTTTCAGTATTAGATGATAAAAAAATAAGACCTTTTTTACATGACCTTTCACTTGCTGCTTCTCATATTCTTAGACCTCTTGATGCAATGCCTGAAAACATATCAACTATCTATATAAACTCATGGTCTGAATTATTTAATAGTGCTTTTGAACTATTAACTATTGAAAAAAAAGTTGAAAACTGGCTTATGAACGTTTACTACAATAAAAGCAATAAACTCGAAACCTTAGGTTTAGATGCCGTGTTCTCTGGCCCCATTAATTTATCTGCATCGACTGAAATGGACTGGCCTGTTTTAGAGAGGATTACTTCTAGGATTGAAAACTTCACTCCATCTACAGAGTTTATTGAAATGCCTAACTTCAGTCCTGAGTTTTTTGGATTTAAACCGTCTTGGAAGACAAAAAACAAATCTATTAATGAGCAAAATAGCGATGCCGTTTTTAGAGTTTATCCTTCAATTTTGGCAGAAACTATTGGGTGTTCACTTAACAGTATACTTGCTCTGATAAATGACGAAATAATTAAGCCTTCTAATAAAGGGAGAGCAGCAAATAATTTTGCTATTGATATTCGTAAAGTAAATGACCTTTTCGATGAAAGCTTACTAACTCCAACAACTAACATGCAAAAGCTAAATGAAGAACTATATTATTATGCTTTTGATAGTAGCTACTCCGATATATTAACTATATTGCTGAATCATCAGCTTCCTTTTCACCTTGAGAAATCAACAGGAAATATTATCAATCGATTAAAGGTTTCATCTTATTCTTTAACAAAAAAACTACTAATCAATATGAATAATAAGGTGGAGAGAAAACTAAATGAAGAAGAAATCGAATGGATTTTTGGGTTAAATAAACGAGATTTGAAAGTGTTAACTTCCAATGACATATTATCCCCTATGCCTTGGCAGCAGCTCAATATTTATTACCGATTAAAAGATGTAATAGCTGTAATAGCTGTAAAAGATCACTTATTTAACCTAGCTTGGTACTGTAAGATCAGAAGTTTAGATTTAGAATCAATAAAAACTCAATTAAATGAAATTAATATAAAACCAGTAATAGGAAGTAGCTTATTTTCTTGTGCCTATCAAATAAAACGATTTTTGAAATTTGGCATTATTGCTGAACCTAGACGAACATTTATTATTAAAAAGAAAAATACATTCACCTGGTAATATCCCCTTTTTAAGCTTTTCCCTAGCAATACCTCCACCTAGAAAACCTCAAGCCCTACAATTCATTTTTTGCAATCACCTTCCTTCTAAGATAACATGAACCACCTATAAAACCAATGATTTCATACAGATATGATTAGGCATTCTCCATTAACGAGTCGCGACATAGCAAAAGACTCAGCTTAAGTGTCGCATTTAACCAAAGGCGATCTCAGGTTAAATGACGTACCCCTTATATATAGTGACTGTCCGATCTCAAATTAAGTGTCGTTATCCAAAATAATTATTAATTTGTGGCTAGAAATAGCTACTTGATAATCCAAGTTAGTTTCTGGACCGATCCAAAATTAACTTGCAAGCAATACCCTAGATTTTTCATGCTCTACAGAGAAATGTATAAATAAGTCAATTGGCCTTTTGCAAATTAACTCCCGGATCATTTATTTTATTTCTCTTCGATAATCCACTGTTAGTTGTATTTATTAAAGCGTGCGCTATGTAGTGGTCAACTAATTTTGGCCACGGATTTGTATTCAAGCCAGTATCTTTTCTCTGACTCATTTGGTGTTAGTCCACCGTTATAACTGTAGGGCCTAACCTGGCTGTAATATCCAATAATGTATTTAACAACAGAATTTTCAGCTTCAATAAATGAACGATAGCCTGTTGTTGGCACCCATTCTGTTTTTAAACTTCTAAAGAATCGCTCCATTGGGCTATTGTCCCAACAATTACCACGACGACTCATGCTTTGCTCTATCTGATAACGCCACAACAACTGACGGTAGTTCCTACTCGTATAGGTGCTACCTTGATCTGAGTGAAACATTACACCTTTTGGACGTCCTCTTGATTCAAATGCCATAGTTAATGCTTTCGCTGTTAACTTAGTATCAGGCGAATTAGACATTGCCCAACCAACGGGTTTACGTGCAAATAAATCCATAACAAGAGCAAGATAAGCCCAACGATTTCCCGTCCAAATAAACGTAATATCTCCACACCAAACTTGATCAGGCTGACATACGGCAAACTGGCGTTCAAGTGTGTTCGGTATCTCAACATGCGCTTGCGCTGCTTTCTTGTATTTATGACTAGGAAGCTGACAGCTCACTAACCCTTGTTCTTTCATCAAACGAGTCGCTACATAACGACTTAGCGGTAAACCTCTGGTAGTAGAAATACCAGCAATTGTTCTAGCACCAGCAGAGCTATTGCTTTCAGCGTAAATGCTTTTCACCATAGCTAAGGCTTCAACCTTTTCAGGTTTAATGCTCTTCGCTTGCTTTGCCCAATACTTATAGCTGCTGCGGTGTATTTCAAATACCTCACAGCAACGTTTAACTGCATGACTCCCTTTAAGGGCTTTGATTATCTCGAACTGTTCAGCGAGTCCGACATCAAGAGAGCCGTAGCCTTTTTTAGAATTTCCTTTTCTTCTTCAATGCGTGCAATACGCTTTTTGAGTTCACGTATCTCAAGTTGGTCTGGCGTTAATGGTGTTGCTTTACTCGTGATGCCATTACGCTCATTTTTTAACTGACGAACCCACTTATCAAGTGATGATTTACCTACATTCATAGCCTGAGCGGCTTCGACTACTGGGTAGCCTTTATCAACGACTAATTGAGCGCATTCAAGTCTGAATTCTGGTGTAAAATTGGGTTTTGTTCTTCTTTTCATAGTGTCACCTAAAGTTTGATGAGGTATATGATAACACCTCTAATTAGGTGGCCAAATTAACTATGCCACTACAATCAGATCCAGATATGTTAATAAGGCTACTATTAGCAACACGTGGCATACCTCGATTTATCTCTCGTCTTCTATTAAAGACACTTATTCGCAACCAAAATAAACCAGTTATTAGTAAAGAGGATATAGGCTCAGTTTTCCAAACAATGTGTATTAATGAACATTTAGGTAAGTTTGACCCTTTTAAAGCAAAGCTCACCAATGTAGAAGCAAAGTATCACGCTTATATCAATTCGTTGAAAGAAAAACCGAAGAAATCTTCAGCTAAACCAGGCACTAGAGAGGGAGAGTCATCTTGAATGCGCTCCTAGGTTATCGCCCATCACCTTTGCAGGGAGATACACATCTAGATTACTTACTTAGATTAGCCTATGCACACTGTATAGGAACACTACCTCAATTCTTACAAGCTATAGGAATGGAAAAACCTAAGCTCACTAGATGGTATGAGTGGAACACGCAACAACAACAAAATTTGATTTCAGCATTATCAAAGGTCTGCCGTAGAGATATGACTGAAGAAATAAATAGTTTAACGACAATTGGAGATTTATCTTGGCTAAATGAACCAGATAGAATGTTCAAAAAGCTACTAGTTGATTTCCCAAGGGTTTGCCCAAAATGCATACTTGAGCATGAACGTTTCGATTGGCGGTGGTCACTAGGTACAGTTGCCCGTTGTTATGAGCATAAATGCAACCTGTTAGATACTTGCCCATTATGCGACAAGGCATATGAGTGGCATAGCAGCATTTTAAAGTGTTGTCCTAATTGCCGATTAAAATGGGCTGATTTACCAATACCTACAACTGCTGTAATTCGTAGATATGGTGCAGAAAATGTTACTTGGCCAAGTTTAAGCGGAGATATTACACAACCAATATATTTGGCTCACATTTGTGCCGCAATTGCTGCAATGGCTAGACCATTCGATACAGCTTATGTACCAAGAACATCAATGCCTTATTCTAAAGAACACTCAAAACTGGTATTGCAAGCAATGTCAGTTTTACACCGAAAAACATTTCCTGATTGGGTTCAAGAAATTAATGATAACCGAAAGCAAGCTTTACCAAATGAGCCAAGCCCTATTAGTATGTTCAAAAGGCATGTAGGGTATAGCACCCTTTCAAAAAATGGTCGCAGGTTTCCAAAATTTCCAATATTTGAGCGAAATGAGTACGTAGTTAAAAAAGATTCAAAAGATGTAACTGAACAAGAGCCAAATATAGGCCGTTATTATATCAATCTTTTCAATTTAGCCACTGCATTAGGTTTGACTGTTGCTGATTTAAATTATCTAACCAGTGACGGCTTTATTCCGTGTGCTGTTAACGCTGAAACTGTTGAAAATAGACTTTTTAATACCTTAGATGTTGCTAAATTATTGCATGAGCACATGAGTAAAACTCTAGAAGGTGAAACCATAATAATAAATGCTGACGACCCATTATTAGTAAAAAACCACTTACACTATAGCGATATACTTCATTTGATATGGACAGATGAAATTGATGGCACAATGGCTCACGCCTTAACCTTGGAGTCTATGGAGGTATCAGAGCCTCAGTTTATGGCATTGCTACAATTGGAGCCAGGTCAACGCAACAGAAATTGCATTAAACAGTTGATAAACTCTCATCAAGGCTAATTAGACATCAATGCACTTTACGATCTGGCGAGTCACGAAGTGCCTTAATTTGGCTAGGGTTGAAGCCATGCCGCAATAACTCAAATTCTTCAAATTTGATTTCAGCTCGACTGCCTTCTCCAATGATTTGATACAGGCTACCACTATTAGTCTTTATCAATTGGTTGTAACTATGGATATTAACAATCTCAGACGAACATACATAATCATCTTTGATGAATCGACAAGACATATCGTCAATAACGATACCCCACAGAACTTTTCCGACTAACAAACCATCATCAATAACTGAAACGATAACCCAATCTTTTATCACCGTATTCATGATGTCGCCTCCACCAAAAAACAGAGTGTTATATTAAGGGGGTAAGGTCATATTTACCAATAACATTAATGATGGATACTAGAGAGTTTTGTGCATAATTGGTCTTTCACAAATATGCATGCTATCGTTACCATAGGGACAATCAACTAATGTAACCATTTAATTAATAAGAAATTAATTACCTGTCACTTTTATTACCTCAATATTAAATCAGTATTTTTTCTTTAAGAGTCATGATTAATTAAGACATGAATGATATTGACTTCTGAAGATAAACTTCTACTACATAACAACCACGAATTAGTGTTAATCAAAAGCAAGTTTGAGTTAAACAAATCGGACACAGAAATAGAGAATTTTGGGTAGTTTTATCCTAAATATGATCATGTTTTCACAAACGGTTAATGACCGCTGTAAGCTCATTGATCTTGCCCCATAAAAATGGACAGTTAATTTAGCACTTTTGTCTTTTTCTCGAAGTCTATTGGACTTTTGAAATTAAGATAACTGTGCAACCTCTTTTTATTATAGAAGCATTCGATGTAATCGA
>Ga0209396_1000289_pt1 | contig 62509 bp, 50 predicted proteins | sample GOMGulsemesocosm_6_FD_184638 | JGI IMG/M metagenome (GOLD analysis project Ga0209396, IMG submission 184638) | Methane-oxidizing microbial communities from mesocosms in the Gulf of Mexico - GOM8C Gulf of Mexico (SPAdes) (version 2) | ecosystem: Environmental > Aquatic > Marine > Cold seeps... | reverse complement strand
TCAAAGTTGATTTGAAGCAACCGCCTAGTGAATATTTTTTACCCTTTAAAGAATACCTTAGTAATAATTCAGACTGGAGTAATTGGCAAAACGTTGGAGTACAAGGCATAACTGATTTTGTTGCCAGACTAAAACAAGATAATCACAATGAATTATTGCTCAACGCACTGCCTCATTTACCCGAAGAAGTATTATCTCCGGTTTGTAGTGCCTTAGAAAATGAGCAATACCCTGTAGCGATAGTTGATTCTTTGGTAAATTTATTTACCTCTACCTTAGAAAGTGAACCAACAAATCCAATAGTTATGCAATTATTACGCTCAGTAGCGGCGAGTAGCCACCATATTCATGTAAAGAATATGGTTGAAAAACTGTTGAGTAAACCCCAAGTAAGTAACGAGTTACTCATCACTTTATCTGGTCGATGCTGGCAAGCATTAGCTGATGAAAAAGTGCTTATGAGTTATTTTGAAAATTTACTTAAAAATAATGATTTAACACTGTTCTCTAGTATTTTTAAAGACTTGGTGAGTATTCCATTAATAAGGCCGATCGCCTTTGCATGTATTCGCAGTGAAAATCGCTCACCAGAACTCGCACAAGCTATTGGGCAATTATTTAGTCAAAATTAATTTTTATTAATTGTGGAAAGTATCATTTATGGAAAATATTTATTATTTATTACTTTTTTGTTTGTTTTGCTGGTATTTCGTTTATTTAAGACAAGTATCTGAAGCGGCTAAACGTCATGTGAATAAATACTGTAAAGACGGAGGCTTGCAATTTATTTCGCTGGCTAGACGCTCAAGTAGAATAAAATTTACTAAAAAACATGGCTTTTGTATTTATAGCATTTTTGATTTTGATTTTAGCGGTGATGGCGAGTCTAACAACCAAGGCTGTCTTACGCTTTATGGTTTAAAACTAGACGAAATAAACTTACCTGCTTACCGAGTGAGTTAACGCTGACGTCATAAGTAAAATTATGACTATATAGCCATAAAGCTAACAAACAACAAATACGTAATTTAATCTACCTTTCTATTGGAGTTTTTGTGCCACTTTTACAATCAGTTTTTTGTCTCAGAGGGTCAGACGATCGAAGCCGATTTTTTGTATCTACCATTATTGCTCTTTTAGGTTTCATATTTTTCTCTGTAATTTTTTCAGGCTACTTAGCGGTAATTATTGTAGTTTTATTAACCCTAACGGCTGTACTTACCTGTAGTACTAAGCGTCGTTTACATGATGCTAAGCTAAACAAAAATTGGCAATTAGTACCCGGCTCTCTTTTTTTACTTACCGGTGTATTGAGTGTATTTATTGAAAATAGTAGCAGCTATTATTTATTAATATTACCCGCCTTAAGTACTGCACTTTTACTCACTTACCCAAGTAAAAACCCAAAAGCTCACAATCACTATATCTTCGGCTATTACGGTCCTATAGATCTTAGTATTTACATCAAAGCGCCTGTGGTAATGAAAGCCCATAGTCAACGTATTGAACCTACATTAATTGCTGATGGCGTTAGTGAACAGCTTTATATTAATGAATCTTCGACTGAGCAAAACATTAACACTGATGATTCCTCAAGTTTTGAAGTTAACGATAAACAAGTCGATATTGGCGAACTTATTCGCTTAAAATTTCTTAGTAACCGTAAGTTACAGCTTGGCGTTATCGCCAGTGTCGTACTAATTTTTATCTTAGTATTGATTAATAGTGTCTTTACCTCTATCAATCAAAAAGATGAGAATATTGTTGATGCTGGGTTGAATGATCCGAAAGTATTACCTACTAATATAGCCAACAATATTATTGCCAATAAAAATCATTTACTCGCTATGCCTGATAATTTCAATTTATATTTATCCGAGTACCGAGGCATTATTATTCACTGGCAAGCAGATCAAGTTGCTGATGGCGAGCTTTGGTCCTTATTATCAGCAAGTGGTGATAAAAGTTGTCAAAGTATAACCTTTAATAAAGGCTCTGAAATCCGCCCTCTCGCTGTTCTAGTCGAAAATGGTAGTGATTATTTCGCCAGTTTCTCTCCTCTTGATAGCGCTGAGTTGGTACAAGCCCTCGCCTTTCGTGGTAAGTTCTCGTTATGTGGCTATAGCTTCTCTTTAAAAGGCACCCAAGCAGTCTTAGGTAAACATAGAAGCTATGCGCCTTTTTTAGATAAAGACGCTTAAGTCTTATTTTAAGTTTTCAGTGTAATCACTTGAAGTAAACCTGGTATAAAAAAAGCTGCTCAATTAACATTGGCAGCTTTTTATAATGACTAATTATAATCTAAACTCGTTAGCAAGGCGTTCTGCTTTAAAATATGTCCTTATTAAGTGAAGCTGATACCAGCCTTTATCAAATCAGTATATATGCTTTTCATAGCGATCGTATTTTCGCTGAGCGAGTCATCCCATTTATCACGTTTATCAAACCCTAGACCACTAATTTTAAAATAGTGATCTGTTTTTATATCACTTTTATCCAAACACGCTTTTGTACAGCCTAGATCACAACCATCAATGGCAATGATAGGTCGACCAGATTTAGCTAACTCCAGAATAGGTCTCACTTTCCCTACGACACCTGAAATACAAGACATCTCCGCAATGCCGTCACCATCAAGACTTAATGAGATATTATGCGCCATTTGAGCGAGATTCGAGCAACCCGAGCAAGAGTAGACTATTGGTTTACCTCTTTGGTTATCATTATTTGTTATAAAGGGTTCTTGTAAGTTCGACATAAAAGTCACTCCTAGCTACTTTATTAATTACTCAATTAGCTACCTTATTATCGGGTAACCTTATCAATATATACCCAAGCTACTTCAAGATGTGGAATTCAGCTGGAATTAGAAACGTCTTTAGACAAGGCATTGATTGAAGAGAATGGTTATTCAGGAGAATAAGCTCCTGCACTCCATAAGAAACTACATCCATGTAGCTCCCTTGTCGAAATCAATAACGATGGGTAAAACGTTTCTAAACCCGCCCTACGGGGGCGATTGAGCAACTCATATCCATCGTAGCGTATCTGATTAAGGGAATAACCATTAATAAAATACGCGCCTTGATTATGAATCGCTCAAGCGTCCTGAAACGTAATCTTGAAATAGCTTGGGTATGTGCATTTTAACAAGTAGAAATAACGAAGAATTGATTTAGATCAATGCAATAAACAATACCCTTTATATTATTGTGGTTAATTGTACCAATCGGTTACTATTTGTTTTATTTTTACCATATCTAAGTGTGTTTGGCAGGCTTTACTTACTCGCTCAATCGCTTGCTCCTCAAGCGCTTCAACACTTGGAGCTTTACTTACCTCATAACCCAACCAGTGAATAAAGAGCTGTAAAGCTTCAGGTTGGTCAAATAACCCATGCAAATAGCATCCGGCTATTTGACCATCATCACTTAATAATCCTTGTTTATCGCCTTGTATACTAAGCAAGTACGATGATTTCCTCTCTTCATCAAGAAAAGTACTTTGACCAGCATGAATTTCATAGCCCTTAATCTCTACACTCTGCAGAGCTAACTCTAAAAGGCCTGAAACATTAATCAAGGTTTTTTCAGCCTTTAACACTGTCTTCATAGCAAAATAACCGAGTCCTTTACTTGTACCTGACTGACCTTCTAATCCTTCAGGATCATCAATCAACTCACCCAACATTTGATAACCACCGCAGATGCCTATCACTTTACCTTGATAACGTAAATGCTTAGCAATATCATCATGCCAACCTCGTTGACGTAAAAAATCAAGATCGCTACGAACATTTTTACTGCCCGGCAGAATAATCAGATCACAAGCAGGAATAGCTACTTTTTCAGGACAACTCTCACCCTCAGAGCCTTTTGCGAATAGGAACTGGCAATCAATATTCTCATGATGGCGTAAGGCATCAAAATCAGTATGGTTACTCATATGCGGATAGACTAAAACAACGATACGAACTTTTGTCGAAGCTGATGTATCTTCAACTGAGGTTTGTTTTGTTACTAGCGCATCCTCAGAGGAAATATCCAAGCCGTGTAAATAAGGCAAAACCCCTAACACCGGTTTATTTGTCTTTTCCTCTAACCAAGTCAGGCCAGATTCCAGTAATTTTATATCTCCTCGAAAACGGTTAATGACAAAACCAACCACTCTATCTTGCTCTGATTGCGACAATAGCATTAAGGTCCCTACTAATTGTGCAAAAACTCCACCTTTGTCAATATCGGCAATAATTAAAACTGGGCAATCAACGGCTTCAGCAAAGCCCATATTGGCAATATCACCTTCGCGTAAATTTATTTCTGCAGGACTGCCAGCCCCTTCAACAATCACCAAATCATATTGCTGCGTTAACCGCTGATGAGAGCTAAGTACTGCTTGCATAGCCACTTTCTTATAATCTTGGTACTCACTGGCCTCCATGTTTGACGATGTTTTATGTTTCAGTGCCTTACCGTGAACAATAACTTGCACACCGGTATCACTATTAGGTTTTAATAATATAGGATTGAAATCGACATCTAACGCTAAGCGAGCTGCTTTAGCTTGCAACGCTTGTGCCCGGCCAATTTCACCACCACAAGGAGTAACAGCACTATTAAGCGCCATATTTTGCGGCTTAAATGGCGCCACTTTAATATGCAAATCAGAAAAAACACGGCATAAGCCTGCCACTAAGGTAGTTTTACCTGCATCAGATGTTGTGCCCTGTATCATCAAGGTCTTACACTGACCTGATTGCGCTATCTCAAAAGAGTTTTTTGTAGTCTGGGCGCTATTTTTATTAACTTGCACTTTATAATTCCTCAAGAAATGGCATAGCAATGCTAGTCACTTGTTGGTGTAGTTGATCATCTTGGTAAGGTTTACTAATAACAATACGAGATATACTGCCATGACTAATCTTTAGTTTCTGGTGCCAGCTGGCTTGTTGCCAATCTAGCTGTAATATATGCGCTAAGATCATACGAATAACGCCACCATGGACAACAACTAAAACCCGTCTAGGTGCTTGTAAGTCTCTTTGCTGAGATAAAAGTATAACTTGCTGCTCTATCAGTCTGTGCCAAGCCCTCTTCACTCGTTGATAAAAATCTGATAATGCTTCGGCACCGGGTAATACTATGTCAGCAGGTGTTTGCAAAAAGGCTTCAAGTTGTGACCAACACAGTTCAGTTTCACCGTATTGCTCGGCTTTAATTTTATGTTGTTGCTCAGCTATAGTAGAGGTCTCGTTGAAATAAAGATCATCAAAGGCAACGCCATCAAAGCAACCGAAATTCATTTCATGTAAATCGAGTGATATATCTAACGGTAAGTTACACCGAGCTGAAAACTCTTTAGCCAAAAGCTGACATCGTTTTAAAGGTGAGCAAACAATACTTTGATAGGCTTTGCTGGTTTGTTGTTGGGAGACTAAGCGCTCAAGTAAACGTGAATTATCTGCAGTATTTGGCGTTACATCAGTACAGCCATATAAAGCGGCTTTGCCTTCGACTTTAACATGTCTTATCAAGTCAATTTCAAGCATGGAAATCCATTTATTTACTCATTAGCATTTTTAATACAAAGGGGAATACCGGCGGTAACCAAAGTCACTTTATCGGCAACTTCTGCAACCCTTTGATTCAACCAACCACAGTAATCAACGTATAAACGAGTAGATTCACCCATAGGGATCACACCTAAGCCGATCTCATTACTGACAATAATGAGATCAACTGTGCTAGACAGCAAACTTACTATTAACTTATCGGTTTGGGTTTGCAAATGCTGACTTTGCTCAGCCCTGCTAGCTTCATCAACCGCATAAAGTTGATTATTTAACCACAGGGTCAAACAGTCTAATAAATAAACACTATTTTTATCAAGATCTGTAAGCTGTTCCGCAAGGGCTAATGGACATTCAATTAATTGCCAGTTATCACCTCTATCATATTGATGTTTACTGATCCTACTGTCCATCTTTGTATCAATAACGGTTGCCGTGGCAATATACACCAGTTGCTTATCCTGAAATTCGGCTAACGCGCGTGTTTGTTGCTCTGCAAATCGTGACTTACCCGAGCGAGCGCCACCTAAAATAAAATGAATCACACTATGCCCCCTATAAAAGTAACTCCTGTCAAAACAAGGCCTGAAAAAGTATTATTACTGAGGTAAGAAACAAGCGTTAGGTAAATAAGTAGCTCAGAAATTTGCTGCCCAGCACCTAAACAGTCCCCGGTAAAACCGCCAATTTTTGACATAAGCCACTGTTTAAATAGCCAGCGAAAAATCAATAAAATACTCAGTAAAGAGAAGATGACTTCACTTGAATAAAAAATCAGTGGCACAACACCTATTAACAGTAAAGTTGCTAATTCAGAAAAAGATTGTGCTTGTGCTAAGGGTTTACTTTTACTTTGCTCAATATCACTGACATAGGGCATAGCTGAAATTAAGCTACCGGCAACCGCTCTAGATAACATTTCAGCGAGTATAATAGCTAAAAGTAAGTAATTACTATCTTGATTAGCTAACTCTACCAGTAGTGTAAACTTTAATAATAAAGCAATGACTAAGGTAACCGCACCATAAGTGCCGATACGACTATCCTTCATAATAGTCAGTCGCTTTTCTATGTTAAATGCCCCACCTATGCCATCGGCCATATCGGCTAAACCATCTTCATGAAAAGCACCCGTTAACAACAAACTTATCCCCATCATTAGCAATATAGATATATTCGCGGGTAAAAAGCTACTAAAACAAAGATAACTTAACGCTAGCAGTAAACCTGTGATTAATCCCACTAAGGAGAAATATCTGTTTGCTTTATTTAACAATGACTCTGAGTAGTGCATTGTTTTGGGAACAGGTAAACGGGTAAAAAAGCTTAACGCCAAATAAAATAAGTTTAATTGAGCTTTCACTTTATCTTTTAACGGCTCCTTTGCCTCTGCAATCAAACTGTCACTCCTGCACTTTCAAAACTGGCCATATTATTGTAAAAACTGGCTGACGCTTTTATCAATGGCAAGGAAAGTGCTGCACCTGTACCTTCTCCCAAACGAAGTCCTAAGCTTAATAGCGGCTGAGAGCTAATGTCGCTAAAGGTTTGTGCTGCCATCAGCTCTTCAAGTAAAGCTTGATGTGCTTTTTCTTGAGAAACATGAGAAAAAATAAGGTAATTGGCAACATTTTCATTTAAACGTTGCGCCACTAACGCAGCGACAGTGACAATAAAACCATCTATAACAACAGGTATACTCATTGATGCCGCTGTCAATATGGCCGAAACCATTTGCACAATCTCAAAACCGCCTAACTCAGCTAAGACTATTAAAACTTCTTTTTCAGTTAAATTAAGTGTCTCGCGCTCTAGTGGGCTAATCCTTTGTATTGCTTTTTCAATAAGCGCTATTTTTTTCTCTAATTGTTCATCGGTAATACCTGTTCCTCGCCCCACACACTCATCAATACTCAATGAAGTTAATGCTGACATTAGTGCAGCGGCAGAGCTGGTATTGGCAATTCCCATTTCACCTAATAGTAATAACTCAACACCTTGCTCGACCTTTGTCTTAATTAGCTGTTGTGCATATTCAAAACCCTGCTCGACCTGAGTGATAGACATAGCGGGTTTCTCCGAGAGATTATCAGTTCCTGCCCCAAGTCGTTGCGCAATAAATTCAACTTTATTGACTTTATCGTCGACCAATGGAGGGAGTTCATCATGACCGAAAGACTGTAATATGCCGCAATCAATAACAGTTAAGGTAATATCATTACTTTGGCAAAAACAGTTTATCGCTGCTCCTCCATGTAAAAAATTAAGCACCATTTGTTTAGTTACTGCACTGGGTGCAATACTGACACTCTCTTCATTAATGCCATGATCGCCTGCAAAAACTAACATAGCAGGAGCTTTTATACTGATTTGATTAACACTATTATTATCTGAACTATAGCTATCAATACTAGATTTTTTTTGACGCCTTTGCTCAGTGATTAATGCAAGCTGTAAAGCTAACGGCTCTAATGCACCAAGGGCACCTAACGGCTTAGTTTTGTTATCAATTTTAGCTTGTATATAGGCTAAGGTATTTTTGTTCAAAGGTGAGATAGGCATCATGAGGTTTAGTCTAAAGCAGTTAAATCGGGAAAATAATGACATTATTTTAAGCTATTTAACTGACAAAAACATAACTTCTTTTAGTGACTTACAATAGAATAATCATTACTTCATCAAAGCGCCTTGAATTAAAATTGCCCAAGCTCTCTTAAACCGACATCTTGAATGGTAACGGATATAAATCATTAAAAGTATACTCATTGCTGAACTAGGAAAATGTATTAAAACTCTGTAACATCTACAACAGAAATTTTCACCTTAAAATTTTACGTCAGGCTGATATAGTTTTATGAAATCATATACAAAGTTTACCCTTATCCTTTCCAGCATACTTTTGGCAAGTTGTGTTAATCAAAATACAAAAATTGCCGCTAACATCATGCCCACCACAAATGCATGTACCAAACTAGATTTACTTAAAAGTGCTTATTACACGGACTTTGAGTCATTAAAAGAAATAAAAACATCAGGTAGAGCTAGCAACATTTGGCGAGCAAAATATCAACTTTTTGGTGAAAAATGCCAAGTATTTTCGTGGGGTGGAAAACAGCATACCTACTCATGCCGATTAGTTGCTCCCGATGAAAAAACCGCTCAGAAATATTACCAGAGCGCTAAAAAAATTACTCAAGAGTGTTTAGGTGAAAAATGGCTTTTAGAGGAAAGTAATAGAGCACATGATGACGGTATGAAAACAAGCTTTACTAATCATGGCGCTAAACCGAGTGAAAAGGTTACATTTTCAACACATTTAGTACCCAGTTCAGGGGTGTTTTCCACAACCTGGACGATTTTCTATTATGTAGGTAATAGTTCACAGCCAAAATAAAAAAGCATTAATGAATAGAGTTTTTATTGCTTAACGATTATTTTTGATAAGATTAATTTTCAATTTATTTTTGAAAGCTAGAAACTAAAAAGCTGATAATAACTCTTAAAAGTCACTATCAGCTTTAATCATTGACTGTTCATTGTCGATTAATTGCCGTCAGGCTCAAACCCATCTAATGTAACCCCGGATAAACCTCCCGTCCCACCTTGATCATTACTACGCAACTTAATCATTAAACGTAGATCATTTGGCGAATCCGCATGGTGCAATGCATCGGCATAAGTAATCATCCCCTGCTGGTAATGCTTAAATAATGCTTGGTCGAAGGTTTGCATACCCAATTCATTTGATTTTTCCATCACTTCTTTAATACTGCCCACATCACCTTTTTTTATTAGCTCACTAATAAAAGGTGAGTTGAGTAAAATTTCAATCGCGGCAACACGGCTATGGCCATCTTTTGTTGGTACAAGTTGCTGAGCGATAATACCACGTAAATTTAGCGCCAAATCAAATAACAATTTACCATGTTGGTCTGCAGGAACTAAGTGCATAATACGGTCAATGGCTTGGTTAGCATTATTAGCATGCAAAGTAGCAATACATAAATGACCCGTTTCAGCAAAACTTAAGGCGTGCTCCATTATCTCTTGGTTTCTAATTTCTCCAATTAAAATGACGTCAGGCGCCTGACGTAATGAGCTTTGCAGAGCGGCATCAAACGATTCAGTATCTAAACCTACTTCTCGTTGGGTGATCATACTTTTTCCGTGCTCATGAACAAACTCTACCGGATCTTCAATAGTTAAAATATGTCCAGGAGAATTACGGTTACGATAACCTATCAATGACGCCATAGAGGTAGACTTACCAGTGCCTGTACCACCAACAAATAGTACTAAGCCACGTTTAGACATAACCACATCTTTTAAAATAGGCGGTAAACCAAGATCGTCGACATCAGGTATTTCGGTGACAATACGTCGACAAACCATACCGGCCATATCACGTTGCCAAAAAGCAGAAATACGAAAACGGCCAATGCCCTCAATTTCAATGGCAAAGTTACATTCTTTTTCGTTATTAAATTGATTTTTTTGCTTCTCATTCATGGCGTCATAAACTAGCGCTAATGATTCTTCAGCAGTCAATACCCCATCATCAATTGGCTGTAACTCACCATTAATTTTTGCGCTTACCGCCAATTTAGCCGTAACAAACATATCAGAGGCGTCTTCTTTTACCATTCTTTCTAATAATTCATGAAGTCTCATGTAATATCCTCTATCTCATTCACTTTTTCATTCAGCCATCAACTTAAAATACTCTTTATTAAAAGCCTGAAAATTGATTTTTATCAACCGCTTTTTCCATCGCATCTTGTTTGGTGATCATGCCTCGGTTAACCAAATTCTGCAGACATTGATCCATCGTTTGCATGCCATGTTGCATACCAGTTTGAATAGCTGAATACATTTGCGCAATTTTGTCTTCACGGATAAGGTTACGAATAGCAGGTACACCAATCATAATTTCATGAGCAGCCACTCGACCACCACCGACCTTTTTAATCAAACATTGTGAAATTACTGCCCGAAGTGACTCTGATAACATAGAGCGAACCATCGACTTCTCTTCCCCTGGGAAGACATCAATAATACGGTCAATAGTTTTTGGTGCTGAAGTGGTATGCAAGGTACCAAAAACTAAGTGGCCCGTTTCTGCTGCAGTCATGGCTAATCGAATAGTTTCTAAATCTCGCATTTCACCAACAAGAATGACATCTGGGTCTTCACGTAAGGCTGATCGCAATGCCGCTGAAAAGCTTAAGGTATCACGATGTACTTCTCGTTGGTTGATAAGACATTTTTTATTCTCATGGACAAATTCTATTGGGTCTTCAATAGTTAGTATATGATCGTGTTTGTTATCGTTAATATAATCAACCATGGCTGCTAGCGTAGTTGACTTACCAGAGCCTGTCGGTCCTGTAACTAAAACTAAACCACGTGGAGTGTCTGAAATTTCACGAAATATATCAGGGCAACCTAAGTCATCAAGTGAAAGAATCTTACTTGGAATGGTACGAAATACTGCTGCTGGCCCACGATTTTGGTTAAATGCATTTACCCTGAAACGTGCTAAATTAGGCACTTCAAAAGAGAAATCAACCTCTAAGTTTTCTTCATATTCTTTACGCTGACGGTCATTCATGATGTCATACACTAATGCGTTAACATCTTTAGCATCAAAGGCTGGTATATTGAGTTTACGCACATCACCATCAACTCGAATAGACGGCGGAGTGCCCGTTGATAAATGTAAATCTGATGCGTCATGTTGCACACTAAATGCAAGTAGTTCGGTAATATCCATAAAAGCCTCTTTATATAGGTTGATAAACAATAATAATATTATCTTTTATCGGTAATTATTTAATAATGTAATAGGTTATACTAACCAGAAAATAAGATAAGTTAAAACAGTTCACTATAATTTCACATGATAAATATTAAAAATAATATTGATAAAATTAAAGCGCAAATTCAACAAGCTTGCCAACAAAGTGGTCGATTAATTCCATTAATGGAATCGTCGAAGCCAATATCCGAGCAATCATCTCCAGTATCACTACTCGCTGTCAGTAAAACAAAGCCGGCCTCACTGATTGAGCAAGCTTATCTCGCTGGCCAACATGATTTTGGTGAAAACTACTTACAAGAAGCGGTAGAAAAAATTGAACAGCTTGATCAACTATCGGACATAAATTGGCACTTTATTGGGCCAATACAATCAAATAAAACGAAATTAATCGCTAGTAACTTTTCTTGGGTTCATAGTGTTGACAGGGAAAAAATAGCACTGCGCCTTAATCAACACCTCAATGATGATAATTGCCACAATACTCCGCTAAACATTTGTTTACAAGTGAATATTAGTAATGAAGATTCAAAGTCAGGTATAACTATTGAGCAAGTTTTTTCTCTCGCTAGCGTAGTTGATAGTTGTGATAAACTCACTTTACGTGGCTTAATGGCTGTGCCAGAAAAAAATGCACCTAAAGCCTGTTATGAAAAAATGCAGAAATTATTTATTGAACTTAAAAAACAATATCCCAGCGTTGATACTCTCTCTCTTGGCATGTCTAATGATTTAGATGAGGCTATAACTCATGGCTCAACCATGGTGAGAATTGGTACTGCCATTTTTGGCGCTCGAACAATCAAAAATTAACTTGTAGGACTATCTTTATGAACAAAATTTCCTTTATTGGTGCTGGAAATATGGCACGAGCGATTATTATTGGCTTAGTCAACTCTGGTGTTTTAGCTAAAAACATTATGGTCGCTAATCCATCTGAAGAGAAAAGGCTCAACCTAGCACAAGAATTTGGCGTTTTACAAACCGATGATAATAATAAGGCAAGTGACTTTGCCGACGTAATTGTACTGTGTGTTAAACCACACTTTATCAATGAAGTTTCTCAAAAAATAAGTCAAGAAGTTGATATTACAGGTAAGCTATTTATTTCAGTAGCGGCAGGGCGAACGGTTGAACAAGTTCAACAAGCTCTAGTTCAAGGCAACAACAAAGCTTTCCCAGCTTTAGTCCGTGTAATGCCCAATACGCCTTCTCAACTAGGTTTAGGCATGAGTGGTTTATTTGCTTCAGACGAAGTAACTATTGAGCAAAAATCTATTGCAGAAAAACTAATGAGTGCCGTGGGTAAAATAATTTGGCTCGACACCGAAGACCAGATTAACGATATTATTGCTGTTGCTGGATCTGCTCCTGCTTACTTCTTCTTATTCATGGAAGCAATGGAAAAACAGGCACAGAGCTTAGGCTTTTCAGCCCAAGAAAGTCGCATGTTAGTTCAACAAACTGCACTTGGTGCGGCACAGATGGTAGCGCACAATGATGATGACATCAGCACGTTACGCGCCAACGTCACTTCAAAAGGCGGCGCAACACATGCAGCAATTGAGCAATTTAAACACGATGGTATGGAAGAAATGGTAAAAAATGCCATGAATGCCGCTATTGCTCGTGCTGAAGAAATGGCTAAATAATTCATTTCACTGTTTAAACTTAAATTTAATTAAAGGAAACTCCATGGAAGCACTTATTTATTTGCTTAGATTCGCCTTCGACGCCTTGTTAATGATTCTAATCATTCGTGTATGGCTACAATGGGTTAAAGCTGACTTTTATAACCCATTAAGTCAATTTATTGTCAAAGTAAGTAACCCGCTGGTGGTGCCCTTACGCAAAATAATTCCTGGTTTAGGTGGTATAGACTTAGCAACTGTATTAATTGCATATGCTGTAGCTACGTTAAAGTTTGTCACTCTCGCAGCACTTTCAGGTGAAAGTTTAGGTGTTTTAGCCTTTTACATTGGTTTATTAGTGTTATTAAAACAAGCTGGATTTCTATTGTTTGTTATTATGATTATCATGGCCATAATGAGTTGGGTTGTTCAGGGCTATAACGCCACATTAATGGTGCTGAGCCAATTAACAGAACCTTTTTTAAACCCTATTCGTAAAATAATTCCGAATATGGGTGGATTAGATTTATCTATGTTGGTCGCGTTTTTATTGATGAATGTCATTAATATCTTACTTTCAAGCTCATTACCTTATTGGGCAGCGTTGTAAAATAAACTCTGCCTATATATTTAAGGTAACTTACCTTTTTTTGGCTCTGTTTTATACCCATCACACTTGAATATGCTCGTTTCAGGACAGCTGAGTGATTCTTATTCAAGACGAATTTTTTATTAATGGTTACTCCCTTAAGAACAAATGCAACGAAGAAGATGATTTACTCAGATGTCCCCAGAGGGCGAGTTTTAAAGGCTTACATACATCGTTATTGATTTTGACAAGGACGCTACAAGGATGTAGCTTCTTAGAGAATGCAGGAGCATATTCTCCTGAAAAACCATTCTCTTCAATCAATGCCTTGCCTCTAAGCCTTTAAATTCTCGCTGAAACCTGCATCTTCAGGTGTAATGGGTATATAATAAAAGAATGAATAGAACAGTTCCAAATCCTCTGCAATTTTTTTGGAGAACAACATGAAAATTTCAATCATCAAACTATTTATCGCGCTCAGCCTTAGCTTGTTTATGATGACCAGTGCTAGCGCTGAGAACATGAAAAAATTAGGCTCGATGAATGTACATTATATGGCTATTGGCTCAACATTTTTTACGCCTGAAATTGCTAAAGTCTATGGTATTACACGTAGTCGTTACAATGGTTTAATCAATATTTCAGTCTTGGATAACAGCCAAAAAGGTACTCCGGCTAAAACCGTTAGCATTTCAGGTAAAGCCAAAAATAACTTAGGTCAGTTTAAAGACTTGGATTTTAAAGAAGTCAAAGAAGGTAATGCTATTTATTATCTTGCCCAAGTTAACTATAACAATGAAGAAACACTTCATTTCAATATAATGATTAACGATGGCAAAGAAAAGCAGCAATTGAAATTTTCACAAATTTTTTATGTTGATTAAGTTTTAGCACTTTTTGCTAAGTATCAAAGAGCCTTAACTGGCTCTTTTTTTATTGATAATTTTTAGCGAAATACCCGTATATATACCCGTCACCATTCAAGATGCATGTTTCAGGGCGATTGAGCGATTTCAATTCAAGGCGCAATGATGAAGGAATGGTTATTCTGGAGAATAGCTCCTGCATTCTCTAATAAGCTACCTCCATGTAGCGTCCTTTAAGTCACTGCTACGAAGAAGTGGTATCGCTAAAACGCTTCTATGATGGGTTTAAAATGCCTTTATGCTGCGGTAAACAATCAAAACATAGAGTGACTATGTTGGAATTATTTTCCTAGCCTAAAGGCATTTTAATTCCCACTGAAATCGAGCACTTTGAATGGTAACGGGTATAAGATAGAATAGCGCGATTAGAGCCCCATCAATAAAACTCGTAACACGCACAGGTAACCCTCATGTCTAAAGTTGTACTCGCCACTGGAAATCAAGGTAAAGTTAAAGAGTTAGCCCATTTATTGGCTGAACAATCGATCGAAGTTGTACCGCAAAGCGAGTTTGATGTGCCTGAAGTTGCCGAAACAGGTACTACCTTTGTAGAGAATGCCATAATTAAAGCTCGTCATGCAGCAAAAATTACCGGTTTACCCGCAATTGCTGATGACTCTGGTCTGGAAGTAGATGCTCTTAATGGTGCACCAGGTGTCTATTCAGCAAGGTATGCAGCAGATATCACATCAGGTAAGGTTACTGATGATGATAATACCAACAAGTTACTCTCAGCGTTAATTAATACTCCTGATGAACAGAGAACAGCTCGCTTTCACTGTGTATTGGTTTACATGAAACATGAAAATGATCCAACTCCAATTATTTGTCATGGAGTATGGCAAGGCAGTATTTCAAGACATAAACAAGGTGAACAAGGCTTTGGTTATGACCCTGTCTTTTGGCAAAACGATTTACAAATGTCTTCCGCGCAATTATCACGTGAAGTGAAGAATAAATTAAGTCACCGTGGTCAGGCACTAGCAAAGTTAGTTGAAAAACTAGCAATTATTGCACCCTAAAGTGAGTTGAGCCTTTATATATGTTAGATACCTTAGAAAACCAACCTCTTTCGCTTTATATCCATATTCCATGGTGCGTGGAAAAGTGTCCCTATTGTGATTTTAATTCCCATGCAGTAAAAAGTTCCATCCCTGAGCAAGATTATGTGGCAGCATTAATTGCCGACCTAGATGCTGATATTGAACGTTTTGGATTAACAAAGCGTGCTTTACACTCGATATTTATTGGTGGCGGAACGCCAAGTTTATTTTCTGCCGACTCAATCAAAAGTATAATAAAGCAAACACTTAGCCGTTTTACTCATAAAAATGATATAGAGATCACCCTAGAGGCAAATCCTGGTACTGTTGAAGCCGATAAGTTCATTGGTTTTTTTAATGCCGGTGTTAATAGGCTTTCTATCGGTGTACAAAGTTTTTCCTCAGATAAATTAATTAAACTTGGCCGAATTCATGATAGTGGTCAAGCCAAAACGGCTGCAAAATTAGCAACAGAAAGTGGCGTGACAAGTTTTAATTTAGACTTAATGCATGGTTTACCCAATCAATCAGTCGATGATGCTCTTGATGATTTAAAAACAGCTATCAGCTTAAACCCCAACCATATTTCTTGGTATCAGTTAACCATTGAACCCAATACCATTTTTCACTCTAAGCCTCCTAAGTTACCTGTTGATGATATTTTATGGGATATTCAGGACCAAGGCGTACAGTTACTCAATGATGCTGGTTATCAGCAATATGAAATTTCTGCATACGCCAAGCCAGGTTATCAATGCCAGCATAATTTGAATTATTGGCAATATGGTGATTACCTTGGCATTGGCTGTGGGGCTCATGGAAAAATCACTGATAGTCAAACACAAAAGATTATCAGGACGATTAAAGTAAAACACCCTAAGGGTTATTTAGATCCAAGCCGTGATTACTTAGACCAATTATCTGAGGTTGATGAAAGTGAACGCCCTTTTGAATTCATGATGAATCAACTTAGACTACACAGTGCTTTTAGCATTGAACAGTTTCAATCAAGTACAGGCCTTGATATAAGCTCGATATTACCTTTACTTAAAGTAGCGGTACAAAGAAAGTTGATGGCTTGTGAGGTGATAGACAATAAGGAATATTGGCTAGTAACTCAAACAGGCCAAAGATACTTGAATGACTTATTGGAGATTTTTTTATGACCGAGTCCTCTTCATCTAGTTTAAAGTCCGCACAAACTAGCTATGTAGAAGATAATGATGAACAAATCAGCCATGAGCAAGAACAGCTTGATATGATTTTTATGCAAAGAGCCTTTGAATTAGCTCAACAAGCAGAGCAGCATGATGAAATACCTGTTGGTGCTGTGGTTGTTTATCAAGGAAAGATAATAGCTGAAGGCTTTAATCAATCGATTATGCTAAACGACCCTTCAAGTCATGCTGAAATGAATGCCATTAGACAAGCCGGCGCATATCTCAATAATTACCGCCTGCTTGATTGTACTTTATATGTCACCCTTGAGCCCTGCCCCATGTGCGCAGGTTTATTGGTACATAGTAGAATAAAGCGTTTAGTTTATGCTAGTGCCGATCTAAAAACAGGTGCCGCGGGTAGTGCTTTAAACTTAACAAATAGCCCACAGTTAAATCATCAAATAGCGGTCAATTCTGGTGTAATGCAGGAAGATTGCAGCCAACTATTATCTGCATTTTTTAAACGCCGCAGAAAAGAAAAAAAGCTAGCGAAACAAATAGCTAAAAATACCTAATTGCACTAATAAAAATACCAGCTGAATAACGCCTTCAAAAATAGCAGCTCTTTTGATGGCGAATACCAATGCTTGTGCTAACTTATAAGTATCCCTGCTTATTAAGTCTTTGTGTATTTTTCAATTTTATTTCATCATTAAAAATCAAATAAGCACTTAAAACATCACTGGTTCATGGAAAGACTCATATGTCGGCTTATATTGCTAATAATAGCGAATAATTACCTACAGAGAAATCAGCGAGTAAAATATCACCGATAAAACCTTTCCCTGTACCACCATCTCAAGTGCCATTTTTAAATGGTTCAAAAAAGTTTTTTTTAGTATTAGTCCTTACACTCTGCCTATTACCCTTTGTATTAAATCTGTTCGGTTTTAGCTTCGCTTCCGTTATTACGCCACTCAATAGCAATGAACCTATTATGGCTAATCATCTATTCCAAGCCCTTTCTGGGGCTATTCAGCACACACTATTAGAATGGTCTGCCGTAGTATTAGCCTTGCTTACTTTTATTTTAGCACTGGTGCACTATCGAATTCATCGAGACATTGCCATTCCTATAATGGGCATGGCCATTTTTTGTGCTGGCTCAGTTGATGCATTTCACACACTAGCAGCCACCAGAATTATTTCAGCAGAAGCTGCAAATACTGATTTCATTCCTTTTACTTGGGCTTTATCACGTATATTCAATGCCACTATTATGATTATTGGCACCCTAATTTGTTTTGTACTTTACGCTAGGAACAAACAAGCTGATTTAAATGAACTGAATGATAAAGAGACCGAAAAACACAGCATAAAAGATTATAAAATATTGGCAGTTATTGGACTTTGTTTTTTAAGTTTTGCTTATCTATCTGTACACATTGCCGCTAATAGTAGCCATTTACCACAAACTATGTTCCAACAAGCCTTAATAACTCGCCCATATGATGTACTACCCTTGGGTCTTTTTATTTTTGCGGGCAGCTTATTCATCAACTTATATAAGCAACTCCCCTCAATAGCAAAATATGGCTTATTACTAAGTATTATTCCCGAAATCACCACACAACTGCATATGGCCTTTGGCTCCACCGCCCTATTTGATAATCACTTTAATATTGCCCATAGCTTAAAGATTATTGCTTATAGCTGCGCTTTTTTGGGTTTACTTTTTGATTTAAAAGCAACATCAATGAGTGGAGTAAGCCAAAGTAGCACTCAACCAACAGCCCAAGAAAAACTAGATAAACAAGCATTACAAGGTAAGTTATTAGATGTTGGCTATGCCCGACATTCTATTAGCATGCAAATACCTATTGCTGCTTTTGTTTTAGTTTTAAGTGTCTCTACTCTGGTGAGCTTTTTATTCTATTTTGAAACACAACGCTTATTAACCCAACAAGCAAGAAACGAGGTTGCCATAGAAAGTAACCTAGTAGGCCCCATCATTGAGCAACTCTACAGCCAAGCTAATTCTGATATTTTATTTTTGAGTAGAACTCCCCCAATTCAGGGCATGATTGAGTCACTCAAAAAAAGTGATGCCCATAATTATCAATTATGGAAAAATAGAATAGAACAATTATTCAGTGAGTTTCTCATTAATAAAGAGTTCGATTATCAAATTCGTTATATCGGTGTTGCCAATAATGGCCAAGAGTTAGTTAATGTTCGTAACGATAAGCAAAGCATTGTTATGCCAACATCTCGTTTACAGCAAAAATTTACCAGACCCTACTTCAAAGCAACTATTGACAAAGATCCCGGACAGGTCTACTTTTCAAAAATAGAGTTAGCAAAAAATCATGGTAAAATTGAACAGCCTAACAGAGCCGTTTTAAGGGTAGCCACACCTATATATGATCAAAGCTCAGGAGAAATATTTGGTCTTATCATTATTAATTTAGATTTTGGCCGTTTTGTTGAGCACTTAAAAACAAAAGAATTGAGCCAACTCTCATTTTACTTAAGCAACGGATCAGGTGATTTTGTTTATCATCCTGACAACAGTAAAACCTTTGGTTTTGATTTACAGCAAAGATACTTAATACAAGACGAATTCCCTCAATTACAAACAGCTATCAGAGAACAATTAGTCACATTCCCTCTTAATAATGTCGCTGTTAATGCTCATAAATATCATGGCCATTTTCAACAATTAAATTTAAAACGCTTTGATAATATTCATCACCTTAACTTATTGATACTAAAGGACAACACGGATATAGAACAAACACTATCAGCTTATAGGATGCGCAGCTTATTACTGGGTAGCTCATTAGCGCTTATAGCCCTAGCCATAGCAACTATTGCAGCAAAACGTATTGCCACACCATTACAGCAAATTACTAATAGCTTAGAAAACTATGAAAAGTCTAATCAACTGAGTGAACTTCCAATACAAAGTACCACTGAAGTTGGCGTGCTAGCGAGAAGCTTTAATAATTTGTTTGCACAAATGCAATATGCACTGCGAGAGCAAGAGCATTCTGCACTACTAGCCAAACAAAGCTCTGAACAAATAAATGCCATATTTTCAAGTGCTGCAGAGGGGTTTATTACTATAAATGAGCGAGGAAGTATTATCTCTTTCAACCAAGCAGCCCAGGAAATGTTCGGCTACAGTGAAAGTGAAGTCATCAGTAAAAATATTAGTCTGCTAATGCCATCCGATGAAAGCACCAAACATGATGGTTACCTCAATGACTATAAAAATACAGGTGTCGCCCGTATTATGGGGGTAGGAAGAAAGCTGAAAGGACAAAGGAGATCAGGAGAAACGTTTTCCATTCACTTATCTATTTCAAAAGTAACCAATGAACAGGGCGTTGTTTTTACCGGTATTATCCGTGATATATCAAAAGAAGAACTGCTTGAATTAGCACAAGAAAAGAATCAACGCGCATTAATGGAAGTTAACGAACGTGTCAGCCTAGCAACGGATGCAGCAAGTATAGGTATTTGGCAATATGAAATAGCCAGCGGCAGGCTAACCTGGGATAAGTGGATGCATAAAATTTATGATGTACTTCCAAAAGACTTTACCGGAAAATGGCAAGACTGGGAGAAAATTGTTCATCCAGACGATATTGAATCAGCTAACCACGCACTTATGGCGTCCATTAATAATACATCTAATATTGATAATCAATTTAGAATTATTACCTCTGGGGGCATAATAAAACATATAAAAGTGATGGCGCTAGTAAAAGTAGACAGTCAGGGCAATGCAGTCCAGGTGATAGGGGTCAACTTTGACATTACCGAACGAATACGGGTTGAACAAAAGCATATTGCAGCGAAAGAATTAGCCGAGGACACAGCGCGACATAAAGCTGAATTTTTAGCCAGTATGAGTCATGAAATTCGTACTCCGATGAATGGCATCCTTGGTATGCTAGGGCTCCTACTTAGAAATGAATTAAGTGAAGAGCAGATGCATCGCGTTTCATTAGCAAACTCAAGCGCTGAGGCATTACTTAGTTTGATAAATGATATTCTGGACTTCTCTAAAGTAGAAGCTGGAAAGTTAGATTTAGAGATAATTGATTTTGACTTAAGAACCTTACTGGGCGAGTTTAGTGAATCGCTTGCTTTAAAAGGCCAAGAAAAAAATATTGAAATAATTCTTGATAATAGAGGCATTCAGCAAAGCCATGTAAAAGGTGATCCTGGCCGTATTAGACAAATTCTTAATAATTTAACCGGGAATGCGATTAAATTTACCGAAAAAGGTGAAATTGTCATTAAGGCAACACTGGAAGAGAATAGCGGTCAGTTAACTTTAGAATGTAGTATTACCGATACTGGTATAGGGATCCCACAAGGTAAAATATCAACCTTGTTCCAATCATTTACGCAAGTAGACGCTTCTACCACCAGAAAATATGGTGGTACGGGATTAGGCCTTGCTATTTGTAAGCAGCTTTGCCAATTAATGCAGGGAGATATTAAAGTTACCAGCGTTTTAGGACAAGGCTCTACCTTCTCTTTTAGTATTAATTTAGCAAGAAGTAAACAGGCAAAAACTGTCATACCTAATGTAGATATTAATGATGTAGCTATATTAATTGTTGATGATAATACTACTAATAGATTAGTCTTAAAGGCACAACTGGAGCACTGGGGCGCCGTAGTGTATGAAGCCGATGGTGGCCTATCTGCTTTAGCTTTACTCGAAAGTAATAGAGTAAATAAAAGTCAGAACGACATAAAAATGGCTTTTTTTGATATGTACATGCCTCAAATGAATGGCGCTGAGCTGGCTAAAAGTGTTAAAAGTAATCAAAACCTAAAAGACATAAAGTTAGTAATGATGACCTCTATGGCTGCCCGTGGCGATGCCAACTACTTTAAAGGACTAGGCTTTGCTGCTTATTTTCCTAAACCCGCCATTACAAAAGATTTGTTTAAAACCTTGAGTCTATGTTTATCTGAGTCTGACTCATTATTACAAGACCCTCCCTTGATAACTCACCATTACCTACAAGAAATTGAACCTATAGACGTGGATATTAACAATAATTATTTCAGCCAATGCCGATTACTATTAGTAGAAGATAACCGTATTAATCAAGAAGTAGCTCGTCATATTCTCGCTGAATTTGACATAATCCCTGACATTGCTGTTAATGGCTTAGAAGCATTAGCTCATATACAGGCAACGGAGGCTGGAACGCCTTACGATATAATATTGATGGATTGCCAAATGCCTCAGATGGATGGCTATCAAGCCACAGCTGCCATCCGTAATGGTGAGGCCGGTGAGGATAATAAAGCGATAACTATTATAGCTATGACCGCCAATGCAATGAAAGGTGACAGAGAGAAGTGTTTAGCCGCTGGTATGACGGATTATTTAAGTAAACCTATCGACCCGAAAAAAATTCAAGCTAAGCTGTCTCAGTATTATCAAGCTCCAGATAAAAAGGTACTTCCTCCTTCCCTTCCCGCGATACCTTCTGAAGCGATAGCTGAGACTAAGGCATTATCAGAAGAGCCCATAGAAATTGATACTACAGAGTCCGAAAAACTGGTCATATGGCATAGGGAAGAGTTTAGTAAACGTTTAAATCACAATGAAGTAATTCAACAGAAACTTGTTGAATTATTTTTAGAAGAAACACCGAAACAACTCAGTGAATTAACCAAGAGTATCACTCAAAAAGAGAATACTCTGCAACATGAAATTAGCCACAAAATTCAGGGTATGTCAGCAAATTTAAGTGCTAAAGAACTACTGCAATATACCAAGGATTTTAATCAGTATGTGAAAGAATCAGATCCCGCTCAAGAAAAAGTAGAAGCTTTATTCCAAGCCGTTGAGTTAAGTTACCAAACACTTGAGCAAGAGTTAAGAGAATCACTCAGTGCAAATCTTATCGATAGTTGAATTATGTAGCTAAATTACGTTAATTAAAGTGCCTAAATGAATAGAGTATAAGCTTAACGTCATTACTTAAAATTTGATATAAAAAGCTTATAAAGGTATTAATAGGCCTGCTAAAAATAGTAAAATAATAAAAAAATAATAATAAAGAAAAGCTAAAGGTTTACTTCACATGATCAAACGTATTCTACCCATTTATCAAACGGGTTGGTTTTATCTACTGCTATTATTCTGGGGTTTTAGTTTTTGGTATGTCGCTATTGGCGGTTTAAATTCATTAAATCAATTAAATATACATGGGTTAAACCAGTTTAAAAAAAACAATATTTCGTTACAAGAAAGTACAACATTAAAATCTGCCGATATTTTAACGTTACAATCGCCATTTAATGAGTCGGACATAATATCGTTTACGACACTTTTATCATATCATCCCAATAGTCAGATAGTCTTTTTGGGGAAGCAATCTCCAATATTTATGGAGAGACTTACTGAGTACTTACGCTTAACACCACGAAAAAATAAAATTATAATCGACTCTGAACAAATCACCTCGGGGGCATTGTTAAAACCCCACACAACCATGGTTTTTACATCCTTGCTCAATTGGTTACGCTTTGTATCTAAGCCTAATAAAGACATCCTACGCTCACCATATTTTACATATACACCTTTACTAGAAAATGAACGAAACAGTATCCCTTTGCTTTGGCACCAACAAGGGAAAACTTATCTCAGCTTACCAGGAGAATTGTTCCGACAGTTAAATCCCGGCACCAAATTACTTATCAAACAAAACTGGCAATTAAGTTTGCTAAACCAAAATTCGTCCTCCGCACACCCAAAATTTCCCTTAGGTTTTTTTGGTGAAATATTTATTTCAGAAAAATCACTCGCTGCCGATAAAGCAAATAAGAAGACATCTGTCTCTAATTCATCTGAGTTACTACCGTTAAGTCTGTATATTCAGCGACATTATTCAACTGCTAAGATTAATGATGAATACAAAGTAATCATAGTTACTGATAATCAAGGCTCTAATGAAAAAATACTCAAACCAATATTCAACGCATTAGTTCAACAAGATTTTTTATATCAAAACCTATTAGTTATTATATTTGCGTGGTTGCTCTTATTTTTGGGTCTTGCTTTAGTTTGGTTTATACGCCAGTTATCTTCAAAACAACAATTAGTCAGTGTGTTTAGTTATATGTTTCTCCTTTTTATTTTTCAATATGTTTTGTTTAATCAGCAACAGTGGCTGGAAATCACCCCAATAATAATGACAATTATTGGTACTTGGTTATTGCTCTTTTTATATCAAAAAGAATATAAACTATTTTTAGCTGCATTGAATTATCATGCCCCTTTGAATAATACTCATCAATCTACACCATTAATAAATAAAAAAAGAACGTTACGAGTAAGTCCCCTCCCATCTACGGTAGAAAATGAGTTTGAACAAACATTAAAGATCGTTGATAACTCAATTAAAAACCAAAGCACAATGAGTCATCACCCGAGTGTAGATAACTTTGGTCGCTATCAAATAGAGGGCATTTTAGGAAAAGGAGCAATGGGTATTGTTTATCAAGGTGTAGATCCTAAAATAAACCGTCATGTCGCTATAAAGACACTGCAATTGAGTGACGACATAAACTCTCCAGAGTTTGATGAAGCTAAAGAACGATTCTTTAGAGAGGCGCAAACTGCTGGTGGATTAAGCCATGCAAATATAGTCACGATCTATGATGTTGGTGAAGAAAATCATTTAGGTTACATCGCCATGGATTTACTTACTGGCGCACCTTTGTCATTATTTACCCAACCGGAACAAATACTGCCTACGCCATTGGTTTATCAATTATTAATTCAAATAACAGATGCATTAGATTATGCTCATAACCAAAATGTTGTGCATCGAGATATTAAGCCCGCAAACATTATTTACGATGATGATTTACTCAAGGTGACTGTGACTGACTTTGGTATAGCCTACGTCAGTGATAACAGCAAAACCCGTACAGGTATTATTATGGGGAGTCCATATTACATGTCTCCAGAGCAAATACTTGGCTTAAAAGTCGATGGCCGTAGTGATATATTCAGCTTAGGAGTAACTTTCTACCAATTACTTTGTGGCTACTTACCTTTTGAAGGCGAGTCTATTGCCACCGTTGCTTATCAAATTACAAAAGCAAAAGCGATAGCTGTCAATCAACATAATGCCAATTTACCTACAAGTGCTATTCGTATTTGTAATAAAGCCATGCATAAAGATATTGAAAAACGTTTCCAATCGATGGCTGAATTTAAGTTAGCATTAACGAGTGCGCTTAAACGTGATTTTAAAGTCACGATAAATTAATTATTCAATAAATAGCTGTCATAGTAATCAATTAAGTAGTTACGTTTGCATAAAAATTAAAGGAATAAACAGTTAACCCACATGAATTATCACATTAAATCCCTTTGTCACCAGGGCGCAATTCGAGACAATAACGAAGATGCGATTAGTTACGGCATTCATCAAGAGCTAGATGTTGTTTGGATGCTCATTGCCGATGGCATGGGCGGACACAATGCCGGCGAAGTTGCTAGCTCGATGTTAGTTGAGCATATCAAACACGCATGGGGGCAAGTATCCATAACTAATCAAGCTAATTGGCTAACATGGATTACAGAACAACTTAATACAGCTAATTTAAACATCCTTAAGCAAGCAAAAAACACCATGAGTCAGCAAGGAATGGGAACTACCGGTGTTTTAATGGTGATAGAGAATAATAAATGTCATCTTGGTTGGGTTGGTGATTCGCGTGCATACACCCTAAAAGGTAAAGTATTAATGCAAGAGACAATTGATCATACCATGCTGCAAGAGCTAATTGATAAAGGTGCGATAAGCGCTGTAACAGCAAAAAACTCTAAGACTAAAAATTTACTTTCACAAGCAATTGGCGTTAGAGAAAAAATATCCGTTGATACTGTGACTGTTGAGATCGAAAGTGGGGATACCATCATGCTATCAACAGACGGTTTGCACGATTATTTAACTGAGCAAGAAATTAATAATTACTTATCAGTGTTCTCTCCTAGTAAAGATGTTTGCCTCGATATGATAACTCAGGCAATGGATAAAAATAGTAGGGATAACCTAACCGTTGGCTTAATCAATTTAACAAGGTAATTTTAACAAACATAAATAAACGATGAGTCGACACGCATTTTTACTTTATGCGTTTCGGCTTAACAGCTGAAAACTTACGGAGACAGCATTATTGGTTCAGCTGACTAAGGCTCTGCGATTCAAGCTGCTCATTTATTACTTGATTAAAATGAGACTGCCTACGCGAAATCACTTTATGATGCTGACGACTTATTTGTTTTCTACGTTGATTATTTTTTAAAGATTTTTTCATTTTCATAACATCCAATAGCTTGTTTATAATAGAGTCTCACTATAGACACCTATAATGACAGTTTTATGACATTGGGAAATTAATCGTTGGTGAAGTAGAAAGTCACCGTTTCTGTTATTTAACACCTTCTATTTCTTCTTCATTCTCTTTTAATACGATTACCTTAGGTGTTTTATCACCATCAGCTTGCGCTGATGAGTCATCTACGAGTAGTTTACTTATTTCTTCCTTACTATTTACCTCTGATGGGTTTAACTTTTCTTGCGCTATTTTTAATGCAACAGCCTGCTCTTTTGCTTTATCATCTAACCAAGTTAATGTGTCGTAATATCGACGAATATTATCAACATAATGTACTGGCTCTTCTCCTCGAGCATAACCATATTTAGTATTTTTATAATATTTTTTCTGTTGTAAAAGCGGCAAACGCGTTTTAACTTCAACCCAGCGGTCAGGATCACCACCTTGTCGTTGCGTGATAATTCTTGCATCATTTAAATGACCAAAGCCAATATTATAGGAAGCTAACGCGAACCAAATACGATCTGGCGTAGGTATTCTATCCGGCATCATAGCAATCATTCGTTTAAAGTATTTTGCACCGCCTCGAATGCTTTGCTCTGTGTCTAAACGGCTTTTTATACCCATTTGTTTTGCCGTTGCTAACGTCAACATCATCATACCGCGAACGCCGGTATATGAACGTGCAGTAGGATTCCAATGTGATTCTTGATAGCTAATGGCTGCTAATAAACGCCAATCAAGCTCTTGCGCATACTTTTCAAATAACGGTTGATACTTAGGTAACGTTTCCCCGACAGCCTTAATAAAGGTTCTAGTTTCAACATAATTAAATTGTTCGATATGGCCATAATACTTATCATCAAGCGCTAGAAGAGTGCCATCGTGATGTACGATACCAAAAAACTCTACCAAACTTGCTAAGATATCATCCGCACTATTTTTACTAACCATCCATGCTAAAGGCTCGGGTTTATCAATACTAAAACCAATACTGATCTCGGGGTAGTAACGGCGGTTAATAGCTAAACTATTACTATCAATAATAGTGTAATCTATTTCACCACTTAACACTTTTCTCAGTAGCTCTTCACTATCAAACTCAGTTGTTTCTCGCCAAGTCAGTTCACTATGTGTTTGTTTTATATTTTCAAGGTTCTCTACATAACTTGAGCCTGAAGTGACCATTAACTTACCGGTTAAATCAGCCACTTTCCTTGGTCTTACATTGCCTTGTTTAAAAACAAGCTTTTGGCTAATCGTTTCATAACTTGGAGCAAACCTGAAACGTTGTAAGCGTTTATCAGTAATTGACAATCCCGCCGCAAGTAAATCAACTTCACCAGTATTTAATTTAATAAAAAGTTCATCTAGGCTATACATGGGAACAATACGTAATTCAACATTGAGTGAATCTGCATATTTTTTTGCTAACTCGTATTCAAAGCCAGCAAAACCATTTGCGGTGGTGTAATAGTTTGTTGGACCAAAAATGGTACCTACATTGATGTAACCTCTCGCTAAGATGCGAGATAAATTTGAAGAGTCATTTTCCTTCTCACAAGCACTTAATATTAGCGTAGTTAAAATAACCAAGAGCAACGAGGAAAACTTAGTCACTAACTTACTAGTGAGCTTAGATTTTATTGAAAAAGAATAATATTTAGTCATGACCTCAATTGTGTCGTGTATTGCACTATTAGCCAAGCATTTTTTACCTGACACTTGTGTTAAGTTATTACTTGACTTTTTCCATTAACAAAAGGGTGAATATCAACTATAATACGCGCGAAATTTTCGGTTAGCTTTTACTAAGGCAATTTAGCAAGTAAAAGCCAATCAAGACCTTACATAAAACTTGGTGATTACCCTATGACGATGTTGATTAAAAACCTTCGTGGCGCTCCAGCACTTTCTGACTTCAGAGTTAAAAAACTATTAGCTCAATGTGAAGAGTTACAACTGCCTGTAAATGATATTTATGCTGAATTTGCCCATTTCGCACAACTTAATGAAGCGTTAAGTGATAGCGAAGAGAATGTTTTACAGCAATTACTAACTTACGGTCCAACAATTGAAGAACATCAGCCAGCAGGCTTGTTTATTTTAGTGACTCCTCGTCCAGGCACTATTTCTCCTTGGTCATCAAAGTCTACTGATATTGCTCACAATTGTGGCTTAGCCAAAGTTATTCGTTTAGAGCGTGGCATTGCTTACTATGTATCACTGAAAAGTGATGCAACATTAACGACTGAGCAAGAAGTACAACTAAACGCGTTATTACATGACCGTATGATGGAAAGTGTCTTTAACGACTTCGCTCAAGCAAGTGACTTATTCGCCAGCAGTGAGCCAGGTGAATTAACCGCTATTGATATTGAAAGCGGCGGTAAAAATGCCTTAGTTCAAGCAAATATTGAACTCGGTCTTGCACTAGCTGAAGATGAAGTGAATTACTTATTTGAAAACTTCACTAAATTGGGCCGTAACCCACACGATATTGAGCTTTATATGTTTGCTCAAGCAAACTCTGAGCATTGTCGTCATAAAATATTCAATGCTGCTTGGACTATTGATGGCGTTAAACAAGAAAAATCCTTGTTTAAAATGATCCGTAATACCCACGAAGTTAACCCTGACTATGTACTTAGCGCTTATAAAGATAATGCTGCGGTAATGGTAGGTAATAAAGGCGGACGTTTCTTCCCTAACCCACAAACTAATGTTTACGGTTACAACCATGAAGATATTCAAATCTTGATGAAAGTTGAAACACATAACCACCCTACTGCGATATCTCCATACCCTGGCGCTGCAACTGGCTCTGGTGGTGAGATTCGTGATGAAGGTGCAACCGGTATTGGCTCAAAACCAAAAGCAGGCTTAGTAGGCTTCTCTGTATCTAATTTACGTATTCCTGAATTTGTTCAACCGTGGGAAACAGATTTTGGCAAACCAAGCCGCATTGTGACTGCTTTTGACATCATGATGGAAGGTCCATTAGGTGGTGCTGCATTTAACAATGAATTTGGTCGCCCAGCTATTTTAGGTTACTTCCGTACGTATGAAGAAGAAGTCAACTCGTTTAACGGTAAAGAAGTACGAGGTTACCACAAGCCAATTATGCTTGCTGGTGGTTTGGGTAACATCCGTGATGAACATGTTCAAAAACGTGAAATCATCGTTGGTGCTAACCTTATTGCTTTAGGTGGCCCAGCAATGAACATTGGTTTAGGTGGCGGTGCTGCATCATCAATGGCTTCAGGTCAATCAGCTGAAAGCTTAGACTTTGCTTCAGTACAACGTGAAAATCCAGAAATGGAACGTCGTTGTCAGGAAGTTATCGATAAGTGTTGGCAGCTAGGCGAAGAAAACCCAATTGCTTTCATCCATGATGTTGGTGCTGGTGGTTTATCAAATGCTTTCCCTGAGTTAGTTGCTGATGGCGGCCGTGGTGGTGTATTTGAACTTCGTAAAGTACCAAATGACGAGCGCAGCATGGCGCCTCATGAAATTTGGTGTAATGAATCTCAAGAGCGTTATGTTATTGCCGTATCTGACAAAAACTTAGCTGCTTTTGAACAAATATGTGCCCGTGAACGTGCTCCATATGCTGTTGTAGGTCGTGCGACTGAAGAATTACACTTAACCGTTACTGATGAACACTTTGCTAACGATGAAAAATTAAATACGCCAATTGATTTACCACTTGACGTATTATTAGGTAAAACACCTAAAATCTATAAAGACGTTAAAACAGCAACAGCTGACGGTGATGCTTTAGATTTGAGTACAGTGACATTAACTGATGCCGCTGACAGAATTTTAAGTCTACCTACTGTTGCTGAAAAAACCTTCCTAATTACTATTGGTGACCGCTCTGTAACAGGCATGGTTAACCGTGACCAAATGGTTGGTCCTTGGCAAGTTCCTGTTGCCGATTGTGGTGTTACCGCATCTGCACTTGATTCCTACCATGGCGAGGCAATGTCATTAGGTGAACGTACACCTGTTGCTTTATTAAACTTTGGCGCTTCTGCTCGTTTAGCTGTGGCCGAGTCACTTACTAACATTGCTGGTACTGATATTGGTGATTTAAACCGTATTAAGCTTTCTGCTAACTGGATGTCTCCAGCAGGTCACCCTGGTGAAGACGCAGGTCTTTACGAAGCAGTTAAAGCCATTGGTGAAGAGCTTTGTCCAGCTCTTGGATTAACTATCCCTGTTGGCAAAGACTCTATGTCGATGAAAACAAAATGGGATGAGAACGGTACAGAAAAGTCTGTTACCTCTCCAATGTCTCTAATTATTACCGCTTTTGGTGCAGTTGAAGATATCCGTAAAACGGTAACTCCTGAGCTTCGCACTGATAAAGGTGATACTCGCTTAGTTGCTATTGATTTATCTAAAGGCAAAAAGCGTTTAGGTGGTTCATGTTTAGCACAAGTATACAAACAGCTTGGTAATGAAACTCCTGATGTTGATGAAGCAGAAGTATTAAAAGGTTTCTTCAATGCAGTGCAAACTCTTGTACGCAGTGAGAAAGTAATTGCTTATCATGATATTTCAGATGGTGGTTTATTCACTACTGTTACTGAAATGGCGTTTGCTGGCCATACTGGTGTTGATATTGATATCAGCAAGCTCGTTACTACCAATGAAGCAACTGGCGCAAGTGATGATTTAGCGACACTATTTAATGAAGAGCTTGGCGGCGTTATTCAAATTCGTGAAAGTGATGTCGATGCTATCCATGCTGTCTTCGCTGAGCATGGCGTTTTAGATTGTTGTACTGATATTGGTCGTCTTAATAACGAAGATACTATTCGCTTTAGCCGTGACGGTGAAGTAGTACTAGAGAACTCTCGTACTTACTACCGCACTGTATGGGCACAAACAACTTACAGAATGCAATCACTTCGTGATAACCCTGAGTGTGCACAACAAGAGCATGATGTGAAATTTGATACTGAAGATCCAGGTTTAAACACTGAACTTACTTTTGATATCAACGAAGACATTGTTGCTGACCTTATTATTAAAGATGCGCAAAACAGCGCTAACGGCATAGCTAACCCACGTGTTGCTATTTTACGTGAGCAAGGTGTTAACTCTCATGTTGAGATGGCTGCTGCATTTGACAGAGCCGGCTTTGTTGCAGTTGATGTACATATGTCTGACATTTTATCAGGTCGTACTGATTTAGCTGACTTTAACGGCTTAGTTGCTTGTGGTGGTTTTTCTTACGGTGATGTACTAGGTGCTGGTGAAGGTTGGGCTAAATCAATCTTATTCAATGCCAACGCACGTGAAATGTTCAAAACATTCTTTGAACGTGAAACTACCTTCACCCTAGGTGTTTGTAACGGTTGTCAAATGTTGTCTAACTTAAAAGCTATCATTCCTGGATCAGAGCATTGGCCTCATTTTGTACAAAACAAATCAGAGCGTTTTGAAGCACGCTTCTCATTAGTTGAAATTCAAGAAAGTCCTTCAGTATTGTTTAAAGGCATGGAAGGATCTCGTATGCCTATCGCTGTTTCACACGGTGAAGGTCATGCAGAATTTAGCTCTGATGAAGCAATTGATGCAGCTAACAACTCAGGCACAGTGTCTATGCGTTATATCAATAACTACGGTGACGTTACTGAAACCTATCCTGCTAACCCGAATGGTTCAGTTGATGGTATTACAGCATTAACTACCACTGATGGTCGTGTAACTATTATGATGCCACATCCTGAACGTGTATTTAGAACTGTTGCTAACTCTTGGCATCCTGATAGCTGGGGTGAAGATTCACCGTGGGTTCGTATGTTCCGTAACGCGCGTGCCTTTATTGGCTAATCTTATTGCTATTTAAAGCTAATTTAATTGTCAAAAGTACTCACTGACATTAGTCAGCTCCGTGCTTTTTCCTCAAACTTAGCTTAACTAGCTTCAAGGGCATTGATTAGTAAGTTTTTTGGCTAACGAAATGAATGAGTATAAAAACCGACACTTGCTGTCGGTTTTTTATTGCCTTTTTTCCAATGTTAAAATATTGTTACAGCAATACGATAAATAACTAAATCCTGCTAACGAAAAATAATAAAGGACATCTCAAATGCAACAACATGACTGCTCCCCCCTTTCCGATTACATAGAATACCCTGAAGCAGAAATGCTTGAGCGCTCTGAAGTATTTTATAACAATATAAAACGCCGTCATTCTGTACGAAGTTTTAGCGATAGGGCTGTTGATAAACAAGTGATTGAAAATTGCTTGAAAGCGGCAGGAACTGCGCCTAGTGGCGCAAATCATCAGCCTTGGCATTTTGTTGCAGTGAGCTCAGCTGACATAAAAAAACAAATTCGTGAACAAGCTGAGTTTCATGAGCGTGGTTTTTATGAAGGACGCGCAGGAAAAGAGTGGCTTGGTGCTTTAAAAGAGTTAGGTACTGATGCTAATAAACCCTATTTAGAGCATGCACCTTGGCTTATTGCTATATTTAGTGAGAAAAAAGGCGGTATTACTGCGGTCACAGCTGAAGAGGATAAAAAGACTAATTACTATGTTCATGAGTCAGTCGGTATTGCTACAGGTATATTGATTACCGCACTGCATAATGCAGGCTTAGTTACCTTGACTCATACTCCAAAGCCGATGTCTTTTTTAAGCAAGGTTTGCAAACGGGGAGATAATGAGCGTGCTTATATGTTACTCATTGCTGGTTACCCAAGTGAAGATGCTACCGTTCCTGCACATGCGCAGGTGAAAAAGAGCTTAGCTGATATCGCTACTTTTTTATAAGGGCTAAATATCCAAGAACATCGTTGCTTTCAATCTCAATAGCCAGCTATTGCTCAATCAAGCGCCTTGTTCTTGAAAATTTATTCTCATTGCTTATTTTAAGTAAGATATCAACTAGACACGACCTTAACGAAACAAAGTATTAACTAAGCAAAATCTAATGCTATGTCTGTGCAACCTTTTGGGCACCGAATACCGGTAAGTTCACCTTGCTCAGGGGTATAAAGCGTTAAAGGTTGCTTGCAAGTGCTACACGGAACAGTTTTTCCTGACATCACTTGTTTAAGCAGCTTTTTCTGTTCGAAAAAAGACTCTTTACTGGCCTTTTGTAGCGCTGCGAACTGTTTAAGATCTATGGTCATAGTCTTCCAAATGTATTAATGATGAAATCAAAAATCGGTTACGTCAACATGAATTAACGTAATCGCTTTTTAAGGTAAGCTCTTTAGTCTTTTTGACGCTATCCTACAAAGTAAACACCATCAAACTGACCTTTCAAAGGTGCTGAACTTGACTCCAACAACTCTTGATAACTGATAATATTTTCATGGGTCACTGGCATTTGTGGGTAAGCGGTAATTTCCCAAGGTAAATCGGAATGTGCTTCTGATGGCGTAAACGACAGTTTTTGATTATTTTCTAATAATAACTGACCGAACTTAAGCGCTAGCTCCTGTTCAGGAAATAATACTGAGAATTCAATTTCACGCTCACTTATTAAATCTTCGCCATTTTCTTGCATCTGCCAAAGGGTATTGCCAATTTCATCTTCAGGAAAAATTGCTAAATCACGTGTCATAGTTACTCTCATAGTCTTCAATTTAAGGTAATGTATAGGGTTTTATTGTTATCAATGCATATTTTAGCTTTGCTAAGTCAATAAACCTAGTAAAATAAGTTCAAAGTCCTCGTTACTCATTTGAAATATGCCCGTAGACCAAACTTGTTCAGACAACCAAAGTGATGCCCCTCCCCATAACCATTTAAAGTTTGAATGGCATATTCTTATTCCTAAAAAAAATATCACTGAACAAGAGAATTGCACTGCAATTAGCATATTAGAAGCTTATGCTCGAGAGCAAAATATTTCACTGTCAAAAGCTGAATTAAAGCAAGCTATCAGCAAAGGCGCATTATGGCTAACACCTGCTAAAAATAAAAAACAAACACAACGACTGCGCCGGGTAAAAAAACAATTGGCCTTTGGTGATGAGCTACATTTTTATTACAATAAAGAAGTACTTTCAACACCTGTACCTCAAGCACAATTAATAGCTGACTTAGTTGATTACAGTGTTTGGTATAAACCGTATGGTATGTTGTCGCAAGGCTCTAAATGGAGTGACCATTGCACTATAGCTCGTTTCGCTCAACAAAGCTTACCCAATGATCGTCCTGCTTTTATCGTACATAGATTAGATAGAGCTGCGACAGGTCTGATCCTTGTAGCGCACAGTAAAAAAGCGGCACGAGCATTATCAAATATGTTTGAACATCATCAGTTAGAAAAGCATTATCAAATAATTGTCCATGGCGATCACAATAAAAGGCCGCAGCCAGAAATCATAGCAATCGATGTTGACGGAAAAAGTGCTTGCAGTACATTTACCTGCTTAGCCTATGATAGCCTTACAGAACGTTCACTCATAAAGGTGAAAATAGACAGTGGTAGAAAACATCAAATACGTATTCATGCTGCAAGCATTGGCATGCCCGTAGTTGGCGACAGATTGCATGGCAGAGCTAATATCGAGGAAGAATTGAATTTGCAATTGTGTGCGGTAAGCTTACGTTTTGTTTGCCCACTAGCAACTGCTAACTTGTCTGCGAGTGATAATCTATGTGCTGAACACCAGCGATTTTTTGAGTTACCAGAAACATTAAAGCCCCAGTTATAACTGAGGCTTTAATGTTTTCAATACGAAGTTATTAACTCAACCCTTTTTGGCGCAATTTTTTAATAACGCCTATTAAGTTAACGAGTTAAGATAACTTAAATGCAGTAGTTAAAATCACTGTCTTCAAGTAAAGACAAATTGTCGCCAACCAAGTCTTGTTTAGCTACAGCTTTTAATAGTTCAAAGCCAACTTTACGTTGCTCTAGCGTAAGGGCCTGATAAGGCAAACGGAAGTTGTTAGGAACTGCATCTGTCATAATTAAAGCTGTATTAATGGCAATAGGGTTAGGCTCACAAAACAACCATTGCATTAGCCCTTGTAAACTATCATTTAGTTTAGCTGTTTCTTCTAAGTCACTCACTAAATCTGCTTTATCCATTAGTTGGCGCATTAAGCCTGGAATGATATTCGAGGTAACAGAAATAACGCCATGTGAGCCATGTTCGTGACGACCAACATAACATTCTTCATCATTACCTGACCAACAAGCTATACCTTGCTTTTCATAATAAGCAATACGATCGTTGCCAGCACATTCCTTCACACCAATAAAGTTTTTATGGGTAGATAATGGCTCAATCACTTCTGGGGTTAAATCTTGTCCTGTTCTACCGGGTACGTTATAAATAAAAGCAGGGCCAATATCTAGTACACGTTTGAAGTGCTCATGAACACCTTTAAGTGAAGTACGGCCATAATATGGATTAATTTGTAATGCTGCATCCATGCCAATAGCAAAACCATTCTCAGTGGCTTTTATAGCTTCACGAGTATTATTACTGCCCGTATTACCAATAATAATTAATTTATCACCAAAATTATGGACACAATGAGCAATTAGCATTAAATGCTCTTCCCAGCTGAGTAAATGTCCCTCACCGGTAGTACCACCAACAACTATGCCGTCAACGCCAGCAGCAATTTGTTGCTCTATTAAGAAATCATAAGTTGTTAAACAAACCTCTCCCTTTTCAGTGTAAGGGGTTTTTATTGCGGTAATTAAACTTGCTGCTTTTATTCGCTTCATTAACTATCTCTAATGCTTATTTGGTTTTAACTTAACTAATATTAAGATAAATCAGTAAATTCTTGTCGAACATTCTAACAATGACCGAGGTTATCAACAACCCGTCTCATGATATATTCTTCATTAGTTATCCTATGCTGATAATGGAAGATTTTATGATCCAGCTTTAATACCTTATATGCCTGATAATTATCATCATTATTTAAATCAGCAGCATAGATATCTCCATCTACAAGCTCATTTTTAGTCATTGTGAAATGAATATCTCCAACAAGGCCCCAATCACCCAGTTCGGTAATTTCCTCAATAACTTCACCTTTTATATCCTTTGTTATAAAGGTAAATTCAAAACTACCATCACTGCTAAGTTGAGAATATTCAACAGTTTCATGGCCTTGTTCATCAATATCATTTCGATACCAACGACCAAAAAGCAACGCTCTGGAGTAACTTGTTGTGCTCACTATAATTTCCCTAAAGTTTCGGTATGTGGAATTAGAATTTTAAGTTATGACTTAGGCATAAAAAACCACAAGCAAATATTAATTTGGTTGTGGTTATCTTAATAGTAAACAGTGTTAATGTGTGACAGTTTTCGTTAACTACTCACTTTTTAGTACTTTAATGCTGCCATTGACACTATCTAAGTTTATTAGTTTGCCACCGCTTCCAATATTTCCCCGCAAGTTCCTACCAAAAAAACTATTCTTTTTAGCTTCTAAACCAAAATCGGTGTTAATGCTCCCATGCATAGTATCTGCAGTAATAGCAGCATTGATATACTCAGGAAGGTACAATTTAATACTACCGTTAACAGTTTCGATGTCGATGCTATTAACATTCATCGCATTAAGGCTGTAGAGAACATCCACGTTGCCATTAACTGAACTGATTCGGCTATCACCACTTAAAGCACTCGCTTTGATAGTGCCATTAACCACTTGGGCTTCAACTTTTCCACTAATATCTCGAATAATCAAATTACCGTTAATAAGCTCAATATCAGATAAATTGGAATCTGCCGGTAACCATATTTGGTAATCAACTTTAGCTCCTTGTTTGTTTTGGTTATAACCCCTTTCTTTATAATCACTACTTACCGTTACCTTCTGATTTTTGTGAATCATATTAATAATCACGTCATCACGTGATTCCTGGGTCTTTGCACTAATATTGACCAACACTTTAATGTTATTTTCCGCCCAACTATTAATTGTTACAGCGCCATTAATATTATTTAGGCTAAAATCAATTTTACTGGTTACTGGAAAATTTTTTTCAATTTCTTCATTAACTTGTGCTGATACTTGCAAGCTAAAACAAATCAGTGAGATAAAAGTCACTAGACTTAATAAACTGTTTTTTAATACTTTACTCATATTTATTCCTTATTATTCATTTTATTAGGCTTACAAAAATATTAGATGTAAGTTCAGCTAAAAAGGTTTAAATTTATCGACATATATATGCATTAGGAAATAAAATTATGTCCGGCCCGAAAGTACAACTGTTATTAACTGGAAATGAATTGATGACTGGAGATATTGTTGACAGTAATTCAGCCATGATGGCACAAGTGCTAAAAGACATTGGGCTAAGTGTTAATCGCAAGGTTACTGTTGCCGATGATTTAGCGTTACTTGTTGATGAAATAACTTACATGGCAAACACAAGTGACATCTTAATTATCAATGGTGGTTTAGGGCCAACAGTAGATGATTTAACCGCACAAGCCTTAGCTCTTTCCATAGGTGAAGAATTAAGTCAGCACCCCGAAGCGCTTGCTCATTTAACCAATTGGTGTCAACGACGAGGTGCAGAGTTAAATGCTCCTAACCTAAAGCAGGCTATATTACCTAAGGGTTGCCAAATAGTTGCCAACAAAAATGGTAGTGCCGTTGGTTTTTCAGTTCGATATAAAGATTGTGACATTTACTGTACGCCTGGTGTTCCTCACGAACTAAAAGTAATGCTTAAAGAGCAAATAATACCAATTATCTCCACAGGTTTACCACTAAATTTGATTACGGATATTACTCGATTGCAAGTTTTTGGTATTGGTGAGTCGAGCCTACAAAAAATAATTAATGAACAATTACCTAACTGGCCTGAAGAAATTGAATTAGGCTTTCGGGCAGGTATGCCGTTACTTGAAGTTAAACTTACCATTAAAACTAAGCAAGGTTTAGTGCTAAAATCACAATGGAAAGAGAAGCTGATTAACGCTCTTGGTGATCACTTAATCGCTGAGATCCAAGGGAAAGCCAAACCGCTTGCTCAGCACCTTATTAATCAATTGCAGCAGCATAAGCTAAAAGTCACCACGGCTGAATCTTGTACTGGTGGCCTAATAGCCAGTAAATTAACTGAGGTAAGTGGTTCATCGGCTGTTTTTGAAGCTGGCTTTGTCACCTACAGTAACCAAATGAAAACCACTATGCTGGATGTACCACAAAGTACTATCAAGCAGCATGGTGCAGTTAGTGAGGCAGTTGTTATTGCCATGGCAAAAGGCTCACTAACAAAGTCTAACGCGGATATTACCATTGCTGTTTCAGGAGTTGCAGGTCCTAATGGAGGTAGTGATGATAAACCTGTAGGTACCGTATGGTTTGCTTGGGGTAGTATGGATAACATTAAAACCCAATGCCTACTATTGCCTTGCAATAGACTTCAATTTCAACAATTTGTCGCAGCGATTGGCTTAGACTTACTTCGCCGTTATCAGAACAAATCAAATACAATACCTAATTATATAGTTGAAAGAGCCTTTCCTGATAAATGAGAACCACTAGGAAGACAAAAATAACAAAATTATGAGCTAGAATATAAAGATAAGCAGATAACTGTCTGCTTATTCATTGCTTAGTTTAGAAAATATTTATATATTAAGGCAAGGGGCTGTTGAACTTTCGAGATTACTTTCACAGCAACTTGTTTGGTATTTAGACAAGGCAGAGTATGTGACGTGTAGCTGGCTACTCGAACATACGATAACGTAGACTAAATTTCAAACAAGTGCTGCCCTTTAGGGTTCATTTAAAACGAATTTACTCATTGTTGCTCGCTTTTTTAATAGAATGACTATGATACAAAGTTCGCGTCGCGATTAAATCCGTTTTAAATTGAATAAATTTTAACCCTGAAAGATCAACAGCCCCTAATAATAACTAGAAACATAAATTAATATCAGGAGCTTATTTTGATAGAAAAAAATTTTATAACCAGCGGTCGAAATACTGTCATTCATAAAGTAAAAAAATTCGACTTACTTATAGTCAATGGTGAAAAGTCCGTTGTTATTATTAGCCATCGTGGCATTGGCATATATAAAGGTGTAGTTCCTCAAAAACGTTCCATTGCCAAAAAAGCTTATCAAGATATTGTCGATATTGCTTCTTCTGAATTATTTGGTGAAGAAAAAACACTCTTGTTTGTGCAAGCACTTGATGGCATTGAGTATAAAATAGATTATTCAAAAGAAGGTACAACTAGCTTTATTAAAATTCATCAAAACCATTATATGTAACAACGCCTTAAATCAAACCGCCATAATAATTATAAAAAACAAGAACAGCACCTAACCGTTATTTGGCTCAGCAGTACTTAACGATTAGGGGGAGCCATTGCAATGACCACAGCCAGTTTAGTCTGTAATAATAAAAACAATATCGATTTAGTCCTAGAGCCTATTAAAGGTGGTGACACCATATCTGCGTTGAGCATTAAAGAGCTTATTAACTCTTCAGAGTTTATAAAACTTCGTATTAATAACGGTAATATTAAAAATGCTGTTGCTGAGTTGAATGATGTTTTAAAACCCCTACAAGATAAAAAAACGGGTAGAACAATTACCTATCAAGTACTTGAGCGCGTTGATGCAAAGATTAATATTACCATCGAAACAGATGAGATGGGTGCCAGTGCAGAAATAACCAGTGCACAAGGTGGTAAACATTTATCCGCGAAGGCCATTTTAACCGCAGCACAAGAAGCTGGTGTAAAGAAAGGCTTTAGTAAAGAACATTTAATTGAGCTTGCGCAACTTGCCGCCAAAGAAGCACCAAACAGTCAAGTTGACATGCAAATTGCCTCAGGGAAACTAGCGAAAAATGGCAAAGATGCCCTGATAAAGCCACTAGTTGAGAGTGCTCAATCGCGCATATTAAGACCTAAAAAACAAGAAGATGGTAGTGTTGATATGCGTGATTTAGGTGACATTATTTGTGTAAAGGTAGGCGATCCTCTTGCTCAGAAAGTCCCCCTTACACAAGGTATTCAAGGCTACACTGTCACAGCGACCCCTTTATCACCTGAGCCGGGTAATGATATAGAGTTAGTCGTTGGCGAAGGTACCAACTTAAGCCCTAAAAATAACAATATATTAGTTTCTGAAAAAGTTGGACTCCCAAAGCTCATCAATAACGGCATGGAAGTAGATGAAGTTTATAAAATAAAAGATGTCACCGTTGCCACGGGTAATATCAACTTTACCGGCAGTGTTATTATTGAGGGAGATGTCACTGAAGGTATGACAGTAACCGCATCAGGTGATATCACCGTCGGTGGTTTTGTCGAATCAGCAACACTAGAGTCTGGCGGCGACATCACTATAACGGGTGGTATAATTGGTCGTAAACACGATATAGAAAAAACAAAAATCACTGATATCACTATGAGTGTAAACATCAATGCTAAAGGTAGTATCTTCGCTAAGTATGCCCAATATGCTCAAATCGCTTGTACGCAAGATATTCGCATCGAAAACCAGTTATTGCACAGTATTTTAGATATAAATGGTCGCCTTTGGATCGGTAAAGCTGAGCAAGCCAATGGCAAGCTTATTGGTGGTTATACCAAAGTAGGCTCTTCTGTTCATGCAGGTACGATTGGCGCAACTGCTGGTAGTAAAACCATTGTAAATTTTGAACATCATATCTTAAAATTTAAAGAAGACATTCACCTAGTTGAAGAAATACTCAAGGTCGAGTCAGATAAAACTAACGAGTTAAAGACAGCAATAAACAAATTAAAAAAGTTGCCTAAAGATAAAGCAAAGCCAGAATTACTAGCTAAAATAGTCCCTACTTATCAAAATCATGCGAACAGAATGGGCGAAGTACTAAATGAAAAAGAGGCGCTTGAAGAGAGTCTGCAAGACTATATGTCTAGCGTATATATTGAAGCAACCGAGAAGCTTTGCCAGAGTGTCGAGCTAATTGTTGGTGAGTTTAATGATAGGTCTCGCCGAGAATATGGTCCAAGTAAAATGATTTATAAAGAACGAAAAATACTGATTGACCCAATAGTGAATACCTAAATAATGTCTAGTTTATCAAGCGTTAAATATTTTTCACTAGCGATGGTTCTATCTTCTTTTTCTCAACAGTCATACGCTCAGCAATGCTCTATCAATCTCAATTATGGAGTCATTATTGATCCTAAACACATCCGCATTGTTGATAAGGGTAAAACCCAAGTACAAATCAACAATACCCAGCAACTTTTCATAGGCGGCAGAGAGGTTGCGTTATCTAAACAGCAACAGAAACTCCTTAATGCCTTTAGTGAGGGTATCCGTCAGCAAGTGCCTGAAATCGTATCTATAGCAATAGAAGGCGTTGATATAGGGCTACGGGCAGTTAACGAAGTGGTTGCCGGTTTAACAGGAGAAAATAGTGCTTCACAACAAAAAGTACAGGCCAAATTTGATGAATTAAAATGGCGGATACGCGCGCGTTTTAATCAAAGTGCGAATAACTATTACATTGCGCCACAAGACTTAAATGATTTTGACGAAATGTTTACAGGAGAATTTGAACAAGAAATTGAAGCAATGATTTCAACCTCTATTGGCTCTATATTAGAAGCTGTTGGTCAATCGATTCTTGTAGACGATAACAGTAGTGAGTACGGTGGTGAAACACGTATAACCACTTATGATAAGCGATTATCAAACATCAGCAAAGGCTTAGAGTTAGAAGTGACCGAAAGGGCTAAAGCACTAGATAAAAAAGCCGCTATTTTTTGTCAGCAGCTAACTTATTTAGATGAAATAGAAGCACAACTTCATCAGGCTTTACCTGCATTAAAAGAGTTTAATCTTATTGAAACATCTAATTAGAAAAATACCTTTAGCGCTTTCATCTATAATTTAACTAGCCTAACGATTAGCTACTTTGCCTTTTCGTAAGCCTTCATAAAAAATCCAATACACTAACTAGAGCGTATTGGATTTTTAAGACAATAGATTACTAACACATATTACATATTTGGGTAGTTTGGTCCGCCCGTACCTTCAGGCGTTACCCAAGTAATATTTTGACTTGGGTCTTTAATGTCACAAGTTTTACAATGTATACAGTTTTGCGCATTAATAACAAACTTGTCCCCTTCTTCGGTTTTCTCTACTTCATACACACCTGCAGGACAATAACGCTGTGCCGGCTCATTGTATTTAGTTAAGTTAACTCGAATGGGGATATCAGCATCTTTAAGCTTTAAATGACAAGGCTGCTCTTCTTCATGGTTGGTATTTGACAGAAAAACTGAAGATAACTTATCAAAGCTTAATTTATTATCTGGCTTAGCGTAATTAATAACAGGCATATCTTCAGCAAGCTTTAATTGAGCGTGATCTAAGCTGTCATCTTTAAAATTAAACGGTAGTTTCCCCGCAAAAAAGTTTTGATCTAGCGTGTTATATGCACCACCCAACATGGTGCCAAACTTATGCATCGCAGGGCCAAAGTTACGGGTATTGTATAATTCATCATATAACCACGAATCTTTATACAGCTCGGTAAAACTCGTTAAATCTTGCTTACCTTCTGTCGCAACACCTTCACTACCAATTAATGCTTGCGCAATAGCTTCTGCTGCTAACATACCCGACTTCATTGCCGTGTGATTACCTTTGATTTTAGCAAAGTTAATCGTACCCGCATCACAACCAACTAACACTGCGCCTGGCATGGTCATTTTAGGTAAAGAATTGAAGCCACCTTTTGCCATAGCACGTGCGCCATAAGATACTCGCTTGCCGCCTTCTAAGTATTGGCTAATTTTAGGGTGGTGCTTATAACGTTGAAATTCATCAAAAGGGCTTAAATGTGGGTTGCTATAACTTAAATCAACAATCAAGCCAACAAACACTTGGTTATTTTCCGCATGATAAAGATAACCGCCACCATTAGTATCTTTGTCTAATGGCCAACCTGCGGTATGTACAACCAAACCTTCTTGGTGTTTTTCAGGATCAATATCCCAAATTTCTTTAAAGCCTAAACCGTAATGTTGTGGCGAGCTTTGCTCATCAAGGTTGAATTTTTCAATTAACTCTTTACCTAAGTGACCTCGACAGCCTTCAGCAAAAACAGTGTACTTGGCGCGTAACTCCATACCAGGCATAAATCCATCTTTTTCTTTACCATCGGCATCTAAGCCCATATCACCGGTAATAACGCCGCCAACACTACCATCATCATTATAAATAACACTTTGCGCAGGGAAGCCAGGGAAAATTTCAACACCTAGTTGTTCTGCTTGTTCTGCTAACCAGCGGCAAACATTACCCATGCTAACAATATAATTACCATCATTGTGCATAGTTTTTGGCACAGCAAAGCTCGGTAATTTGATACCTGAACTTTCATTATTTAACAGATAAATATCATCGCCAGTTACTTTAGTCGTTAATGGCGCATTTCGATCTTGCCAGTCTGGAAATAACTCATTTAAAGATCTCGGTTCAAACACAGCACCAGAGAGGATATGGGCTCCAACTTCAGATCCCTTTTCAACAACGCAGACCATCAACTCTTGCTCTTTCTTTTGCGCTAATTGCATTAAACGACAAGCAGTTGATAAACCTGCAGGGCCAGCGCCAACAATGACTACATCAAATTCCATCGATTCGCGTTCCATAAGATCTCCCAGTGTAATTATATTTATATTCTAATGTGTATTTTAAAAATCTAAACTAAATTTCAAACATGCGTTTGATATTCAAACAAGTGTTTGATAGTATCCTACAACAGATGTCCAAGCAACACACTGTTATAAGCATTTATTTAGATTGTATCTTAGTTTAAAAGTTTTCACCAAGATTACGTTGACGTTTACGTAAAGCGAGAGTATCTTTTAGCTATTATTGTAAATTAACAAACCTTTTCAGAGGCTACGATGAAAGTACTAGTTCCGATAAAACGAGTTATTGACTATAACGTCAAAGTTCGAGTAAAACCTGACCATTCAAATGTTGATCTAGCCAATACGAAAATGGCTATAAACCCTTTTTGTGAAATTGCTGTTGAAGAAGCGGTTCGTTTAAAAGAAGCAGGTGTAGCAACAGAGATAATTGCAATTTCTATTGGTGATAAATCTTGCCAAGAGCAATTACGCACAGCATTAGCGTTAGGTGCAGATCGCGCCATTCAAATTGACACTGATGAAAGCTTAGATGCACTAAACATTGCCAAATTACTGCAAAAAGTGGTTGAAGAAGAGCAACCGCAACTTGTTATTTTAGGCAAGCAGTCAATTGATAGTGATAACAATCAAACAGGTCAAATGCTTGCTGCATTAACAGGCATGCCACAAGGAACTTTTGCATCCGTTGTAAAAGTTGACGGCGATAAAGTAAATGTTACTCGTGAAGTGGATGGCGGCTTACAAACAGTTGCTCTTAATTTACCTGCGATTGTTACTACAGATTTACGCTTAAATGAACCTCGTTATGCTTCATTACCTAATATTATGAAAGCTAAACGTAAACCTTTAGTGGTAAAACCTGCTGCTGATTTTGGTCTTAATTTAACTGCTCGTACTAAATTATTAAAAGTAACTCCACCAGCAGAGCGTCAAGCTGGAATAGTGGTAGAAAGCATTGATGAATTAGTTGAAAAATTAAAAAATGAAGCCAAGGTGATCTCATGAGTATTTTAGTAATTGCTGAACACGACAACATCTCGTTAAAAGCTGAGACACTAAAAACAGTAAACGCCGCGCAAAAAATTGGCGGTGACATAACATTATTAGTAACTGGTTTTAATTGTCAAAATGTTGTTGATGCTGCATCAAAAGTAAATGGTGTTAGCAAAGTATTAGTTGCTGATAATGCAGCGTATGAACATCAACTTGCAGAAAACGTAAGTTTATTAGTCACCGAATTAGCTGGTGATTTTGAACATATTCTTGCGACAGCATTAACAACAGGCAAAAACTTTATGCCTAGAGTTGCTGCATTATTAGATGTTGCACAAATATCTGACATCATTGATGTTGAAAGTAGCGATACCTTTGTACGCCCTATTTATGCGGGTAACGCAATTGCTACGGTTCAAAGTTTAGATAACAAAAAAGTTATCACAGTACGTACTACTGGTTTTGATGCCGTTGCTACAGATGGCAATGCTGAGATAATTAACTTAGACACGGTAACTGATGCAGGTATATCAAGTCATGTAAGTGATGAACTTACTGTTTCTGAACGTCCTGATTTAGGTGCTGCTAGCGTTGTTATTTCTGGTGGTCGTGGCATGCAAAACGGTGACAACTTTAAGCTACTTGACGGTATTGCAGACAAACTTGGTGCTGCCATTGGTGCATCACGTGCCGCTGTTGATGCTGGTTTTGTTCCTAACGACATGCAAGTTGGTCAAACAGGTAAAATTGTTGCCCCTGACTTATATATCGCTGTCGGTATTAGTGGTGCAATTCAACATTTAGCGGGTATGAAAGACTCAAAAGTCATTGTTGCTATCAACAAAGATCCTGAAGCGCCAATCTTCCAAGTTGCAGATTACGGTATTGTTGCTGACTTATTTGATGCGTTACCTGAGTTAGAAAGCAAGTTATAAGATAAGCTAATAGCATTACTTTGTAACCTTTACTTCAATATGTATTAAGCACAAAGTACTCTTGTTAGAATATTATTGATATAATAAAACCACGCTTATGAAAATAAGTCGTGGTTTTATTTTGTCAAAATTTGAGTAACTCGTTTAACTAATAGTGATAGTTAAACTGATATCTAAGTTAAGAGTATTGAGTGATTTATGAAAAATAATTTATCGAGTTTAAGTGATTTAGCCGCCGCTTTTGGTAAGGCACCTATTGAGCGTGATAACTCAGCCCCTGCAAGTGATGATTCATTAGTTTACTCTACAGACTCTGGCCGAATCAGCAAACCAAAACAACAAAACGTAACGCCAAGTGACGGTTTTGCCCGAGTAAGACGTGAAACCAAAGGTCGAAAAGGCAAAGGTGTTATTGTCATTAGTGGTTTAGGTATAGATGCTAAAGCATTAAAAGAACTAGCTAAAAAACTAAAGAAAACCTGTGGTACGGGGGGCTCAGTCGTTGGTGAAACTATCGAGGTTCAAGGTGACAAACGTGACGTAATACAGCAGGTTCTAGAAAAGGCAGGCTTTAAAGTTAAATTCACCGGCGGTTAACACAAACCGAGACGACTGCCTTTTCCCAATGATAAGATTAAACTTCGTAGACTTTCCTGCCTGATAAAGCGTGGGAGAGTGTATTACCATCAACAAATTCTAATTCTCCACCGACAGGCACACCATGGGCAATTCTTGAAATATTGATTTGATGTTGCTGAGCAAGCTCGGCAATATAATGTGCAGTTGCCTCTCCCTCTACTGTTGGGTTAGTTGCTAAGATAACCTCGCTCAACTGACCGGTAGAAAATTTCTTAGCTAAAATATCTAAACCTAAATCGTCTGGACCTATACCATCTATGGGAGATAAATGCCCCATCAAAACAAAGTACTTACCAAAAAACTCGCCTGTTTGTTCAATTGCAATGACATCTCCCGGCGTCTCGACAATACACAAGGTAGTTGAAAGTTGACGTTTTGGGCTTTGGCAAATTTCACAAAGCGCTTCTTCAGTAAAGTTTCGACACTCTTGGCAGTGACCAATATCAGTCATCGCTTTTGCTAAGGTATTGGCAAGTTTACTACCACCACGGCGGTTACGCTCAAGTAACTGGAAAGCCATACGTTGTGCCGACTTTGCGCCAACACCCGGTAAACATTTTAGTGAATCAATTAACTCTTGTACCAGAGGACTAAATTTCATAAATAATAGCTACTTTTCAATATATAGAAGGCATTTTAATAAAGTTAACTGACAAATAGTAGCGCTTATTACAAACATTTATCTTCAATCAGATAGGCTTAGGGTTGGAAATTGTTGCTGTCGTAGTTCAGAGGGCAATTCATCAAACATTAACTTAAAGTGCCGACTAAAATAACTGTGATCAGAGAACCCCGATTGATAGGCTATTTGGGCAATAGGTAGCTTTGTTTCGACCAATAATCGTCTGGCATTATCTAAACGGATCTGACGAATAAATTGCTTAGGGGTTTTGGCCAAGTATTTTTTAAAACGCCTTTCTAATGCACTAACTGACAAGTGTGCCACTTGTGCGAGTTTCTCAATTGACAGTTCGATATGAAAATTATCCCTTATGTATTGCACTGGAACTTTTAATTCATCAATGCCTGATAAGGTTTTCACTGTTTTTTGTAAATGGCGGGTCACTCCAAATGAACCAATGATTACAGAGTTTTCATCAAGCAGTGGTCGTTTGGAAGTAGAAAACCAAGCAAGTTCACCTGATTTATCGATATTCATTTCCAAGCGATCAGTAACCGTTTCACCTGACATCACTTTTTGATCATCTGCAATAAACTGTTTTGCTATATGAACGGGCGATAAATCACTATCTGATTTACCTAAAACTTGTTCTAGATTGCCATAACCAAGGTGCTCAACAAACATTTGATTAGCGTAAACCACCCTACTTTCAATATCTTTTATCCAAAAAATGATATCCGGCAACATATCAAACATAGCGAGAACTTGTTTAACACTTACCTTATTTAATAACGAATCACTGTGCATAGAAGCCACTTAATAAAGAAATATTAATTGATAATAACAAACACTAAAAATAAGTAAACGCCGATTTTGTTGCATCAACAACCGATTTTATATTAACCATTCTGGTTTGTGGTCGATATACTGAATTCAATCAAAATTATCCAACTAAGCTTATCTTCGTTAGTTTTTCATAGTCAATTGAGTAGTAATATGAATAGTGTTCGGCCAAAAAAAGTTCGTTTAGGTATGGTTGGTGGTGGTGAAGGTGCCTTCATTGGTGGCATTCATCGACTAGCTGCACAAATGGATGGGCAAATTGACTTAGTCTGTGGAGCATTTAGTTCAAAGCCTGACAAAGCAAAAGCATTCGGTAAAACCCTCTTTCTTTGTGATGAACGTTGTTATGCCTCTTATGAAGAAATGTTTGCACGAGAAGCAAGGTTAGACCGAGCCGAGCGCATGGAGTTTGTTGCTATCGTAACACCTAACCATCTGCATTTTCCTGTAGCCAAACTTGCGCTTGAGTATGGCTTTCATGTGATTAGTGATAAACCAGCGACGTTAACTCTTGCTCAGGCCATTGAATTGAAAACGATTATTCAAAATTCAGGCATGCTTTACGCTCTTACTCATACTTATACTGGTTACCCTTTGGTTAAAGAAGCCAAATATCGTATTGAAAAAGGACAGCTTGGCCAAATTAAAAAGGTTGTTGTTGAGTATCCACAAGGTTGGTTGGCGACTAAAGGTGATGAAACAAGTAAACAAGCATCTTGGCGATTAGACCCAGATAAAGCTGGCATTAGTTGCTGTATGGCTGATATTGGCATACATGCGGCAAATTTAGCTGAATATGTTACCGGCCTTAAAATAACCTCCTTGTGTGCAGAGTTAACCACTAATGTTGATGGCAGGGTCTTAGATGATGATGGCACGGTTATGCTGCGCTTTGACTCTGGTGCTCACGGGGTACTACTTGCCAGCCAAGTGTGTGTTGGTGAAGAAAATAGCCTTAAACTAAGAGTTTATGGTGAACATGCCAGCATTGAATGGTCACAACTTGAACCGAACAGTTTGTGGTTAAAATTTCCCGACCAAGCTTCTCAATTAATAAGAACGGGGGTTGGTCAAATGTCACATGAAACACAAGCTTGTATGCGCACCCCAGCAGGACACCCAGAAGGCTATCTTGAAGCTTTTGCCAACATATACTTAACGTTTTCTAAACAAATAAGAAACCATACAAACACTTCATCTGATTATATTGACAGTCCAGGTATTGATGAAGCTATCAGAGGCATGGCATTTATTGAAAATGTTGTCGCCGCTAGCCAATCAGAGTTCAAATGGCATGATTTCTCTTTAATCCCTGCAGATATTAAACCAAGAACAATCAATACCATCTTGAAAGATAACAAGGAAGCGAGTGATGAATAAAATTAAAGGTCCTGCGATTTTTCTTGCGCAGTTTATGGGGGATGAATCCCCCTTCAATGACTTGGCTTCACTTTGCGCTTGGGCTGCAAGCCTAGGTTATAAAGGTATCCAATTGCCAACAGATCCTAAGTTAATTGATCTGGGTAAAGCGGCCCAAAGCCAAGAATATTGTGACGAAATTACCGCCATTGTGAACAAGGCAGGTTTACAGATAACTGAACTTTCTACTCACTTACAAGGACAATTGGTTGCAGTTAATCCTGCTTATGATCAAATGTTTGATGGTTTTGCTCCTAAGCATGTACGCAATAACCCAACTGCCCGAACCGCTTGGGCCATTGAGCAGTTAAAATTTGCAGCTAAAGCCAGTAATCGCTTAGGTTTAAAAGCACATGCCACGTTTTCTGGCGCTTTACTTTGGCATACTTTCTACCCTTGGCCACAACGTCCTCCAGGTTTAGTTGAGTTAGGTTTTGAAGAATTAGCCAAGCGCTGGTTACCTATATTAGATGCTTTTGAGCAGGCCGAAGTCGATGTTTGTTTTGAGTTGCACCCAGGTGAAGATTTACATGATGGTGCTAGTTTTGAACGTTTTCTTGAGGCCGTTGATAATCACCCTAGAGCAAATATTCTCTACGACCCAAGTCACTTTGTCTTACAGCAACTTGATTACTTGGCCTTTATCGACATCTATCACGACAGAATAAAAGCCTTTCACGTGAAAGATGCTGAGTTTAATCCGTCTGGCCGCTCTGGTGTGTATGGTGGTTATCAATCTTGGCAAGACCGACCTGGCCGCTTTCGCTCATTAGGTGATGGGCAAATTAACTTTAATGCTATTTTCAGTAAACTCACTCAATACGGTTACCAAGGTTGGGCAGTTTTAGAGTGGGAGTGTTGTATAAAACACCCTGAAGATGGCGCCAAAGAAGGCGCTGTTTTTATTAGCAAACACCTTATTAACCCAACCGAAAAAGCCTTTGATGATTTTGCCGCTGTAGCCAGTGATAACACTATTAATAAACAAATTTTAGGGCTTTAGTCTTATATAAAAGACTAGTTTAATTAAGTTTAGGAAGAGATAATATGACAAAAACAACAAACAGTTCATCTCTGCTATTTAGAGCATGCTGCCTAGCATTAACCGTCACAGCAATGACTTTTGCTATACGCGCCGGCATATTGAGTCAATTGAGTGACGACTTTGGCCTGAGTGATAGTCAGCTAGGCTGGGTTAACTCAATGGCTTTCCTAGGCTTTCCTGTCGCTATGATGATCGGTGGTTTTTTATATAACCAGCTAGGGGCAAAAAAATTGCTGGTTACCGCCTTTATTTGTCACCTCACAGGATTAATATTAACCATAACTGCTACTGACTTTTGGGGCTTACTGGTATCTACCTTTTTTATTGGCTTTGCTAATGGCGCCGTAGAAGCGGGCTGTAACCCACTGATTGCACAAATCTATAAAGATAATAAAACCACCATGCTCAACCGTTTTCATGTTTGGTTCCCAGGTGGCATTGTCATTGGTGCAATCACCTCTAAGTTTATGACCGATGCTGGTTTAGGTTGGAAACTACAAATTGCCGTGATGTTACTCCCTACGCTGATTTATGGCTTTATGGTCCTAAAACAACAGTTTCCACAACTGCATAAAACGATAACCACATCAACGATAAGTAATATCAAAGCACTGTCTACGCCATTGTTTATCTTTATGGCGCTGTGTATGACCTTAACCGCAACCACTGAACTGGGCACTCAACAGTGGATAGACCGAATTTTAACGGCATCAGGCGCTTCACCTATGCTAATAATGGCAATGATCACTGGTTTAATGGCGGTTGGTCGCTATTTCGCCGGGCCCGTTATTCATCGACTAAACCCTGTAGGTGTCTTACTTTCATCAGCGATAATTGCCACTGCTGGTATTTATAGTATGAGTATTGCCACTGGCAATGCAGTTTATTTTTCCGCTATTTTATTTGCCATTGGCGTGACTTACTTTTGGCCAACCATGATCGGTTTTATTGCCGAATATGTACCCCAAACCGGCGCATTAGGTTTATCACTTATCGGTGGTGCGGGCATGTTTGCAGTGAGCCTATGGAATCCCGTTATAGGTCAATGGATAGACAGTGCTAGAGTACAAGCAACAAGCATAACGAGTAATACTTCAGAGGCAGAGTTACTGGCCGGTCAAAGTGTGCTGGCTAATTTAACACTATTCCCTATGGTATTAATCTTTGCCTTTGCTTTGTTATATTTTTATATGAATAAACGCAGTGCAACAAAACTAGTCGCTACTGATTCATGAGCAAGGGAGATACGATGAAAGAATATCACAATGACCAAAGCAATATTAACGAAACTAATATTAATACTGAATCGCGTCGTAAGTTTTTACGTGGCTTATCTTTGCTCGTCGGTGGAACTGTCGCAACAGCATTAGTAAGTGGTAACTCACTCTCAGTTGCTATGGCACACTCACTAAATCCAGTAAACGTAGGTCATGACCTTTTATCAGACGGGAAGATTTTTCCACTAAAGCAACTAAAACAATTAAAGAGCATTTGCGCGATTGTTATTCCTAAAACAGACACGCTAGGTGCTGCAGAGGTTAATACTCACGGCTTTATTGATAACCAATTATTTCATTGTTACGAGCAAGCTGAACAAGAAAAAATGATACAGCTATTAACCTTAATTGATGAAGTTGCAACAAAGAGTTTCTCACAATCATTTACTGAACTTAGCCAAGATCAGCAATTTGAATTATTAACGGCGCTTGATTTGGGTAAAGAAAATTTTGATGAAAAACAGCGAGCAGACTTCAAATCACTCAAAAAATTAATCTGCTTTGGTTATTACACTTCAGAAGTAGGTGCATCGCAAGAGTTACGTTACATAGCTGTACCAGGAGGTTATAAAGGCTCAATCCCTTATAAAGATTCTGAGGCAAGCTGGGGCTCACAGGGCTTGTACTATTAATATAATCAACTATTAATCTGTTCGCGACTTAAGCATGATAACAATAGCATTTGAGGTAAATATGACTGAGAATTTATACATTAATAACACCAAAGAAGTTTATGACGCTATTGTCATTGGCTCAGGTATTTCGGGTGGCTGGGCTGCGAAAGAGTTTTGTGAGCGAGGCCTTAAAACCTTAATGATTGAGCGCGGCCGTGTTGTAGAACATAGAAAAGACTACATTGGTGAAAATAAAGCGCCTTGGCAACAACCGCTTCGCACTAAAGTTGATAACTTATTAGTTAAAGAGCAACATCAAATTCAGCAGCAGTGTTACGCCTTTACCGATGCCACTAAACACTTTTTTGGTAATGATAAAGACTTACCTTATACCACAGCAAAAGATACCAATTTTACTTGGATAAGGGCCAATCAACTTGGCGGTAAATCATTGTTATGGCACCGTCAATCCTACCGGTTAGGTGAATATGACTTTAACGCCAACAAAAATGATGGCTTTGGTAACGATTGGCCAATACGCTCTGCAGATATTTCAAAGTGGTATTCTCATGTAGAAAAACATGCTGGTATTAGTGGCTCAAAAGATAACTTAGAAAATTTACCAAATAGTGATTCTTTACCGCCATTTGAAATGAATTCGCCGGAAAAATCGCTACAAAAAAAATTTGCAGAGCTCTACCCACAAAGACCCTTAATCATGGGACGTACTGCACATTTAACCAAGCCCACAGCATTGCATTTGTCTCAAGGTCGAGTGCAATGCCAAGCAAGGAATGAATGTCAGGCTGGCTGCTCATTTGGTGCCTATTTTTCAACTCAAAGTTCAACATTGCCTGCTGCGGCTGCCACCAATAATTTACATATTGCGCCTAATAGCGTGGTGCATAGTCTAATCTATGATGAAAATACCAATCGTGTAAAAGGCGTACGGGTTATTGATAATGATGATTTAACTGAGCGTGAGTACTTTGCTAAAGTTGTTTTTGTTTGTGCTTCAACCATAGGTTCAACGCAGATCCTTATGAATTCCACGTCAAAGAGGTTTCCTAACGGTATTGCCAATAGCTCTGGTGTTCTAGGCCATTATTTGATGGATCATAACTACAATGCAGCTGCAAGTGGTGACATTGAAGGTTTCGAAGATGAAATAGATAGCGGCAGACGACCAACCGGTTTGATGATGCCAAATTTTTATTACAAACCAGATAGCAAGCGAGGTTTTTTAAGAGGTTACGCCCTAGCAGGGCGAGCATACCGAGAAGGCTGGCAAAGCTTGCAACACCAAGATGGCCTTGGTGTTGACTATAAAAATAAATTAAAGCAAGCGGGGAAATGGCGTTTTGGTTTGTACGCTCAAGGTGAAATGTTGCCGCGCTTTGAAAACCAAATGCGCTTCCATTCGACACTAAAAGATAAATGGGGCATGCCACAAATTGAATTTGATTGCCAATTTAGTGATAACGAAACCAATATGATGATTGATGCTGCCGAGCAAGCAGAAAAAATGCTTAAAGCCGTCGGTTTAAAAAACGTATCAAGTAGAGTAATGAATGGTCCACCTGGATTAGCAATTCATGAACTAGGTACTGCACGAATGGGAAGAGATCCAAAAACCTCTATCTTAAATGCTTACAATCAAAGTCATGATATTCCAAACCTCTTTGTTACTGATGGCGCAAGCTTTTGTTCATCTGCCGTGCAAAACCCCAGTTTAACTTTTATGGCCTTAACTGTGCGCGCCGTAGATTACTGTGTAAAAGAATTGAATGCTAAACGAATTTAAAGACATTATTTAATAAATAATACGTTAAATAGATAAATAAAAGAGAGAGTTATGAAACTAAAAAGATTATTTAAAAAAGCAATTTCGATTATGGTAATACTGCCCTTCCTTAATAGCGTAAATGCTGAGCCTCCAGGAAATGTTATGGATGAAAATAATATGAAAAAAGTTCCACAGCTCAGTGTGCAACTTTGGTCTGTTAAAGATGTTATTGGCAAAGACTTTAAGGGTACGCTAAAAACCCTAGCAAATATGGGCTTTGAGGGGGTTGAATTTGCTGGCGAATTCGGCCCTTATAAAAATGATGCGAAAGGCTTAAAGAATTTCTTAGACTCTATTAATTTACAAGCAAGTGGTGCACATGTTTCATTTGAACAGCTAAATGAAAGTAACTTCGACAAAACAGTCACTTTTTACCAACAACTAAATCTTGATACCTTGATTATCGGTTGGGATGAAAGAGCATGGCACCCTCAAGGTATTAAAGAAGTCGTTAAGTTACTTAATCAACTCGATAAAAAATTAGCACCATATAACATCAAAACTGGTTTTCATAACCATAACCATGAATTTGATGACTTTCAAGACAGCACTTACTGGGACTATCTAGCAACTAATACTAGCGAGTCTGTGGTATTACAACAAGATGTAGGCTGGACAACCTATGCAGGTAAAGATGCCGTTGAATACGTACATAAATACCCTAATAGAACACTGACTACTCACTATAAAGTACGTATTCCTGAAGGTGTAAAAGGTAAACAGCCTATTATCGGTCAAGACACCATTGACTGGCTAAATCTATTAAAAGCCAATATGAATGTCGGTGGTACCAAATGGATAGTTGTTGAGCAAGAAGAATACCCGAATGGATTAAGCTCGCTAGCTGCTGTAGCTTTATCTAAAAAAGGCTTGGATGAATATATTAAGCAACTCTAATTAAACTATTGCGTGATACACGCTTAAAAGTCACTTAAGCAAAGAGCAAGTAAATTCATTAGTTGGCCTACTTGCTCTTTAGAATTATTTTATCGACTGCCCAGTATTTAATTGCTTTGATGTAATAATAACCATTGATATAGATCATCACCGGAATAAACTCGCGTCCATGCATCATGACCTTTATCTTCATGTACGGTAAATCGCACATTGTTATGGCCTAACTGTTCTAACTCATTCAGACCAGCATAAAAATACTTAATATTAACAGCGCTATCTCTACCGCCAGCAAACTGCCAAATAGGCATTTTATGCTGTGCGATTGGCGCCATTAAGCTAGGATGACCCCAACCAACAACCGGTGCTATCGCAGCAAACCTTTCAGGGTGCTTACTTGCCATATACCAAGTACCAAATCCACCATAACTGAGTCCTGATAAATAAGTTTTATCAACATTGACTCGGAACTCAGTTTGTACACTATCCAACATAGCGATTAAGTCAGTTTCAAGCAGTTCCCAGCCTTGAGGTAATAAAGGTGCAACGTCGCTCATATCAATGAATGATGGCATTCTTTTAATCTCAGTTTTCGTTTGAAAAGCAGCACTGCGATCGGGTACTCCGTGAGCTAACCTTTTTGGGATATTATTTTTTGAACGATTATCAATATAAGCAATACCCTTTTTATCAAAGCCAAACATAGGCAATTGTGGTGAGATAATAATAAAGGGCAGGTCTTTTTTCTGTACCCAAGCCTCATATAAAGGCCCTTGCATCATGACAAAATCTAATTCATCTTGACCATTGCCCCGCTCACCATTGCCATGTAAAAAAAGCATCACTGGCCATTTTTTATTTGGCTTTGAGTGATATCCTTTAGGTAAATACACAAAGAATTCTCGTGAACTATTATCGACATCGCTTTGATAGTCTTCTCGCAATAATTGTGGCTCGGAAGGCTGAATGACTGAAGCTTTTTTAGCTGACTGTTGCTCGATATTGTTGCTACAAGCGGTTAAAAATGAGATTGATATAATCCAAATAAATAATAATATTTTCATGAGGTTCCAACGTCAACTGAGGGGTATAAAGATATTAATGACTGTTAAATCAGTTTAACCTATTCCTTTAAACGTTAACCAGAGATGTATTAGCTCGCTAATCAAATAAGTAAAATATTGGAAGTGAAAAATACCCAGTAGCTAATAGGGCGCTGAGTATTTTTCAAGAGGCAGTCTAATGGTTAATACCACGAAGCTAACATTACATTATTTACGGTATTGGAATTTTGCTCTTAGTTCTATTTTTTCAAGTGAAGTACCCAGTAATACTTCAAACTCACCTGCTTCTGCTAACCAATCATTACTCTTCACATCCCAAAAAGATAAATCACGTTTATTGAGGGATATGCTAATTTTTTTACTTTCACCTGCAGCTAAAAAGACTTTAGCGAAACCTTTCAACTCTTTGATTGGTCTATCAACGCTTGCCTCAATATCATGTAAATACAGCTGCACCACTTCTGCGCCAGCAACTTTACCGGTATTTTCTACCGTTACTGTCACGGTAATGTTTTCATTTGCACTGATATTTTCTGCCGATAAGGCAATATCTGTTAAAGCAAAGTTGGTATAAGAAAGACCATGACCAAAGAAAAAAGTAGGCTTGATATTTTGTTGTTCAAACCAACGATAACCAATAAATACGCCTTCCGTGTATAAGCTTTCAGTCGCGTTATAATCGTTTAAAGCAATCGGCGCGGTATCTTCAAGACGAGCCGGTAAAGTAATTGGCATTTTACCACTTGGGTTAACATCACCCGTTAAAATATCAGCAAAAGCATGACCCGCTTCCATACCGCCATACCAACCCCAAACAATCGCACTAGCTTGCTCTGCCCAAGGCATTTCAACAGCCGAACCAGCAACGATGAATACCACGGTTTTCTCATTAGCGGCAATCAGCTTATTAATAATCTCATCTTGTGAGTTAGGTAGTTTCATATCAGGACGGTCAATTGATTCTCTATCATCACCATGACTCAAACCACCAAAATAGATAACCGCATCAGCTGCTTTTGCTGCAGCAATATAATCAGCTTCACTGCTAAACAACTCACCTGGTGCATTCCAGCCTAAAGTGAAGTGTTCGCTACCATCATACTGAATTTCAAAAGTATAACTCTCACCTGCTGTTAATTCGATATCATGAGTTAAAGCAGTAACGTCTTTAGAAGAGTCGCTACCGACTTGATGAGTAATTACGGCATCGCCATTAACTTTTAAGGTAAAACCACCCAATGTTTCAACTTTTAACTGATGTAAACCTGTAGTTAGCGGCTTAATTTTAGCGGACATAGTAATGTGCTGAGTACTAGCTGTATTTTTTGCGTTAAACTTGGAATCTACAATCCAAGATTCTTCCGTCAAGTTTTCTCTGGCCGAGTCTTTAAAGTAAGATACATTCCAAGCTGGCGTCCCTGTCCAGTGGCGACTTTCAACATAATCACTGGCGATTGCCGTTAATTCACTGCTGCGTGCTCTCATCACAGTTATATTTACATCGTCACCAAACTTTGCTTTTAATCCTTGAAGAGGTGTTACCTCATATAAAGATTTTACTTCTGATGAGCCGCCACCTGTACCATGCTTTTTATCCGCATTAGGACCAAGTACCAGAATATTTTTAATTTGTTTTTTATCTAGTGGCAAAACAGGCTTTGCGCCAACAAGATCATTTTTCAATAACACCACTCCTTCCACTGCAATTTTACGGGCAGCCACTTGATGTGCTTCGGTATTTCTAGCGCCTGGCAAACGATTTTCATCATACATACCGATAGTATGTTGTACTCTTAAAATACGTCTGGCTTTTTCATCGGCAACAGATTCTGGGATTTTTCCAGCCTCAATCATCTCTAAAAAAGGTTTAGCTAAAAAGTAATCTTGATAATCATCAACTTTAGTACCCATTTCGAGATCTAAACCATTCATAGCTGCATCATAGGTATTAATATCAACATGCCAATCGGTTAATAGAACACCTTGATAACCCCACTCGCCTTTTAGTATATCCATAACTAGATGTTTGCTTTGATTCGCATTAGTGCCGTAGTACTCATTATATGAGCCCATCATACCTAGCACCCCACCTTCTTTAACTGCTGCTTCAAAAGCAGGTAAGTAGACCTCTCTAAGGGTGCGTTCGTCGGGCTTGGCATTTACACCTGTTCGGTTTAGCTCTTGCGTATTTAGTGCATAATGCTTCACTGTTGCTGCAACATCGTTAGCTTGAATTGCCTTAATTTGCGGTACTACTAATTTTGCCGCCAAAATAGGATCTTCTCCCATATATTCAAAATTCCGACCATATAAAGGTAAACGTGCCAAATTAACACCAGGGCCTAAGATAAAGTCTTTTTTACGCTCTCTAGCTTCAGCACCTAACACCTGCCCATGCAAAGCCGCTATTTCAACATCCCAACTAGCAGCAACGGAAGTCAGGTGAGGTAAATAAGTTGCATGATCATCAGTCCAACCCGCTGACGCCCAAGTATGTCGCTCAATCTGATGACGCACACCATGAGGACCGTCAGATAACCACATTTCAGGGATACCGACACGTTCAATAGCATTGATATGAAATTTACCACTGGCATGGGCTAGTGAGACTTTTTCAGGCAGTGTCATTTGACTTAACAAGTGCTCAACGTCCTGCTCAACTTGGGCTAATCGCTGCTGTTTAGAACCATGCGATTGAAGCTGACCTTGCTTAGTTTTCTCTGAACCATTGTTTACTTGCTTTACATTATTAGTAATATTTTCGGCCTCACAAGCAAATAAACCAAATAAACCAAATAACATACACGATAAGCTAAAGTGCTTTAATACTGTCTTCATGGGTAAACCTTATTTTTGATAAATTCATACTATTGATCCGGTGCTTGAGTATTGATTCAGCACGAGAAAATTTAAAACCATAACGGTTATAATAAAAGTACCGCCCTGAAAATCTACATCAGAGCGGTAAGGGAGGCAGATAAGTGTCGATGTCATCTCAGCTCCATAAAACTACTTTGCTAATCAAGAAGTGATTAATCTAGTTGATTAACGTTAACTGCTGAAAAACATCGGCTGTGATATAACCTAAGTTCTTACTGCCGTTTACTGCTTTAATATCAACTGAGCCCATAAAGTGCTCACGCTCTTTACTGCCATCGTTATCGCAATAGGCCAACATAAAACCAAGCTTCTTACCCAATGATAATGTCACTGGTTGCTGTTTTTTATTTTTCATCAGTGTCGGCATAGTTTTTTGAATAGAGAAGCTATCGTCATACACACGTACAGCCAGCTCCCAAATAACTTTATTGGGGGATTTTTCACTGCGGCGCCATGCACTACTAATATGATCATTTAATAAAACAAAGTTATCTGAGCCGTCGGCATTTTTTTCGCCGATATCTACCGACTGATTATCCAAAGCGACATGATAAGCAAAAGCGTTATAGTTGAACTGGTGATTACCACCCGATGCATCTTCATCAAGAAAAATTTCTAAACAATCATCATCCCAATAGAGATGACGCGGGTCAGCATGCTGGTCAAATAAAACATCATCGGTAATCTCAACCAATAAATACAGCTGCGCCTCATCCCACATTATTTTAAAGCGTCCAGCAAAGTCTTCTTTACTCGGCATTTCACCCAAGATCAGTTGGTCTATTGGTTGCCAACGGGCTAGCTGCCAACTTGTTTCATCGGCATTACCATCAACAATCATTTTCTCTGGTGATTTTAACGCTTCAAGCGCTGATACATGAAAAGAGAAAATAACCAATAACATGGTTATAAATTTAAAATACTTAATCATTTTTACATTCCTGATAATTTTCACTGCTAGTGATTTTTAGCGATTAACTGAGCAATTTTATTTATTTTATCGGCTACTAATAAATATGGTTGGTCTATATTTATAACGCTAATATCTTGTTCATTGAGCAGAGGTGTCTCCATCGCTTCAAATTGGCTATCAAGTAAATTAGGCGAAAAGAAGTGATTCTCACGCTGAGACATTCGTTTAGCAATAACGTCTTTCTTACCATCCAAGTAAAAATAATGACAATAAAAAGGCAACTCTCTAAACATTTGTCGATGCGCTGATTTCAGTCCTGAATAAGCAAGTGCCACCGACTTACCTTGTCGATGTAGTAAATTTAAGTTCGCAATAATAGTTGCAAGCCAAGGTGCTCTCATCTCGTCGGTTAATGGTTTGTTATTCGCCATATAATTTTTGGCTTTAACGCTATGAAAGTCATCAGCATCAAGAAAGGTCAGTGTAAATTCATCAGCCATTTGTTTAGCTAAACTAGACTTGCCTGTACCGCTAACCCCCATGACGATAAATAATATTGGTGACTTTCCTATTGGCGATGGGTCTATTGTTGATGGCTCTGCAAGTTTACACATGTAGCGGTACTCTCACGTGAAGTTGATACTGCTGTCCTGAATTTAATTCTGATAATACATTGCCAGACACTACCTGCTTATCAAGCAGTATTTCTGTAATAATAATATCTCGAGATTGCTCAATATCGAAATTGATAATGGCTCCTCTAAAAAGACGTTGACCCGATAATTTTTGTAAACTGACAGGAAGTTTAGGCATTATTTGTAAGCCTTTAGCACAGCCCTTTAATCCACATAACTCCTCAACTAAACAACGGTATAACCAAGAAATGGTACCAGTATTGAATAAGTGACTAGAGCGACCCGCTTGCTCAGGAAATTGATGGTAAGCACCGCGATAATAATTAGGTACATAAATTGGTAATTGCCCAGTGACCTGTGCAGTTTCAAGTGATGGCAACATTTTATTTAATAACTCAAAGGCAAGGTTATTTTCTCCCGCTTGGTAAAGAGCATAAATATAAAATACCGCGGCATGATTATAAACCGAGCCATTTTCAGAAACACCGGGATGCTTTTGGGTGATTCGACCAATATCTTCCACCATACTGGTATAGCTTGGCGCCAGCATCATCACACCTTGAGGTGTTGTTAACTGCTCAGTAATGGCGACAATCATATGCTTTTGTTGCTCTTCATTTACAGCACCACTGAGCATGGCCCAGCTTTGCGGATTTAAAAATATCTTGCCTTCTTCATCTTCATTGGTACCAAAAACACGGCCTTCATCGGTAATTCCACGTGCAAACCACTCCCCATGCCAGAGGTGTTTATTAACGGCAGAATTTATTGCTTGAGCAGCGAAGCGGTATTCATCGTATTTTTGTATATTAATACTAATATCGTACTCATCACAAAGGTTACACCAGGAAGTTAACGCATAGGATGTCGCTAAAGACAACCAAGAAGAAACCCCTTTACCTTGATAACCCACCATATTCATTGGATCACACCAGTCACCTTGCTCAATGAAACTTAAACCTCGGTGATCTGTGGCATTAATGAGGTAATCTAACGCTAATTCAATGTGTCGAATAAAAGACTGCTTTTCCTGAGAATCAGAAAAGCTAATCATTTCCTTGAGTAAACTGACATCTGCCGTTTCATTTAAATAAACGGTTAAACAGATAGGTAACCAAACACCATGATCAGCATGTGGTATTTGATTGATATATTTCAGCTCAGCATTTTCATGAAGTAGTACACCTTCAGGCATAGCACCATTTATGCTTTGTTGAGACACCGCTCGAATATACGCTTGACGAGTGACTTGTGTATCAATAAAAGCCATGCCCATATTATCTTGAATATAATTACGTGTTTGCGGATCGGTACTTAAGCGGTTAACGTCACCATGATAAAACATCTGCCTAGGTAACCAGTGATTGAAAAAGTCATTAAAAGCACTATTTCTTGTGTCACTATCACTGGTAAGGGTTAAACAAGCTTTTCCCTGAGCAATATATTCTTGATAATCATTTATAGCCTGACTACGTTGTTGATGCCCTAAGTATTTTTCTTTGATATTAGCGATTTCAGCTTCATCTTTTGCTGGACCAAATAAAAATTGCAAAGTTTTACGTTCACTAGGCAATAACTGCTGTTGAAACTGCATCACGGCAACAGGTGTTTCATAACGCGCTTCAACATTTTCTAATCGTTCTGACTGCAAAGCACTAGGGTTGTGTAATCCTCCCTCACCTTCAAAAGCTTTTTGATTAGTATGCCAAGCCGTCGGAATGGTATCGCTTAGAAAGAAGGTTTTATCTTTTAGCTGCGCATTTTTAAAATAATCTTCAACTTTTTGGTAAGGAGTAACACTGGTCGCGACAATGGCATTTAGTCCTTCGTCATAAGTCGCTGACTGATTCATCCATGACATATATCCAATAGAGAAATACGGATAGATGCTAATACTTCTTGTCGTTTCAGTTAAATTACAGATTGAAAAAAACCAGCATTCAACTAAATCATCTTTTGTTAAATTAACTTTAATACTTATCTGCAAGCCACTATGCTCAATTGACCAAGTAATATCACTATTGCCTAACTCAAAAGAAAACTTATCCAGCTCAACTCGCATAGGCTCATAAGGCAGAGAAATTATCTCACCACTGTCTTCATCTTT
>Ga0209396_1000288_pt1 | contig 62524 bp, 53 predicted proteins | sample GOMGulsemesocosm_6_FD_184638 | JGI IMG/M metagenome (GOLD analysis project Ga0209396, IMG submission 184638) | Methane-oxidizing microbial communities from mesocosms in the Gulf of Mexico - GOM8C Gulf of Mexico (SPAdes) (version 2) | ecosystem: Environmental > Aquatic > Marine > Cold seeps... | reverse complement strand
GACGCCAAGCGCAGCTTTAAAAACTATTTCCGTTTCAGTTTCAGTTTCAGCTTGAGTTAGAGTTTGAGTTTGAGGAATTAAGGTCAATTCAACAAAGATAGTCGCGCCATGAGTCACATCAGGATCGTCACCAGCATCTTTAATGACATCAGCGCGACACTGAGTTGCTGTTAAATAGTGATGTTTAACAATAGCCAGATCGACAATCTGACCGCGAGGCAAAGTAACATGCACCGCGTCCATTTGAATATCAGCTAACAGGTGATGAGCAGCAGCAATACAAGATGCTGTTGCACAGGTTCCTGTGGTTAATCCCGTACGTAACGGTTTAACTTGCTCATCACTTTCTGGCCACATAGGTTATATCGCCTGATATAACCAGAAACAACCAAGCACGGTTGACGATAGCGCGATCACGCGACGACTCCAGTAAAACAACATGTCATAACGCTCTTTTAGAATGCGTTGCAATGAACCAAAACCCAGTCCAAACGCCATCATTGATAACATAACACCGACTGAGAACATCACTAAATAACCGATCACAACTGACAATTCAGTTTGACCAATCGCTGGAATCAGCGCTAACGCTGGTGCACTACCGGCAAGTCCGTGTAATACCCCAACCATCACTGGCACATGGCCGTCTTTAGTTGGCGCTTCAGCACTATTATCGGTATGAGTATGCTCATGCCAATGTTGGTGTTCAACATCGCCATGACGATGAGTTGCAAGACTTAGTTTTTGCTGTCTGAATTGCCAGAAAGAAAATAGCCCTAAGAAAATCAATAACCCACCCACACTCATTTCAGCAACATGAATAAGTGATTCTGGCAAAGCAACACCTAAGCCAAACAACAATAAACCACTGACAACCAATACGCTGCCGTGACCAATTGCCCAGTTCGCACTGAACAATACCGTTCTGCGCAGGCTTGGTTTTTGATTACTCAAAGTAGAAACTGCCATCACGTGATCCGCATCTAATGCGTGCATCAAACCAAGGCTAAAGCCTAAGAATATCAATGGTAATTGTTCAATGAACATAACTTATGCGTCCTTAAAAAGATTGATCACCGCTTGCGGATTCGATGGGAAAAACAAGTGTATATAACTGGCCGTTAAACTGCCAACACGGTAAATTTCTTCACCTGGCGCAGGATGCTTAGGGCGTTTACCGCAAGCGATTGGCACAGGGGTCAAACTACTTAAAGAGCGATGATGAGAATGCCCACGAATATCACCTTCAGGTAATTGAGCGGTTTGCATGCCTTGGCAACCGCCACGTTGGCGCATCTTGCCCATGCCGGCCATTAAACCTAGCATCTTATAAGTATTATCTTCAAGATCAGTCAGCGATTCGAGGCTATATAATAAGCCACCGCATTCTGCCAAAATGGGTTTATTCGCCGCAGCGAACGCCTTAATAGAACGATGCATACTGATGTTTTTTTGCAGCGCTTCAACGTGCAACTCAGGATAGCCGCCTGGCAACCATAAAGCATCTGCTTCTGGCATTTGTTCATCATGAATTGGCGAGAAAAATACACACTCAGCACCCAATTCTGTTAATAGATTGACATTGGCATCGTAGATAAAGCTAAAAGCATTATCTTTAGCGATGGCTATCTTACGTCCATTTAACTCCGGTTTAATTTCCGGTAATAAATTTGGATCTATAGGGCTAAACTCAGTCGGTTCTAGTTTTTCTAGCAGGTTAACCAGCTCTGATGATTCGATCCATTCACGCCCAGCTTCTAGTCTAACAATGAGTTCATCTAAAATTTCTTCAGCTTGCACTAGACCTAAGTGACGCTCAGGTAGAGTAATATCATCACTGCGTTTTAATGCGCCTAATAAAGGCAAACTTGCAGGCATAGCATCACGAATTAATTGCGCATGACGCTCTGTACCACAGTTATTAGCAATTAGACCCGCTACTTTAAAATCATCACGGTAAGTAGCGAGGCCATAAGCAATTGCAGCTGCGGTTTGTGCCATGCCTTTTACATCCATGACGATACCAATTGGGATATCAAATTGCGCAGCAAGATCGGCGCTAGATGGATTACCATCAAAGATGCCCATCGCGCCTTCGATTAAAATAATATCGGCGACGTTTGCCGCTTCATAAAGTTTGTGCTGGCAATATTCAGGACCGCCCATCCATAAATCTAACGGTTCTACAGGCTGTCCTGATGCTTGACGTAAAATCTGCGGATCTAAATAATCAGGCCCAACTTTAAATACTCGAACTATTTTACCTTGTGCTTTTAGCATTGATGCTAATGCCGCCGTGATCGTAGTCTTGCCTTGACTAGAAGAAGGTGCGGCAAGGATCAACGCTGGACATGTTATTTTTGTCATTTTAACTCTTTATATTATCTAATTATTATTTGTATCTGCTGAGCCTAATTAGGCTTTCGGATGTAAGACAATTTTCCAGCAAAAACGCAGCGAGTACATCCTTGTATGCTTGGCTTTTTCATCCCTGAAAAAGACATTTTGCAAAGAAAATGTCTAAATCCTACGCTCTATTTTTGCCTTAGATTCGATTTCACTAAGATGATAATGCGCAATATTCCGCGTTTAGCTGCTCAGCTAGTATCGCCCCTCGGCCACGCTTTACCGTCGCATCTTCAGAATCAATCAACAAGGTTTCACCGAGTAAACTCAAATCATCAATATCTTGGCGGATGCGACCATCGGTGATCAGATAATTATAAAAGCGGTAACCTTTACTTTGTTTAGCTAATTTATCTTGCTGGGTTCGCACTTGCTGCAACATATCACGGATCGGCGTACCACCTCCGGCAGTAATATTATCTAACCACTGCTGCAGTTGCTTTGGCGCTTTTTGTTGCGCCATGATCAACTCAACATTTTCATTACCAAAACCAAAAATGCATAATTGCTGGCGCTGCTGATAAATTTGTTCTGCGATAGTCATGATTACAATTTTCGCTTGACCTAATTGCTGATGTTGTAAAATAGAACCAGAAGTATCAAGTAAGATAAAATGCACGCTCGGCTGGCCTAACTTTACCGTTTTATATTTAATCTGTTGTGGCGGCCACTGACCTAAATTACTCACTAACGTGGGTAACCAATCTGGCTGTTGAGTTTGTTGGCGACTGGCTTTATGACCACCTGCGATATCACCACTTTTATTCTTGATCGTATTCTTTGCTGTCATCGGCTGCGTTTTGTCTGTGACTAGCTCAGCGTAGTGTTTTTTTTTAGCAGTGCGGTCACGCATAAATCTAGGTTGCAAAGCGATAGGCGCGCTTTCTTGACCTTGGGCTGACATTGCGCCCCACTCACTTTCTTGGTCGGATTTTTGATTATCTTTGTGCTGTACACCAGTATTTTTAGATTGCGGCGTTGTGGCCGATCCATTCTCGGCTTGCGATTCAGGTTCACCTTGTGGTGCTTCTGAATTGTTTTCCGCTGAATTGTTTTCCGCTGAATTGTTTTGCTCGGGTGCGTTATTCTTCAATTCTTTGGTTGAGTTATTTTGTTTTGTTGAGTCCTGCTGGCGGCGGTGACTAAGTACTAACTCTTCGACGGCATCAATATTCGCTAGCGTAATAACTTCATTACCTTGCCATGCAGCATGCGCTTGCGCGGCTTTCAGCCAGACTATATCAGCGCGTAAACCATCGACATTCGCAGCAGCACTACGCTCTGCGATTTCAATACGCATCGCCATAGGGATTTGAATTTCATTTAATAACTGACGAGCACTAATTATGCTTTGTTGCAGTGTTTGTTGTTGATCTTGATATTGCAGAGTAAAACCAGCAGGGTCTTGATCAAATGCTTCGCGCAGCGTGACGATCTCGACCCGTTCGGCAATCGTGAATTGATTGGTTAACTGCACTGATAGACCAAAACGATCGAGCAGCTGAGCTCGTAACTCACCTTCTTCAGGGTTCATAGTGCCTAATAAGATGAAGTTAGCGTCATGTTGATGACTGATGCCATCACGTTCTACATAGTTAACGCCAGAAGCTGACACATCCAATAGTAAGTCTACCAAAGGATCAGCTAATAAATTCACTTCATCAACATACAAAATACCTTGATGAGCTTTAGCTAATAAACCCGGTTTAAAATTAACTGATTTATCGGCTAATACTTGCTGCAAATCTAATGAACCCACCAGCATATCTTCTGTCGCTGATAACGGTAATGTAACCATATGAGCAGGACTAGCGACCAAATTATTAATATCAGAAACATGATCACGAATCACTGACGGCATTATCTCTACAAAACCCCGTGCTAGGGTCGATTTAGCCGAACCACGCGGGCCATTAACTAATACACCGCCAATTGCCGGATTGATGGCATTTAGGATCAAAGCTGTTTTAAATAAAGCTTGTCCGGAGACGGCAGTAAAAGGGAAATTTAATTGCGACATGTAATCTGTTTAACCTACTTAAGCAAGACCGTGCACGACTGCATCAGCGAGTCAAAATGAGCAAAAAAGCATACTATTTAAAACTTTAACAATCAAGCCGTTGATTGGCCCAGTTATGACCACAATTGCGTCCCAATTTAGGAAGATTGTTCCAAGTTTATGAATTATGCTAGAGTGAGTTCCCAGTTAAACAGCATTAAGTGAATAAAGCTAATAATGAAAACTAATTTCTTTCTTGCTCGGCACGGTGAAACCGAATGGAATAAGCTAAAAAAGCTACAAGGCCAACTTGATAGTACTTTAACTGCGGCTGGGTTAGCGCAAGCTAAGCAATTAGCGCATTCATTATTAACCAAATCACTGGATCTGGTTGTCAGCTCTCCGCTGCCACGCGCGCAGATCACGGCAGATATTGTTAGCCAAGAGTTAGCGCTCCCCGCGGAAATTAATGTTGGTTTAATTGAACGTCACTTTGGTCGATGGCAAGGGGCGTTATTTGCAGATGTAAAAAATGAAGCAAATTTCAGTGAAATTTTCTATCAAGTTACCGATTACTCACCACCTGCTGGTGAGTCAGGCACTGCCGCTGCATTTCGTATGCAAGCATCTCTCGCAACATTAGCCCAGCAAAACCCACAAAAAAACATTCTCATTATTACTCATGGTGATATTCTGCGTTGCTTCCTGTCTCAATTACAAGACACCGGATTTAGTGATGCTTTTGCGCTGTATAAAAACTGTTGTGTAATGCCAGTTTGTTATGACCATGAAACTCTGACTTTTTCTTTACCATGTGAATTGGCTGAGTCTGCATAAATGCCTTTCTATGAATTCTTCGTTAGCCAGTTTGTCATTGAAAATAGTTTACTGCTGATTTCAGGTGTCTTATTCATCGCTTTCTGTTTAGATTGTTTATTAGGTGAAACTCGCCACTTTCATCCCTTAATTGGTTTCGGCAATCTAGTTTACAAAATAGAAAATAATTTCAACAAATCAATCAATCAACAGACAAGTCAAAATACCAAATTAATGATCAAACAGCGCCTAATTGGCAGTTGTGCTTGGTTAGTTTTAACCCTGCCGCTACCGATTGGTTATTATTTTTTACGTGGAGAACATTGGGCATTTTGGTTACTTGATGCGGTTATCTTATACCTCGCTATCGGCTATCGCAGCTTAGTCGAACACGCAGCGCAAATCGCCAAGCCTTTGGCAACTGGCGACATGCAGCAAGCGCGACACTTTTGTGGTTATATTGTCAGTCGAGATACCAGTCAATTAACCGATGTTGATATTTCCCGTGCAACAACAGAATCAGTATTAGAGAACGGTCATGACGCGGTGATCGCCTCATTAGTTTGCTATGCCATTGGCGGTATTCCGCTGGTGATCTTACATCGTTTGGCGAATACGCTTGATGCGATGTGGGGTTATAAGAACCCTCGTTTTTTACATTTTGGTTGGTGCGCAGCGCGCATGGATGATGCACTTGGCTGGCCGACAGCTAAAATATCCAGTTTACTTTACGCACTGCAAGGCAATGTTTTTTTAGCGCTGAAGAATGCTTACCAACAAGGCCGGCAATATAAAAGTCTCAATGGCGGTTGGTGTATGGCGAGTGGCGCTACTGCACTGAGCTTTTCGATTGGCGGTCGCGGCATTTATCACGGTAAAGAAATTGAAACTGTCACCTTAGGCCAAGGGCCACAAGTGCAGAGTAAAGACATTAACCGCAGTTTAAAACTGGTGCGTAATGCGGCATTAATTTTTATTGTGATTACTTTTATTGCAAGCTTTATAATATCAACTCTGTAATAAACTAAGCGCTCAAAATGATAGGTATTTGTGCCATAATGCAATCAATTCAAATATTCCTCTTTAATTTATCAGGTCTCTCTTCATGGCGCTTATTCACGGCGGACAACTACAAAAACAAATCGAAAAATACCAAATCCCAGTAGAAAAATGGCTCGATTTGTCTACTGGAATTAGCCTAACCAGTTATCCTATTCCAGAAATACCGCAATCGGTTTGGCAGCAATTACCACAGCCACAGGCGAGTTTGATTACTGCTGCAAGAAGCTATTACGGCACGCAAGATATAATGGCCACCAGCGGTAGCCAAGCGGTTATTAAGCAACTACCGCAGATATTTACGACTCATTTAGCCGAGTTGAATAATGAGTTTAAACCGCAGCAAGTCGATGTATGGCTGCCGCGCGTAGGCTATAAAGAACACGAAAAAGCGTGGCGAGATAATGCCTTTAACGTCAAACAATATAATGAACTGCCGAGTGCAGCCGAGCTTACACCCCATTGCATTATCGTGGTGATCAACCCGAATAATCCAACCGGGCGTTTATATACTAGAGTGGAAATGCAGGCGCTATTAAAGCAAGTTGAAAGCCATCAAGGCTGGCTGATTGTCGATGAAGCTTTTATGGATGTAATTACGCCAAATGAATCAATCATTAGCGAGACGCATAATCGCCATTTATTGGTATTACGCTCAGTCGGTAAGTTCTTTGGCTTGGCTGGTATTCGCATTGGTTTTGTCAGCGCCCATCCCGATTGGCTGCAAGCCTTTGCACTATTATCCAGTCCGTGGGAAGTCAACGGCCCCGCGCAGTTTATCACTGAGCGTGCCTTGTTAGATACTGATTGGCAGCAACAGCAGCAAGCCTTGTTAAGCGAACTAACTCAGCAGACAAAAGCGTTGCTCGCCAAACATTTCCAACAAACCAGTGTCGGCACTAACCTATTTCAAACGGTGAAACTCGATAACGCACCCGCTATTTATGAGCAACTTTGCCAGCAAGGTGTATACGTACGCTTATGCGATGAGCAAGATGCGTTGCGGTTTGGGATTAGTGATGAGGTTGGTTTGGCAAGATTGGCTAAAGTCTTTTTCAACCATAAATTATTTGATCGTGATAAAATAATGATCCATTGGGAAAAAGAGATTGATAGAATTCATAAACTCGAAGAACAACTAGGTATAGCCCAAGAAGTTGTTTCAGCTTACTCTGGAGTTGAAGAGCTTAAAACTGACTATGAAAGTGTCATTAAGGAATGTAACCACATATTAACCACTAAAAATAAATGGTTTATCAACTAACTTCGCGCACTAAAAAATATCACTATGCGAACCAATACGGGCGAGTTGCAGGATGTTTTCATGAATGCGATAGATTAATACTAAATCAGGTTTGACGTGACAATCTCGAAAACCATTCCAGTTACCTGATAGAGGGTGATCGACATATTTAGCTTCGAGCACTAACCCTTTCTGCAAAGTCGAAATAACATTGCCAATTTCAATAATGTCCGGAATTGGCATTTTAGTTATTTTCTTGAAGTCTTTCTTAAATTGATTTGAATACTCAAGCAGTAACATCGTTAACTTTACCATCAGTTAAATCAGCAATAAGGCTAGTTACACTTTCAGCTTTATGTCCCTTTCCTAGTGATAACTCATGGATGGCACTTGCTGTTACAGCATTCGGTTGCTTCATTTTGATCTCAAAAGGAATACCGCCGTGATTAATAACTGCGCGAGCAAATAGCTTAATCGCTTGTGATGGGCTTAAACCAACTTCATCACAAATATGCGTGAAAGCTAATTTAGTATCGTGATCAATGCGAGTTGTTAGCATCTCAGTTTTCATAAGAACTCCTAATGTATTCGTTTGTATTACATTGTAGTACAAACGCATACGTTTTACACGAGCAATAACTGGGAAACGAGAACACTCTTATCTCTATTCAGCTATACGCTCAAACCCAACTTCCAAATCAGCGATTAGATCAGACACATCTTCCAAGCCAATATGCACTCGCACAAGAGTGCCAGTGAAGTCGACTTCGCCAGCAGGGCGGATCTTATTTAGTTCGGCAGGCTGATTCGCCAGAATCAATGATTCATAACCACCCCATGAATACGCCATACTGAAATGGGCAAAGTTATCCAAATAGTTAGCTAATTGCTCGCGAGTTAGTTGGTCTTTTAGCACAAACGAAAACAAGCCATTACAGCCGTGGAAATCACGCTTATAAAACTCATGGCCTTTGCAGCTTACTAATGCCGGATGATTAACTCGTTCCACTTCAGGGCGTTGGCTTAACCAATTTGCCACTTCAATACTGGCCGCTTCATGCTGCTTTAAGCGAATACCCATGGTGCGTAATCCGCGACTGGCCATATAAGCCGTATCGGCATCAACCATTTGCCCCATTAAATAAGACTGTTCACGTAATTGCACCCAGCAGCGTTCATTAGCTACCGCAGTGCCAAGCATGTAATCGGAATGACCAATAATGTACTTAGTGCCCGCTTGAATAGAAATATCGATATCATGCTCTAGTGCCTTAAATAAAATGCCCGCCGCCCACGTATTATCAATCATGATAATGACTTCTGGATTGACCGCGCGCACTGCTTTGACTATGGCTGGAATATCTTGCACTTCCATGGTGATCGAGCTTGGCGATTCTAAAAATACCACGCTGGTATTGGCTTGCATTAACCCAGCAATATCAGCGCCGATCATCGGATCGTAATACGTGGTTGCGACATTCATCTTCGCTAACATGACATTACAAAAATCTTGCGTTGGCTCATAAGCTGCACTGGTCATCAAGATATGTTCACCTGCACTAACGAAAGACAAAATCGCGTTAGTTACCGCTGCTGCGCCGCAAGGATACAACGCACAACCTGCGCCGCCTTCTAACTCGGTCATCGCATCTTGCAGGGCAAAGTGCGTCAAACTGCCGCGTCGACCATAAAACAGTTCGCCTTCACCACGTTTAGCAGTCGCGCTTTTCTTGTCTTTTACCGTATCAAAAACCACTGATGAAGCGCGTTGCACGATTGGATTCACAACACCTTGCGTGAACTTACTTTTACGTCCTGCGGAAACTAATTTAGTGGCAATTTTATCTGAGCTCATATTTGTCCTTTTGCCTACAGCTTTATCGTTTTTAGCCTAGGAAGTTATCGTGTTAGTTAATTTTATAGCCAATCAATATACTGTATTAAAAAACACAATTGAAAGATAGATTTAGCATAAGCAATAGCTAAAAGAAAACCCAGTACAACTTGCGCTGAACTGGGTTATTTAAGATTTGCTTACTGAGGAAATAGTAGAACTATTTGTTCGCAGCAAAATACTCTTTAGTTAACTTGAATACAATCGGGCTTAGTAGCGCAAGTGCAATTAAGTTTGGCAGCGCCATCATTGCATTTAGCGTATCAGCAAGTAACCATACAAAGCTTAGTGAACTTGTCGCACCGATTGGCACTGCAACAATCCATAAGATACGGAAAGGCATGATTGCTTTAACACCGAATAAGAACTGCACACATTTTTCGCTGTAGAAACTCCAACCCAAGATTGTAGTGAAAGCAAATACCGACAATGCGATAGCAACAATGTAGTTACCAACACCAGGTAATGATTCAGCAAATGCAGCTGATGTTAATGCCGCACCCGTTTCACCACCACTCCATACACCCGTCACGATAATCGCAAGACCAGTGATGGTACATACGATAAGTGTATCGATAAACGTACCTAACATTGCGATAAGACCTTGCTTAACAGGGTCATTAGTTTGTGCAGCGGCGTGAGCAATCGGCGCACTACCTAAACCAGCTTCATTTGAGAACACACCACGTGCGACACCGAAGCGGATAGCAGCCCAAACAGCAGCACCAGCGAAACCACCTTGTGCAGCAACTGGAGAGAACGCGCTTTCGAAGATTAAACCAAATGCAGCCGGAATTTCTGCAGCATTCATGCCTAATACGATAAGACCAGCACCGATATAGAAGATAGCCATTAATGGTACCAGTTTACCAGCAACATCAGCGATACGTTTAACACCACCGATTAGCACTAAACCTACAAGCACCATCATGATGAGACCAGAAACTAGCGGTGTAATACCGAAGCTTGTTTCTAATGCATTTGATACAGAGTTTGACTGTACTGTGTTACCAATACCGAAACCTGCAATTGAACCAAAGATGGCAAATGCTGTACCTAACCAAGCCCATTTAGCGCTTAGACCATTTTTGATGTAGTACATTGGACCACCAACGTGGTTGCCATTTTCATCTTTTTCACGGAACTTAACTGCACATACAGCTTCTGCATATTTCGTTGCCATGCCCACTAATGCAGTACACCACATCCAAAATAATGCACCCGGACCACCTAAGAAGATAGCCGTTGCCACACCAGCAATATTACCAGTACCAATAGTCGCAGAAAGTGACGTCATTAACGCGTTAAATGGTGAAATTTCACCACCATCACCTTCTTTTGACTTACGACCAGACCAAAGTAATTTAAAACCAGTGCCCACTTTTAAAATTGGCATTAGTTTTAAGCCAAGTGAAAGGAATAAACCCACACCGAGGATCATTACCAGCATAGGGACACCCCACACTATGCTGTTAATTGCTGAAATAAATTGAGTTAACGCTTCCATATACAACATTCCTTATTATTTAATTGCAAGTAACTACATTTTTCTAGATAACCACATTCAACATACGACACATAATACTCACAACTGATTAACATGCAACCAACAGAAGTCACATATACATGTCAGACCAATATAGACTGACCTCGTATTGACAAATGCAGGCGTAGCTAATGCTAGATCGATAAACCCACACAATTACAAAATAATAGTCGATACAACCACAATAACAACTAACAACTAGAATAAACGACCTCCAAAAACCAATTGGTAAAATTGTGCATAAATTTGAAATAAACACCTAGTTAACACTGTGGAGTTAATTCAATTTCAATTTATTAGTAATAGTGACTTAATATGAAAAAGCATTACATTTGACATGGATATTGAGGTCGCAATGAAGAATCTAAAAATGCAGCACAAATTGCTGCTGATCGCCATCATACCAATGGTTTTGTCGCTTTCTTTAGTGTTGGGAATGATAATAAACTCGCAAACAAATGCGGCAAACACGATGATCGAAAACCACGCTAAATTACTCCGCACTGAGCGCCAGATTCAGCTACGAGATACTGTTGATATTACTCGCAAAATTATCGAAAATACCGTCTCGCAAGGCAAACTTCAAAATAGTGACGAACAGCAAATAATTCTAAACGTCAGAAATATCTTGAAAAAAGCGCGTTATTCGACAAATAACTCTGGCTATTTTTTCATTTACAATCATCAAGGTACTAATATAGCCGACCCTGCCAACGAGAAAGTACAGGGCGTTAATCGTTTCAACTTAAAAGATAAGAACGGCGTATTATTGATCCAAGAGTTAAGCAAGGTCAGTAAATCTGGCGGAGGGTTTGTCGGTTACGTCTACCCTAAACCCGGCACTGATAAGCTCTTGCCTAAGCTCAGTTACGCCGCATCAGTTACTGGCACCGACTGGTTTATCGGTACTGGGGTATATATCGATGATATTGACAACACAGTCGCAACATTCGCAGAAAGTGCTTGGCAAGATGTCTACCAACAAATCAAGAATGCAGCCATTATCACGACAGTCTTAGTTCTCCTCACAACCATTGTAATGATATTTATCGCGCGTCACCTAGCTCAACCGATTAACAATATGTTGAACACCTTAAATGATATAGCCGATGGTGAAGGTGATTTAACTCGCCGTTTAGAAGTCTCAGGGAAAGATGAGATAGCACAATTAGGCCGAGCCTTTAATCTCTTCGTGGATAAACTGCATAGTATTATTACCGAAGTCAGTAGTGTCACCCATCAGGTATCTAGCTCAGCTAACAGTTTGATTCAACAAACTCAAGACACCGCACAGCAGTTGGGGTTACATGATAATGAAACCGATCTGATTGTCACCGCCGTAACGCAAATGAACGCGACAGCCAACGAAGTCGCTGCCAATGTAAATCAAGTTTCAGATGCCACTGGCGGCGCAAGCCTTCACTCTCAATCTGCGCAAGCTAACATTAGCGCTTCCAGTACCGCAATCTCTGCATTGGTTGAGGAGATCGAGCAAGCCGGTGTGCATATGGACTCACTGCATGAACAATCACAAAAAATTGATAGCGTATTACAGGTCATTGGTGCGATAGCCGAACAAACTAATCTACTGGCTTTGAATGCCGCCATCGAAGCTGCGCGCGCTGGTGAGCAAGGTCGCGGTTTCGCAGTTGTTGCCGATGAAGTACGTAGTCTTGCTAGCCGAACTCAAACCAGTACTTTAGAAATTAAGGAAATGTTAGATGGTTTGCATCAATTAGTCGCGCAGGCTGTTGGGGCAATGAAAGTAAGCCAAGAAACCAGTATTCATGCTGTTCAATCGGCAGATAAGATCACCGATTCTATCAGCCTAGTAACAACATCAGTCGATACCATTAATGATATGACCAGTCAGATCGCAACCGCCGCAACGCAGCAAAACTCGGTCACCGATGAAATAAACCGTAACATGGTAACGATCCGCACCGTGGTATCGAACTTGCTGATTGCCAGCAATGAAACATCGCAAGTTTCAGTGGATTTATCAGCGGCAGGTAACCAACTTGAGTCTCTATTGAGGAATTTTAAGTTGTAGTCAAATATCTAACTAAATTAGCCGTTTATAGTTTAAAGTTTAAAGTTGGCACTACGTACTATATAAATGTACAAGTACTTCCACCTAATCTAGATTTTATAATCGGCTATTTGCTCTCTTCCTGCTGTTTGTTATACTGTTTTCAGTTAATTTCGGCATACAACAGCGCTGATTCTCAGGTACAAGTCCCATTTTATCACACCAGTTAATGTATTTTAGCCATACAGTTTTAATCATATTTAACATACAACCCTCTTAGAACATCATTAAAAAATAACATTTAAACAATCAATCCAGCGGAGACGTCTCTTTTAAGCTATCAATTGGAAAGCTAAAGAAGGGCGTTGAAAACTTATCACTGCGTGATCTGGCAATACTGCCGTTATGAGCCTTTGTGATACCAGTTTTCTTATCTTTAGTATAATAATACATTTCACTTACGCCATGATACATGCGCACCGCTAGGATATCTAACGACGGCGGTTCTCCGTCAGTGCTGACCCAAAAAATAGGAATACTTAAACCATATACGTCTTGATCTGTGCCTAACGACGTGAAAAAGAAGTCAAATTCAATATCTGCTTCTGCCGCTGAATCGACTAAATTCAAATTAAAACGGCTAGTTAACTCTATTTTCAGGCGCTGTTCAGCGTAGATAAGCGCTTGAGATTTACTGATGAAATGAGTACGTACGAAGATGGATTGTGAAGCGAATTCAGTAAAGCTATCGTCTGGCAGCTGTAACATCAATTCGTTAATACTGTAACTAAGCAGTCGTTGGCTGGTTGAACCGCGGTATTGCTCTGCACTCTCTCTTGTAGAACAAGCGCTGATCGCAAAGCAAAAAGTAATGATAAGAAAAACACGAGTAATCATTGAGTTGAACATAAACATCCTTGTGAATCATATGGCCATATATTTGGCGCAGGTATACTGCAAGTAGTTAAATTTTATCTTATCAAAGTTTATGTTAAAAACCTTGATGGACTTTAATTCCTTTACGTTTCTCACAAAAAAAACCACCGTGTGGTGGCTTTCGTAATTTTAAGACTCATTTTCCATTTAGAGAAAGTCTTAGAACTGGTTCATCGTGTTGTCTTCACCACCTGCTTTCAGTGCGTTATCGCCTGAGAAGTAAGATTTGTGTGCGTCACCGATGTCAGAGCCAGCAAGGTTTTGATGCTTCACTGACGCTTGTTCACGACGAATTTCTTGACGTTGAATGTCACGTACATAAGCCAGCATACCCAATTCACCGAAGTAACCTTCAGACAGAATATCCGTACCTAATGCTGTTTCATGGTAAGTCGGCAATGTGATGAGGTGATGGAAAATACCTGCTTCACGTGCTGAATCAGCTTGGAACGTTTGCACTTTCTTATCTGCTGCGATTGCCAGTTCAGATGCATCATATTTCGCGTCCATAAGGCCACGCGCATCTACTGCTGGGTCTGGATAAGCCGATACGTCTTTACCTGCTTCAACCCATGCTGCGTATTCTTGTTGACGGAAGTTCAGCGTCCAGTTAAATGACGGTGAGTTGTTATAAACAAGCTTCGCATCTGGCACAACTTTACGTACTTCGTTAACCATGTGCGCAATTTGGCCTACGTGTGGTTTTTCAGTTTCAATCCACAGTAAATCAGCGCCGTTTTGTAGGCTAACAATACAATCCAGTACCACACGGTCTATTTCAGTGCCGTCGCGGAATGCATACAGACCAGAAGCTAAACGTGTTGGTTTAACTAATTGACCGTCTTGCTTAATAATCATGTCGCCTTCAGATACGTCAGCCGCAGTTTCAACAACCGTTGTTTCTAAGAATGAGTTGTATTGAGACGCTAAATCACCCGGCGTTTGTGATACCGGTACTTTTTGCGTTAGACCAGCGCCTAATGAGTCAGTACGTGCAACGATAACACCGTTGTCGATACCAAGCTCTAGGAATGCGTAACGCACTGCGTTGATTTTCGCGAGGAAATCTTCATGTGGTACCGTTACTTTACCGGCTTGGTGACCACATTGTTTGGCGTCAGAGACTTGGTTTTCGATTTGGATACAACATGCGCCGGCTTCAATCATTTTCTTAGCCAGTAGGTAGGTTGCTTCTTCGTTACCAAAACCGGCATCAATATCAGCAATGATTGGCACAACATGCGTTTCGTGGTTGTCAATTGCAGATTGCGCTGCAGCCACATCACCACCGTTTTTGCGGGCATCGTCTAATTCATTGAATAAGATATCGAGTTCACGGGCATCAGCTTGACGTAAGAAAGTATAAATTTCTTCGATTAGTGCAGGCACCGATGTTTTTTCATGCATTGATTGGTCAGGTAGCGGACCGAAATCAGAGCGCAGTGCCGCAACCATCCAACCAGAAAGATAAACGTAGCTTTTCTTGGTTGTTTTTTCATGGCGTTTAACCGCCATCATCATTTGTTGGGCCGTAAAACCGTGCCAGCAACCAAGAGACTGGGTATATTGTGAAGAATCTTGGTCGTATTCAGCCATATCAGCACGCATAATGTCAGCAGTAAACTGTGCAACTTCAAGGCCGGTTTTGAAACGGTTTTGAGCACGCATACGCGCGGCATATTCAGGGTTAATCGCGGCCCATTTAGAACCTTGTTCAGCTTTTAGTGTCGCAACCGAATCGATATCATTATTATAAATTGACATAGCAAATCCTTTACAGTGGTCAAGTTGGTGTTAAGTATTAAGTTGGAAGTTCCGTGCTCTTTCTTATGGCTTAATACTAATAAATAATTGGGTATTTAGTTAGTTTATAATTGTTATTATCACCATTCATAAAATAAATAGATATTCATGTCAGGCTGTCTTATTTAGTATTTGTGGTTATTTAGGTACTATTTTATTCATATTTTTAGATATACAATCATTCAGATATTACATTTACAGGCACAGGTATTTATTTCATGAATATATCCAGTATCGATCTTAACCTTCTGATTTATTTTGATGTTTTATTAAGAGAGAAAAATGTTACCCGTGCCGCAAGTATGCTTAATATAACTCAGCCGGCAATGAGTAATAGCTTACGCCGGTTGCGGACATTGCTTGATGACCCCATTTTGGTACGTACTTCTGATGGTATGGCACCAACTGAAAAGGCCCGTAAGCTAGCGCCTGTGATCCGCAAGGTGCTATTGGAGCTGGAAGAAGCGCTGCAGGAAGAGAAAGAATTTGACCATAATAGTCAGCGGGTTTTTAGGATCATGGCCAGTGATTATGCTGAATCGACCTTGATCCCTAAGTTATTGCAGAAAATTAATAAAATAGCACCGAATATGACAATCGATATCATGACGCCTTCAGATGTGACCTTTCATGACGTGGAAGAAGGTAAAATTGATATGGCGATTAACCGTTTCGATGAGTTACCACAGTCCTTCTACCAGAAAACGCTTTGGCGAGATTCATTTACTTGTATGCTTAATGCTGATAATCCAATAGTGAATAAATTTAATCTGAATAGTTATTTAGCGTCCAAGCATGTGTGGGTTTCTAAGACGGGTTTTGGCGTTGGTGTGGGCATGAATCCTCACGATGTGCAAAAGTTGGGCTGGGTAGATGAAGCACTCAATCGTTTAGGTAAAAAGCGTGATATTAAGGTGTTTACACGCAGTTACAATGTGGCGATGCAATTATCGCTACAAGATAATCTGATTGCTACACTGCCAACTCAAGCTGCGCTTATCCATCAAAATAACAGCGACTATACCTTGCTAGAACCGCCGTTTCAGATCCCGGATATTGAGATTAAAATGATCTGGAGTCCGTTGCTACACCACGATGCCAGTCACATTTGGTTTCGCCAGTTAGTTTTAGAATCAGCCATGGAATTGCGTTTTCCTGACTGATACTGATATTTAAACTGACCGTAATTTATAACCAGTCCAACAGTGCGCCAAATATAATGAGCGCGCTGATGTTAACACCATAAATAAGGGCCACACCAATCGCTTGCTGCTTATGGCTAGAAAGATCGTAAATTTTATAACAAACTAAATAAAACGGCAGGTAGCCACATAAGAAAATAAAAAACGAATAGTAATAAAGGGATAATATGCCATCCCACATTACTGTACCTGATATTTATTTTTAGCTTAATATATTTTTAATTAATAGCCTTGGATCTCTAAACTTGAAATAATTTGGGTGTGTGGTGAGTCTGATATATTTTCGCAAGGTGAAATCGATTTCACATACATGGCATTAGCCAGTTGCTTTATAGCAATGGGTTTTTGTTTTCTAAGAAGAGCTACTGGCAGTGCTGAGATACAAATTAATGGCAGGTAAGCTAGGCGTTCAGCAAGGCGAAATTCATCGCGATCACCATGTAACAAACTGGGTTGATAGAGATAAAGGTTGGGGATGTTGAATTCGGCGAGAGCTTGCTCTGTTTCCCCTTTGGTTTGTAAATAACCGCTGAAAGAATTTGGATTTGCTCCAGCAGAACTCACAACATGTAATTGCGGTACCTTGTGTTGAGCAGCCCAATAACCAAAATTAACAATGTAATCTTTATCTACTTGGCGAAAAGCGGCTAAAGAGCCTGCTTTTTTTCTGGTGGTGCCTAAACAGCAATAGGCGCTGTCTATCTCAGTATCAATATTTAGCGTGGAAAGATCGCCAAGATCATGAATTATTTCACTGACTTTCTGATGATGAGAAAAGCCAGTCTTACGGTAGTGGACTAAATAGATATGCGCAATACTGGGATTATTAAGTAATAATTGCACCAGAGCTTGTCCTGTTGCTCCGGTAGCTCCAGCTACAATAACATTGGCCATTAATGAATCCTTTATAGTTTTTTGTAAGTGTTTATTTATATTATTAGCGAGCAAACGTTTACTCGCCGTATTGGGATTCCATCCAACCTTCTAAGATCACCATCGCTGAAGCGCTATCAATAGCACCTTTTTCTAGTGCTTTAAAACCGCCTTCTTCAAATAAGCGTGCTCTTGCATCTTTGGTGGTAAGACGTTCATCATGCATTTCCGTTTTTACATTGAAACGTCCGGTTAAACGATTGGCAAATTTTACTGCGCGTTTGGTGATGTCCTGCTCGGTACCGTCCATATTCAGTGGTTTACCTACGATCACAAGATCTGGTTGCCATTCTTTAATTTGTGCTTCGATTAGGGCCCAGTCTGGAATGCCATCGTTGGCTTTAAATGCAACTAAAGGGCGGGCGCTGCCCGTTAGCTCTTGGCCTACTGCAATACCGATACTTTTAGTACCGAAGTCGAACCCAAGCAGGGTACGTTGACCGTTTTTGGCATTACTCATTATTACTCCGAATTTTTTGTGTTTAGCTATCTAAGCATGACCTATTTGGCTGGATAATTGACTGGCGTCGATACCAATCTTTTGAACTGCTTGTTCCCAGCGTTTATCTGCCGGAACATTAAATAAAATGTTATCGTCTGCGTTAATTGTTAACCAGCTATTATCTGCAATTTCTTGTTCTAATTGTCCTTTTCCCCAACCTGAATAACCTAAAGCGATAATATAGTTTTTAGGTTGAGCTTGAGTGCCTAGGGTTGTTAACACGTCTAATGAAGAGGTGATCATAATCTTGTCATTAACCGATAAACTAGAGCTGAAGCCTGGGTTGGTGGTATGTAATACAAAACCGCGATCTTCTGACACTGGCCCGCCTTTAAAAACGGGTGCATCTATTGAAGGTGTCGAGACTTCGAGAGCGTGATCTAAGTTATCACTATCTTCACGAACGGTTTGATCTAACAATTCATCAACAGAAATGTTAACGGGTAAATTAATAATAATACCCATTGCGCCTTCATCATTATGCTCGCAAATATAGATAACAGAACGCTCAAAAATACTGTCTTTCATACTGGGCATTGCAATCAGAAAATGGTCTTGCAAAGAGATCATTGGCATACTCACTTGATATATGAAATATATTAGGCTGAATGTATTATGGCAGATAAACCCAGCTTAAGTGGCCAAATTTGGCGATTTACGCTGGGTTTTTTAGGCGGGTATTAAGAACTATTTTTTATCAGAAAGATTACCTGAAGTATGGTTAGGACGATTAGCCAAACGCACTTCGATAGCGTCCATCAACATACCTGTCACACTCACATCAAACGCCGCTTCGATTTCACGAATACAAGTTGGGCTAGTCACGTTAATTTCAGTTAACTTATCACCAATAACATCTAAACCAACAAAAATAAGGCCTTTTTCTTTTAGTGTTGGACCGAGTGTACGAGCAATGTGCCAATCACTTTCAGATAATGGACGCGCTACACCACGGCCGCCAGCAGCGATATTACCGCGGGTTTCACCACTTGCTGGAATACGTGCTAGGCAATACGGTACTGGTTCACCGTCAATGACTAAAATACGTTTGTCGCCGTCTTTAATATCTGGGATAAATTTCTGCGCCATGCAGTAACGCGTTTCGTGTTCAGTCAATGTTTCGATGATCACGCTCACGTTTTTGTCTTGTTCGTTAAGACGGAAAATTGAAGCGCCGCCCATGCCATCAAGCGGTTTTAAAATCACGTCTTTGTGCTCTTGATGGAATGCGCGTAATTTGTCTTTACGACGCGTTACCAGTGTTGTTGGTGTGAACTCGTTAAACCAAGCCGTATAAAGTTTTTCATTGGCATCACGTAAGCTTTGTGGCTTGTTTACAATCAATGTGCCTTCATCTTCTGCGCGCTCAAGCATGTAAGTTGCGTATACAAATTCAGTATCGAATGGTGGATCTTTACGCATTAATACCACATCAAGATCTGATAATGGGTGATTAGTCTCTTCACCTAATTCATACCAGTTAGCTGGATCTTGTTGTACTTTAAGTGAACGAGATGCGGCATATGCGCGGCCTTCAAGCATTGATAGATCTTGCATTTCCATGTAGAAAAGCTCGTAACCACGGTTTTGGGCTTCCATTAACATGGCAAAACTAGAGTCTTTTTTTATATTTATGTCAGCAATGGGATCCATCACGATGCCAAGTTTAATTGTCATATTTGTTATCCTGTATCTTTATGAAGCGAGAGTTTGCTTAGCCTAAATCGCCAAAGCGACATTGTAATGCTGTGATCGCTGTTAAAGCTGCTGTTTCAGTGCGCAATACGCGCGGCCCTAATAACGTTTCTTCAAAATTGTATTGCTCCGTCATGCTGATTTCGTCAGCTGACAAGCCACCTTCAGGGCCAATTAATAAACGCACGCCATTTGTTGGCTCTGGCAGGGTATTAATACTGTATTTAGCTCGTGGGTGTAAATTTAGTTTTAGTTCTTCTGTTTCTTCGGCTGCCCAGTCTTTTAACTGTTGTGGCGGCATTATCGTCGGCACAAAGTTTCTGCCTGATTGCTCGCAAGCAGAAATTATTACTTTTTGCCATTGCTGAATTTTCTTATCTAAACGCTCACCAGATAGTTTAACGCCGCAGCGCTCACTGAATAATGGTGTGATCGTTGTTACGCCCAATTCAACTGATTTTTGAATGGTAAAATCCATTTTGTCGCCACGAGAAATAGCCTGACCAAGATGAATTTTCAGTGGTGACTCGCTGTCGGTTGCTTGAAATTCATCAATATGTACGGTGACTGATTTTTTCGTTGTTTGCTCAATCGTCGCCTCGTATTGGCCACCTTCACCATTAAATAGCGTTAATGTATCGCCTGCTGTCATGCGTAGTACGCGGCCAACATGACCAGCACCATCTGCAGAAAGATCGGTGCTAGTTCCAACCACTAATGTGCTGGGTTCAAAAATGCGAGGATGACGCATGCAAGTTACCTTCATTCATTTAAATTATTTAGTTGGCTGATTATACGCGCTTTAGCGTAAAACAGTACCTTGGTTAAGATCTATCAGTTTACTCAAAACTCGATGACCATCAATGCGAATGCCATTGTGCTCAAATTCGGAAGTAAGCCAATATTTTATATTGTTCACTTGAGCGACAGTTTCAAGGCTATATTGCATATCAACGTACATATCTTCACTATAAATCGCTGCTGCGATTGGAACTTGGTTATTTTTTAGTACTTCCAAGTCATATAAATCCGGCCAATCGGTTTTTTGAGCAAGGATTTCGGCTGCGCCTTGCAGTGGTTTTAAGTTCTCAAATTGGTTAAACATCCATGGATAAACCATTTCGCCAGTAAAGAAGAATGCTTTATCAGCTTGATAATTAAACTCGTCAAATTCAGCGCGAACGCGATGAGCCGCCCAATTCGACGCATGGCCTTGGCAATAGATAGATTCATGTAAAATGGCAAACAGTGGGTTGCTGTTGTAATCCAAAAACTGACTAAATTGCGCTAAGAATAACGGATTAACTTGTGTGCCTTGGGGTGTTTCGATTAGGGCTTGTTCTAGTAAGTAATACACCGCTTCAGGGCCTTCTTCCATGCCTAAATTGACGCCCAGCAGTTGCAGCATCTCAACGGTTAAACGCTCGCCACTTGTCAGTAATACTGCGTTGTCACTAATATGCTTGGCTAGTTTTCTGACTATTGTTTGTGCATCGCTAAAGCGTCGGAAAAAATCATTGTTTTTAGTGAGTAAGCGCTTATAAGTAGCTTGATAGACGTCTTCAGCGGGGCGTGTTAATGACGGAATACCACCAGTAATAAATACTTGCTTTAAACCTTCGGGTGCCGCGCTTAAATAACGCAGCGCGCAGAAGCCACCAAAGCTTTGACCGATAATGCTCCAGCGATTAAATGGCGATAATATAGCACGAATAGCTTCGGCATCACGCACTATGTTATCGGCGCGAAAATGGCTTAGATGCTCAGCTTGCCCTGCGTTATTTAGATGATGAAGGCTTAAATGATTGACGGGTGATGACAATCCGGTACCTCGTTGATCGAGCAATAAAACGCGATAGTTTTGCAGGGCTCTGGCTATCCAGCCACCATTGGCAGTCGGGCGAGTAGCACCAAAACCAGGGCCGCCTTGGAAATACACTAAGTAAGGAAGCTCTTGTTCTTGCTTGTCTGATGCTACTAACTCGCGCACGAAGATATTAATTTTTTCACCATTTGGCTGGTCATAATTTAACGGTAATTCGAAGTTATGTTTTTTCGCGACTATACCGTTAAGTGTTAAATCGATTTGCATAAATGTCCTTATTAATTTGTTTTACTTTTATTTTATATGCTTACCAGAATCCTACATTACGGCATGCAGATTTGACTATTTTATTTTCATTACCTTGAATATTCTCAATTATTTTTGTGCGTTGACATTCTGATTCGGTCACTGGATAGCGTTTGTGCCAGGCTTGTAATTCACGCTTTTGGCGACCAATTTTATAATTTGGATACGCAGATTCCATATATAAATAGGCACGGGCTATTTTGCCTCTGGCGTAATTTGGGGGCTGCACCGATTTATTTTTTATTTTAATCGAGCATTGACCAAACTGTTGTTGTGGTGCGCTGATCTGGCTGTAAAAACTATAGTTACTGCGTAACGCATTCACCGCGCCAATGGCTGGATATAAGTTATACATATCAGCCTGCATAAAGCGATAGGCTTTATTGGTTTTTTGAGCACAGCGCCTGCCTCTATATGCTTTACCTTTTTTGATACAAGCTTGGTTACCTTCTCGCCACTCTACAAATGTCCTACCAAAGTTTTCGGCTGGCACGACATGTTCCCATTCGATTTTTTTCTGACGCTTCTTGTGTTTAGTCGATTTGAAACCGTTCGCATTGGTAATTTTCTTTTTATTATTAAAACTCGCTAAGCAGTAAATAGTGGTGCGTGGTATCTGACTGTAGACCTTTTTTTCGAGCATTTTTTTCGCTTTGCTAAAAGATTGATTGGTTTGATTGGCGTTGTTTTGCGCTAGGCTTGTATTTGAGATTGATAATGCGGTTAAAAAAGCCAATATATAGTATCTATTAGGCATTTCATGCTGTCCAATTGTTATTTTTCAACATTGTAACACATTATATTTTTGCCTTAAGGCGCGAGTTATGTTCTGGAAATGATGTGTTTAGTTCTGGAAGCTGAAGAAGTGTTTCGTAATTTACATAAGAAATGCGAGTTACAAGGGCTATTTGAAGCGTTAGTTAGTCGTTTTACAATAGCGTTAAAACCATAAACAGGAGCAAGCTTCTGTTTTTAAGTTTTAACGCTGAATCTGTCAGGTTGGTTAACTTGCATTGGCTGCAGCATAACGCACGGCAATGTCACTATCAGTTAACATTTGTTCTTTGAGGATGCCAGATTTGGCTACAAAAATACGCTGGGATATCGAAAGGGCTGAAAAATCAAGGCTGCGGGCTATTTGCTCTGCTTGGCTCTTGTTACGTTTTAAAACTGCAGTAATAAGCTTTTCCATTTCGTAGTCTGTTGATTTTGCAGTATCTAACGTTATTGTCATAACCTAATATCCCTAATCTCAAAGTAGTTATATTTTATATGATGCGGTTAGATAAATACACCTAGTAAACGCTAATTTAATGCATATTTATAGAACATTTAGTCACTATTGCATTTGACGGAATGACAAAGCAACGTGTTGCTTTATTGTAAGTGATTTGTTAGGTCAATTTTATTTTGGATTGTACATGAGTTGCTGGCGACAGCTTCGGCATAAATATTGCGCATGATCACGCTGAATTTTATTATGTCTACGGATCGTTAATAGGTGTTGGCTGCAGTAACATTGATATGTAAAGGTTTTACCTTTAACACTATTTATATCGTAAGAATGCGTGGTTTTCGCTGGTATTTGGAAGATGCCTATCATGATGTTTTGCCATTCTTTACCATGTGGTTTAGTTCGACCGTAAAGTTGATAAACTAATAAATGGGCAATTTCGTGTGGTACTGTATTCTGGATGAAATGTGTTTTATTTTCTTGAAGTAAGATTGGATTAAAGCGTAATTGGTTTAGCTGCAAACGCGCACTACCTGCGGATTTACCGGTTTGATTAAACATGACTTCAGGTCGTATAAATGAACGGTTAAGCTGTTTTTCTGCATGTAGGTAACATAGCTCTATCTTTTCTCTTACGGCTTGAAATTGTGCTGCGGACATGAATATTTACCTAACTGTTAGTGACCATAAATTGTAGCCAATAAAAAAGCGTTAGAGTCTCACTCTAACGCTTTCATGTTAACTTGATAAGTTTGCTGTAGGCAAATATTATTAAAAGCTAACTTATAGACCAGCTGCATCGCGTAGAATTTCAGCTTTATCAGTCGCTTCCCAAGGGAATTCTTCGCGACCGAAGTGACCGTAAGCAGCTGTACTTTGATAAATAGGGCGCTTAAGATCAAGCATTTCGATTAGACCATGTGGACGTAATTCGAAATGTTCACGAACAAGTTTAGTTAATAGCTCTTCGCTTACTTTACCTGTACCGAATGTTTCAACTGAGATTGAAGTTGGCTCAGCAATACCGATAGCATAAGAAACTTGGATCTCGCAACGATCAGCTAGACCAGCTGCAACGATATTTTTCGCTACGTAACGTGCTGCGTATGCTGCACTACGATCTACTTTTGATGGATCTTTACCAGAGAATGCACCGCCACCGTGACGAGCCATGCCGCCATATGTATCTACGATGATTTTACGGCCTGTTAAACCACAGTCACCCATTGGGCCACCGATAACAAAACGACCTGTTGGGTTAATGAAGAACTTAGTGTCTTTATTTAACCATTGTTCAGGTAATATTGGCTTGATGATCGTTTCCATCACTGCTTCAACGAGATCGGCTTGTTTGATATCTTCAGAATGCTGAGTTGAAAGTACAACTGCATCTATACCAACAATTTTACCATCATCGTATGCAAATGTGATTTGGCTTTTCGCATCAGGACGTAACCAAGGTAGAGTACCGCTTTTACGTACTTCAGCTTGGCGTTTAACTAGCTTGTGCGAATAAGTGATTGGCGCAGGCATTAATTCTTCAGTTTCATTGTTGGCATAACCAAACATGAGACCTTGGTCACCAGCACCTTGTTCAAGAGGATCATCACGATCAACACCTTGATTGATGTCTGGAGACTGTTTACCAATAGTATTTAATACTGCACAAGAATCAGCGTCAAAGCCCATTTCTGAGTTAATGTAGCCGATTTCACGTACTGTTTTACGCGTGATAGCTTCGATATCAACCCAAGCGTCGGTAGTAACTTCACCACCAACCATGACCATACCAGTTTTTACGTAAGTCTCGCATGCAACACGCGCTTTCGGGTCTTGCGCTATGATTGCGTCGAGTACTGCGTCAGAAATTTGGTCTGCAATTTTATCCGGATGACCTTCAGATACTGACTCAGAGGTAAACAAATGTTTAGCCATTGTGTAGATTCTCTCTTATATGTGTTCGTAATAAACGTTTGTATGTGTAGAAGTTTTAACATCTAGACGGCTATTGTAAATCATTTTACTATATTTAAGATAGTCTTAAACACATTTTAATTGGCATAATCAGCCAATATGTTTATTTTTTGTCTGTTTTCAATAATGTAAGATGTTAAAAAACAAAATTTGCAGTAGCATATGGGGAAGTACTAAAATACGAATGGCGAATCATGACTAACATTTATCGTGATTAGTTTTTAGTTTATTCAATGTACATATTGTTTTTTACAATTAGGGACTAATACTGTGTTATTAAAAAAATCTTTAGCCATGACAGCTGGCCTATTAATGAGCTTTAGTTGTGCAGCGTCAAACGTATCACTGTCATTTAATAATGATAATGTAGATGTTAATTACGACTTCGAGTTACAAGAAGATTTGAGCTTGAAAGGTACATTTTTACAAACTGTAGATAATGGTTATACCGTTGATACTGGTTTGTATGCATCACAAGATGCGGGTGCTATTTTTGCTGAAATCGGTGCTAAAGCATTGATCATGGATACTGATAATGGCAGTGGTTATGCAGTAGCATTTGGTGGTCTAACGGGCTTGCATTTAACTGAAGAGTTAAGTGTATTTGCTGAAGGTCATTATAGCCCAGAAATTTTGGGTTCGGGTGATGTTAAAAACTATCTACAGTTTGGTGGTGGTATCACTTATGCTGTATTACCAAGCGCAGACATCTACCTTAAATATGTATTCACTGATATCGATTATGAAGATAAAGCGACAGAAAGCCTAACACGTGACTTACTATTTGGTATGAAATGGGTTTTTTAAATATTAAATTGTCTTAATATTTTATTCAAAAAGCCGTTTACATCATGTGAACGGCTTTTTTATATTCAATGATTTGAATTATCAGCGAGTTCTTTATTGCTACGCATCGATAATTTAAGTAACTCAGAGTAAAGCGGTTTTCCGCCTAATGCTTGTGCAATAAATGTGGCTCCCAGACAGGTCATTAATAAAGGTAATATAAGTGCGTAGTTATCGGTCATTTCAACTACTAGTACTATCCCCGTTACGGGTGCCCGTACAGTAGCCGCAAATAATGCACCCATCCCTGCAACAGCGTAAACGGCGGGTTCGGCTACAAAGCCTGGAAATAAATCAGCAGCGACAATGCCATAAGCTAAGCCAAATAACGTACCGAGTGTTAGCATAGGCGTAAATACACCTCCTGGTGCACCTGATGCAAAACAAGCAATGGTACCTAATAGTCGTACTAAAAATAGTACAACTAATAATATCCATGTGAGGGGATCTTGTATGATTGTCGTAATGAGTTCGATGCCACTTCCTGCGGTATGAGGCGCTAAAATTTGCATGAGCGTAAATACGCTACCAAATGCCATCCCGGTCATAATGATACGACTCATTTTTTCATTCTGTTTGCGTTTTAATAGCTTAGTGCTTGCTAATATCCAACGATTGAAGTTAACGCCAATAACCCCAAAAATAGTGCCTAATAGTAGAAATAACCAGAGTGAGGTCAGTGGCGGTACTGCGAATTTTGGTATGTGCATCACAGCTTGTTGGCCATGAAAACTACGCATTATTATCGTTGCCACTGCGGCTGCAAGCGTGACACATTTTATTGAGGTAATATTGTAGCGAAATTGTGGGCGCATCTCTTCAATAACAAATAATATGCCAGCAAGTGGTGCGTTAAATGCAGCGGCAAGCCCCGCGGATGCACCTGCGGCAGTTAAAATGTGTGTAGCATGCGCATAACGTTTTGCGGTGCCTGAGAACATTCTTCCGATTGCACCACCAATCTGTATTGATGGTCCTTCACGTCCGAGTACCATCCCTGAACTAATTGCGAATGTGCCAGCAATAAACTTTATCGGTAACACTCGACGCCAACGAATGTCATAAATACCATCAAGAGCGCCTTCGATATGAGGGATACCGCTCCCACTTGCTTCAGGGGCGAAGCGACGGGTAAGCCAAAAAGCAATTCCGACCATGAGAGCGCCCAAAAACATCATGACGATAATATTAATTAGCGAAGAAAATGTGAGCAGTTCAAATAACGCGAGACGATGTTCGTTGACCCATAAAATAGAGCCTTCAAAGAGTGCGATAATTAATCCAGTAACCGCCCCAACCCCCGCAGAAAGTGCCAGTAGGAAGATATAGTCATGCTTAGTAGATAGTGATTTAGGGGTAGTACGGTGCTTAAGAAGGCCACCTTGAAAAAATCTAAAATTAGGGGATTTAGCCATGTGTGTTAGTAACCTGAGCAAGTTTTATTGACTCAAATCGAGTCATATGGAATGTTAATATTTGGAGTCGGATAACGACAATAATAAAAAGTGTTTTTTTTATGAGCATTATTGGGCGGTATGTTGCCGACTAATGCATAGTATATCGTGAACTTGGTCACATTATATAGAATAAAGATAAAGCATTCTACACAATTATAGGTATTTTTTTTTATAGTTATTTATATTCAACTACTTAGATGTTTTTTATATTAATAGTGCTTTAATTTAAGCTACTTTCAAGTGAAGGTTGTTTCTGTTTCGTTACATTGAGGGTTAGCTGCGGAAACCCTATTCATAGCAGCGCTTCATGGCGCATTAAGTGGGTGACTTAAGCTTATTAGACTGGTTACGTCGAGGTTTCATATATTTAACTAAAAATAAAAAAATAAAAAAAAGTTACTACACATAGTCTATTTTTGTGAGATTATAATATTATTAATTTTTCCTAAAAATCAACCCTCAGCAGGAGCAAAGTATGCCATCTCGTCAAGAGTTAGCGAATGCGATTCGTGCCTTAAGCATGGACGCAGTTCAACAAGCAAATTCAGGTCACCCAGGCGCACCTATGGGCATGGCGGATATCGCGGAAGTATTATGGCGTGAAAACATGAACCATAATCCGGCTAACCCAAACTGGGTTGATCGCGACCGTTTTATTTTGTCAAACGGCCATGGCTCAATGCTTATTTATTCGCTGTTACACCTAACAGGTTATGACCTTTCTATTGACGATCTGAAAAACTTCCGTCAACTGCATTCAAAAACGCCAGGTCACCCTGAATATGGTTATGCGCCGGGTATTGAAACAACGACTGGACCACTAGGCCAAGGCATCACTAACGCTGTTGGTATGGCAGCTGCTGAGAAAATTCTTGCTGCGCAATTCAATAAACCTGGCCACGATATTGTTAACCACAACACTTATACATTCCTAGGTGATGGTTGTTTAATGGAAGGTATCTCTCATGAAGCATGTTCACTTGCTGGCACATTGGGCCTCGGCAAGCTAACAGCATTCTGGGATGACAACGGTATCTCTATCGATGGTGACGTTGAAGGTTGGTTCACTGATGATACAGTGAAACGCTTTGAAGCCTACGGTTGGCATGTTGTTTCAGTCGATGGCCATAGCCACACTGAAATCCAAGCTGCTATTGAAGCTGCAAAAGCTGAAACTAAACGTCCAAGTTTGATCTGTTGTAAAACTGTGATTGGTTTTGGTTCGCCAAACAAATCGGGTACACATGATTGCCACGGTGCACCACTAGGTCACGACGAAATTGCTGCAACACGTAAACAACTTGGTTGGGAACATGCACCGTTTGAAATCCCTGCAGATATTTATTCTGATTGGGATGCAAATGAAGCAGGCGCGAAAGCAGAAGCAGCATGGAATGACAAATTTGCAGCTTACCAAGCAGCATTCCCTGAGTTAGCGGCTGAATACAAGCGTCGTACAGCAGGTGAAATGCCAGCTGATTGGGAAGAGAAATCTTCTGCTTATATTAAACAGTTGCAAGCAGATTCTGCAAAAGTTGCAACACGTAAAGCATCACAAAACTGCATCGAAGAATTCGCACCTATGTTACCTGAGTTGCTTGGTGGCTCTGCGGATCTTGCACCATCAAATCTAACTATGTGGTCTGGTACTAAATCAATCACAGCAGATGATGCCTCTGGTAACTACATGCATTACGGTGTACGTGAGTTTGGTATGACTGCAATCATCAATGGTATGTCTCTACACGGTGGTTTCACTGCGTACGGTGCAACATTCTTGATGTTTATGGAATATGCGCGTAACGCAATGCGTATGGCTGCATTGATGAAAGCGCAAAACATTCAAGTTTATACGCATGACTCAATCGGTCTTGGCGAAGATGGTCCAACGCATCAACCAGTTGAACAAATCGCTAGTTTACGTCTAACGCCAAACATGAGCACATGGCGTCCATGTGATTCTGTTGAATCAGCAGTTGCTTGGAAACATGCTATCGAACGTAAAGATGGCCCAACAGCACTGATCTTCAGTCGCCAAGGTCTAACGCCAATGGCACGTGACGAAGCACAACTTGCTAACGTTGCTAAAGGTGGTTACACACTGGTAGATTGCGACGGTAAACCAGAGCTTATCCTGATCTCTACAGGTTCTGAAGTTGAACTTTGTACTAAAGCGGCTGCAGAATTAACGGCTAAAGGTCGTAAAGTTCGCGTTGTTTCTATTCCAGCTACTGACGTATTTGATGCGCAATCAGCGGAATACCGTGAATCAGTATTACCTTCTGACGTTGTAGCACGTGTTGCTGTCGAAGCGGGTATTGCTGACTTCTGGCACAAGTACACAGGCTTTAACGGTAAGATCATCGGCATGACAACATTCGGCGAATCTGCACCTGCAGATCAATTGTTTGAAATGTTCGGTTTCACAGTGGCTAATGTTGTAGCAACGGCGGAGTCAGTACTTTAATTAAAGTCTGATGATTGAGCGATAGATTCAATTGACTCGGTAAATCCAAGTGTTTTAATACACTTGGATTTTTTTATGCCTGCGTAACTATGTTATGATCCAATCTAATTAAATTATCCTGCAGTGTGACTTCATGACGGAACCTATTAATCTATCTATAATTAAATCTAAATCCGCAGAAAAACATGTTGAACTAGCAGAATTGCAACAGCAAACGATCGCAGATGATCAAAAATGGATGGAACATGCGATGCTGCTGGCTGAAAAGGCAGAGGCTAACGATGAGATTCCGGTTGGCGCAGTGGTTGTTTTAGATGGCAAAGTGATAGGTGAAGGATGGAACAAATCTATTTGTTTACATGATGCCACGGCACATGCTGAGATGCTCGCATTACAGGAAGCGGGTAAATTAATTGAAAACTATCGTTTAATTGGCGCTACTCTATATGTAACTTTAGAGCCTTGCCCTATGTGCGCAGGCGCTATGGTACACAGCCGAATTAAGCGTTTGGTTTATGGCGCTGCAGACCTAAAAACTGGCGCGGCAGGTTCGGTGTTTAACCTTGTAGCTCATCCGCAGTTAAATCATCAAGTCGAGATTGCTGCAGGCGTATTTGCCGAGGAAACCGGCGATATGTTAAGTCAATTTTTTAAGCGACGCAGAAAAGAAAAGAAACAGCTTAAAAAACTCGCCAAACAGCAGTTACTTGAAAGTGACGAATAGATTTAATTATTAAGTCTGAATTGATCAGTACTCAATAGGACTAACAAATTCAGTATCGGGAACGAAATTTTGTAAGAAATAAGCGCGCTGGCGATTTAGTAGCGAGCGATTTGAGCGAGAACGAGATATTTGACGTCTTGGTGATTTAGCTTTTAATTTAGTGCGTTGTTTTAACATATATACTCCTTTATATAGTTAGTACATTGATAACTCTTGTATGTATTAAGATACCTTATATTGAGAAGCTTGTGTGTTAAGTTTTTATGTCAATGACGAGATATTTATCTATCTGCGTTGGTTTGGTTAATTATCTTCAATTTGCACCGTTGACATAACAGGACTGATATTACGATTCACTTTTTCTGTTAAGTTTAGTTGCTCATCGAACCAACGTAAGCTGTCATAGTATTTGCGAATATTACTCACATACTTAACGGCTTCATTACCACGAGCAAAACCATACTTAGTATATTTATACCATTTTTCTTGTTGTAATAAAGGGATCACTTCTTTCACTTCATACCAGCTGTTTTCATTTTGACCTAGGCTACTGGTTATTTTTCTGGCATCCATAAGATGACTGTAGCCTATATTGTAAGCTGCGAGTGCAAACCAAGGTCTTTCATGCTCAGGGATAGTATCAGGTAGACGTTTTATTAATCGGCTTAAATGCGTAGCGCCACCGCGAATACTTTGCTCTGCATTAATTCTCGATGTTACACCGTACTGTTTTGCGGTTGGCCAAGTTAACATCATCATACCTCGTACACCGGTTGGTGATTTTGCGCGAGGATTCCAATGAGATTCTTGATAACTTACTGCAGCCAATAAGCGCCAATCGAGATCTCCAGCATACTGTTTAAACAGCGGTTCATATTTGGGCAGTTGTGATTGAGCCCGACGCAAGAAAATACGAGTATCAACGAAATCGAAAGTATCGATATGGCCAAAGTATTTTTCTTTTAATTGTTCTAACTTACCATTAGCCTGCATCATGCTAAAAAACTCAAGCACCGCATTTGATAGTGAATCATCAAGACCTTTTGGCATAAACCAAACAACGTCAAGATTACTTTGCAATGTAAATGCTTTAGCTAAATGTGGATAATAGTATTGATATTGAGATAGCGTAGTGTCATTAGTCAATGCCAGTTTAATATTGCCATCTTCAAGATTCTTAAAGAGGATCTCTTGATCGGGGAATGTCTTGAATGTGAGGTCTAGCTCAGGGTATTTAAGCTGGAGTTGCTTGACATATTCTTCGTGACTTGAGCCTTTAATAACATAAATAGGGTCTTTTACTTGCTCTATTTTACGCGGTCGTAAGCTGCCTTTTCGATATATTAATAACGATTTTACTTGATAATAACTCGGTCCAGTTTTGTAATCCTTTTGGCGTTTTTTAGTGTTATTCAGGCCTGCTGCCATAAGCGAAATATTCACATCATCATTTTTTGTTAACATACTTTTTAATGAATAATGCGGATGGATAACCAATTTTACGTCAATGTATTCGCTAAATGATTTTAACAGCTCGTATTCTAGACCTGTTGGTCGATTGCCTTCTATATAGTAATTTGCAGGGCCAAATGTAGTTTCAATATGCAGTTCGCCAACTTGTTTTATTTTAGTCAATTCGGTTTGTTGTGATTCTTTTAGGCACCCAGAAAGCATCAAGCTTAGTATGATCACTAAGCTTGATTTTAATAAAATCGATGTGCGCAATAAAATAATCTGCAAATCTTAGCCCTTTAAGGAACAATCTAAAATTGGATATTGAGTTTGTATTTATATCTTTTTCGGCCCCAATAAACAATACCTAAATATGATTTAACTGGATATATATCCATAGCTTTTGTTCGAGGATAATCTTATTTTCAGGAGAAATACCTACAAAACCTATATAGACAGGGGCAATTTGGGCATAGTTAATTTTTTGTAAAATATATGAATATGTTGTGCAGGTAACGCTATCGCTAAGGGCATTATTTACATATAATGGCTGCGATTTTTCCCAGTCACCCCTATTAGTGAGAAAAAGTGTAATGTACATAATGCGAGGAGCGCCAGCGCTTTCAGAATTTCGTACTAACAAGTTGGTACGTCAATGTAATGATTTAGGATTATTGGACATAAGTATTTATGCCGAGTATATCCATTTTACGGATGTCACATCCCCGCTAAATGACAAGGAGCGGGGGCTACTGGATAAATTACTGACCTATGGGCCAAGAATACCAGAGCATAACCCCGAAGGAACACTTCTTCTCGTAACCCCCCGACTTGGCACTATTTCCCCTTGGTCATCTAAATCCTCCGACATCGCAATCAATTGCGGCCTAACCAACATAAAACGCCTTGAACGTGGCATCGCCTACTATATTACCGCTACTAATCCTCTTTCTACTGAACAACTTCAAACCTTTGCTAGCCTGATCCATGATCGCATGATGGAAACTGTATTTGATGATATGGCTGGTGCAGAGCAGTTATTTGTAGAAATGGCAGCACGTTCATTGCAAGCGGTTGATATTTTATCTGGTGGTAGAGAAGCGCTATCAACGGCAAATATCAAGTTAGGTCTTGCACTGGCGGAAGATGAAATTGATTACTTGGTGGAAAACTTTACGGCACTGGGCCGTAATCCGAATGACATTGAGCTGATGATGTTTGCACAGGCAAACTCAGAGCATTGTCGCCATAAAATTTTTAATGCGGACTGGACTATTGATGGCGAAGTTCAAGACAAATCATTATTTAAAATGATTAAAAATACTTATGAGCAGACTGGCGATCACGTACTGTCTGCTTATAAAGATAACGCTTCAGTAATGGAAGGTTCTAAAGCGGGTCGTTTCTTTCCAGACCCAATTACTCATCAATTTGAATATCATCAAGAAGACATTCAAATCTTGATGAAAGTAGAAACTCATAACCACCCGACAGCTATTTCTCCTTGGCCGGGCGCAGCAACAGGCTCTGGTGGTGAAATTCGAGATGAAGGCGCAACGGGTCGTGGTTCAAAACCAAAAGCGGGTTTAGTGGGTTTCTCTGTTTCAAATCTACGTATTCCGGAGTTCGAGCAACCTTGGGAGACTGATTTCGGCAAACCAGATCGCATTGTTAGCGCACTAGATATTATGTTGGAAGGCCCTTTGGGTGGTGCTGCATTTAATAATGAATTTGGTCGTCCAAACCTGTTAGGTTATTTCCGTACCTATGAAGCTGAAGTAAATAGCCATAACGGTCAAGAAATTCGCGGTTATCACAAACCGATCATGCTGGCAGGTGGTCTGGGTAATATTCGCGATCAACATGTTCAGAAAGGTGATATTCCAGTCGGCGCAAAGCTTATCGCACTCGGTGGCCCGGCAATGAACATTGGTTTAGGTGGCAGTGCTGCTTCATCAATGGATTCTGGTCAATCACATGAAGATTTAGATTTTGCGTCAGTGCAACGTGAAAATCCAGAAATGGAACGGCGTTGTCAGGAAGTTATTGACCGTTGTTGGCAGCTTGGTGGCGACAATCCAATTGCCTTTATTCACGATGTGGGTGCGGGCGGTTTATCCAACGCGTTCCCTGAACTTGTACATGACGGTGGTCGTGGTGCTGAGTTTGAATTGCGTGATATTAATAACGATGAACCGGGCATGTCACCGCTGGAAATCTGGTGCAATGAATCACAAGAACGTTATGTGATGGCTGTTGCGCCAGAAAACATGGCCGTATTTGAAGCGATTTGTAAACGTGAACGCTCACCATTTTCTGTGGTTGGCGTTGCGACTGAGGAGTTACATTTATCAGTAACTGATTCGTTATTAGGCGAGCAGCCGATTGATATGCCAATGGAAGTCTTATTAGGTAAAGCACCTAAAATGCACCGTGAAGCAACAACATTAGTAACTGAAGGTGAAGCGCTAGACTTTACTGGCGTGACGGTGAAAGATGCATCGGAGCGTTTATTACGTTTACCCGCGATTGCAGAGAAAACTTTCCTGATCACTATTGGCGATCGCTCTGTTACTGGTTTAGTTGCCCGTGACCAAATGGTCGGTCCTTGGCAAGTACCTGTGGCGGATTGCGCGGTAACAGCAGCGAGTTTTGATACTTATGCGGGTGAAGCAATGGCAATCGGTGAACGCACGCCGTTGGCATTATTGAACTTCCCTGCATCAAGCCGTATGGCGGTTGCTGAATCTTTGACTAATATTGCGGCCACTGAAATTGGCGATTTAACTCGTATTAACCTTTCTGCAAACTGGATGTCTGCAGCGGGTCACCCGGGTGAAGACGCTGGCTTATATGCTGCAGTTAAAGCTGTCGGTGAAGAACTTTGTCCAGAACTAAACCTGACTATTCCCGTGGGTAAAGATTCGATGTCGATGAAAACTCGCTGGCAAGATGACGGTCAAGACAAAGAAGTCACATCACCATTGTCATTGATTATTACGGCTTTTGCCCGTGTTACTGATGTACGTAGCACGGTTACCCCGCAGCTGCGCACAGATAAAGGCGATACAAACCTTATTTTAATTGATTTGGGCAATGGTCAAAACCGCTTAGGTGCTTCTTCATTAGCGCAAGTTTATAAACAACTTGGACAAACCACACCAGATGTTGATAACGCAGATCAGCTCAAAGGTTTCTTTGATGCGATGCAAGTGCTGGTGAAAGATAAGGCTATTTTGGCTTATCACGATCGCAGTGATGGTGGTTTATTCTCGACAGTGACGGAAATGGCGTTTGCTGGTCATTGTGGCGTTGATGTTGAATTGGATATGCTTGGCAGTGATGACTTAGCGGCGCTTTATTCAGAAGAACTCGGTGCTGTAATTCAAGTTACTTCTGCGCAAAAAGAACAAGTATTAACAACACTAGCAGGGCATGGTTTAGCGGCTTGTACCCACGTGATTGGTTCATTGAACACCGATGACATGGTGCGTTTCACTCGTAATGGTGAACCTGTATTGGCTGAAACACGCACTTATTTCCGTGCGATTTGGGCTGAAACAACGCGTAATATGCAAGGACTACGTGATAATCCAAGTTGTGCACAACAAGAGTTTGACTTAAAGCTAGATATCAAAGATCCAGGTTTGAATGTAGCACTTAATTTTGATGTTAACGAAGATATTGCTGCACCGTTTATTACAACTGGTGTGCAACCTAAGATGGCTATCCTGCGTGAACAAGGCGTTAACTCGCAAACGGAAATGGCTGCGGCCTTTGATCGCGCAGGCTTTGCTGCTCAAGATATTCACATGAGTGATATTCTTGCTGGGCGTGTTGACCTGAAAAATTTCGCTGGCTTAGTGGCTTGTGGCGGTTTCTCTTATGGTGACGTATTAGGTGCGGGTGAAGGTTGGGCTAAGTCAATTTTGTTTAACCCGCAAGCACGGGACCAGTTTGCAGCTTTCTTCGAACGTGAAGATAGCTTCTCACTGGGTGTATGTAACGGTTGTCAGATGTTATCTAATCTTGGTGAGCTTATTCCCGGTTCAGAATTATGGCCACGTTTCGTGACTAACCAATCTGAGCGTTTTGAAGCACGTTTTAGCTTGGTTGAAGTGGCAGAAAACCCATCGTTATTCTTAGGTAGTATGGCAGGCTCTCGTATGCCAATTGCAGTTTCACATGGCGAAGGTCGTATCGAGTTACGTGATGATGCCCATCTGCAAGCTCTAAGTAATAGTGGTACTGTCGCGTTGAACTTCGTGGATAACTACGGTCAGCAGACAACGCAATATCCTGCTAACCCAAATGGTTCGCCATTGGGTATTACAGGTGTGACAACAACAGATGGTCGTGTGACTATTATGATGCCGCATCCTGAAAGGGTATTCCGCACGGTGAGTAATTCATGGCACCCAGAAGAGTGGGGTGAAGATAGTCCATGGATGCGCATGTTCCGCAATGCACGAGTTAATTTGGGCTAAAGGAGAGTTAACTTATAGCAATAACTCACTTGTTGGTGATCTTAATGAGTGAGTTATAATGGACACTTGTATAAAAGCTGCATTTTTTGCAGCTTTTTTTATTCAATCTCAATAACTAGTTCTTTTTTTCTCGTTTTTTCTAATTTAGTTAGTACACTTGTATGATTAATGAGAGCATATCTATTAAGACATAGTTTGAGTTGAGTCCTGAGCTTAATTCGTTTTTGAAGATGGTTTGTGCTAATTGTTGGTATAAATCAGAATTTATGAGTAGGTAATCGGTAATGAGTCAGTCACAAGGTTTATTGTTATTCAAGCTAAATTTAACCCAAAAATTTGCCATCGGTACACTTAAAGTTCAAGAGATCGTGCCGTCGACGCGTTTATATGCATTACCTAAATCTCATCCTATGGTAATGGGTGTGGCAACATTACGTGGCCGTACCATCCCCATTATTGATATGGCTGGTGCTGTTGGTTATCGAGCTATATCAGCAGAAGAGTATGATAGTTGTAATATTATTATTACCGACTGTAGTCGTCAAATTGTAGGTTTTTTGGTTCGTAGCATTGATAAGATCATGACTTGTGATTGGAAAGATATTTATGCACCTGACCCATCGTTGGGTGTCAATACCTACACGACAGGTATCTTAGAAGTTGAAGATAAGCTCGTGCAAGTGATGGATGTTGAACGTCTATTAGCTGATATCTATCCAGACGAAGACTATGACATTCCTCAATTTAGTCATACTGAGTTGGAAGAATTACGTGGTAAAAGTATTCTTGTTGTCGATGACTCCATGGTCGCAAGACATCAACTTGGTACAGCTCTAGAGTCCGCTGGGATTCCTTTCCAAGTGTGCAAAAATGGTCAGGATGCTCTGGATATGATGGAAGCCTCTTATAACGCTGGCCGTCCTATTGATGTACTAGTCAGTGATATTGAAATGCCTGGACTGGATGGTTATGAAGTTGCATTTGAAGTACGTAGTTCACCACACTTCGCATCAACCTATATTATCTTACATACTTCATTAGCCAGTGAAATCAGTGCTGATCGTGCACATCAAATTGGCGCTGATGAAGCATTAACAAAATTCGATGCAAGTGAATTATTACAAGCCATTTTGCGTGGTGTTAAAGGTCGTATTGTTGAAGCTTAATTAATATTATTAATCTTAAAACATAAAAAAAGCGCTCAATGAGCGCTTTTTATTTATCTATTATGAATTAAGCTTAGCTTAATTCACCACAAAAACGGTAGCCTTCACCGTGGATTGTAGCTATGATTTCTGGCGTATCAGCAATGCTTTCGAAGTGCTTACGGATACGGCGGATTGTTACATCGACAGTACGATCATGTGGTTTCAATTCGCGGCCGGTCATTTTTTTCAATAACATAGCACGAGTTTGGATCTTGCCTGGATTCTCTACGAAATGTAACATCGCGCGGAATTCACTACGTGGTAGTTTAAATGAATCATCTAATGGGCTAATCAAAGAGCGGCTGTTAATGTTTAAGCGCCAGCCATTAAATACATACTCCTCAACAATGTTCTTTTCTTCACTCGTTGAAGGGGCTTTCGTAAACGTACGGCCTAAAAGGTTACGAGCACGAATAGTTAGTTCTCGTGGATTAAATGGTTTCGTGATGTAATCATCAGCACCAATTTCTAAACCTAGAATCTTATCAACTTCGTTATCACGGCCTGTTAAGAACATTAATGCGATATTGTGTTTTTCACGTAATTCACGTGCTAATAATAAACCATTTTTACCTGGCAGATTAATGTCCATAATAACTAGGCTAATTGTATTCGCTGAGATAATTTCATCCATTTCATCGCCGTTACTTGCTTCATGAACAAGGTAGCCTTCAGCTTCGAAAATGCCTTTTAGAGTATTACGGGTAACCAGTTCGTCTTCAACGATTAAAATGTTTGGGGTTGGCATACATGCACCTAGTTTTGCTTGGATAAAATAATGCCTAGCTTGATGATAGTTAACCAATCATTTGGTCATCGCTGCTAGGGTGTAAAGTAATACATCCCTGAACTATAAGACTATTTACCTAAAACAGATTTCGCTGGAAGAGTATTTAGTTTTATGGCGTCCTTAACGGTAGAATTATATGTTATTAACAGCACTATAACAACCTTCTGTAATTATGTTACGTAATTACTAAACATTGTTTTGATTCACATCAAAAAATACATACCCCTTATTTTATACTTACGGTTGAGTTCGTGAGTTTTAATTAAATTAATCTATTAAAAATAAACAAAAAATATATTTATAGTGAATGCCACCATAATTATGTCGATTTATTTATTAATGCTTGGATAATTGTTATTCTACCTTGGCATTGGCTGATTGAATTGTGTTGTGTTGTGTTTATTATGATTAAGACAGGGCGTAGCTTTAATCACTGAATTTAAAATAGTTAATTTCACACGTTATTTTTCAGTGCAAGTAAAATAAATTTACCGATATTTACAGTAAATTAACTTATTCAGGGAGGATTGCTTGTTATTGTGTAACTAAATTACAGTTTGGTAATTTAAAATGAACTAAGTAAATAAAATTATTTAGTTTTGTTAATGATAGATATCCGACTTTGAAGCAGGGTAAGATATTGGTTCATTTTAATTTCTCACAGCCTAAGGATGGACTATGTTAGATTTACTCCCCGATTTATGTGACTCTCATTTTAACGAACTCGAAGTATTAGACCCCATTTTTCAAAGTTATGGTCAATCTACAATTTTTACTGGTCAAGCTGTTACGGTTAAATGTTTTGAAGATAACTCCCTTGTTAAAGAACTCGCTTCAACACCTGGTCATGGTCGTATCATGGTTATTGATGGTGGTGGGTCTACGCGACGAGCGTTGCTTGGCGATATGATTGCTGAGCAAGCTGTAAAAAATGGTTGGGCGGGTTTTGTTATTAATGGTGCGTTGCGAGATGTTGCAACGATCAATACCATGGATCTCGGCGTTAAAGCGATAACCACTTGCCCTGTTAAAACGGATAAACGTGGCTTCGGTGATAAAGGCGTTGAATTACATTTTGCTGGCGTTAAAATTGCTGAAGGTGATTATATCTATGCTGACTTAAATGGTATCGTAGTATCCAAACAGGCTTTATCAATGCCGAGCTAAAGACTGAATCAGGGTTGAATTATAGTATTCGTTAATGAAATAGATAGCGCGTATAGAATCGATACGCGCTTAGTTAACCGTTTTTATGATGGATCGTCGCGAATGAAACGTCGTGCTCGGCGATAAGGGAATACATCACAGTATTTACCGTGGTTAATATCTTTTTGCAAACCAGACCAATAATCAGCGCGGAGTAAATCACTGTGGTATTTCTTAAATATGGTTCTGATCTTAGGGTTGTATAATAAAAATGTTTCAAACTCTTCGGGAAAAACATCATTAGGCATAATAGTGTACCAAGGTGTGGCAGCCAAAATATCTTCTGGATAACGCGGTGGTGGGATCTTACGGAAATTCATTTCATCCATATAACTAATTTCATCATAATCATAAAAAATCACCCGATTATGACGGGTCACGCCAAAATTCTTGAATAACATATCACCTGGGAAAATATCCGCTGCAGCTAACTGACGAATCGCATTACCGTATTCATCAATGGCATTTTCAAGTTCTTCATCATTTGCCGTCGCTAAGTACATATTCAACGGGATCATTTTACGCTCAATATACAAGTGCTCGATGATGACCTTATTTTTTGTGATCTTAAGAATAGATGGTGCAACGAGTTGGAGTTCTTCGAGCAATTCATCGCTAAAGCGCTCTTTAGGGAACTCGAAATTTTTAAATTGCTGAGTATCTGCCATACGTCCAACTCGATCGTGGGATTTTACGATTTGATACTTTTTTTTCACTGTCGCGTGATCGATATCTTTGGGCGGTGCAAACTTATCTTTAATTAATTTAAATACCACATCATAGGAAGGCAGGGTAAATACACTCATTACCATGCCTTTAATGCCTGGCGCTATGATGAATTGATCATCTGAGTTATCGAGATGATTTATGTAATGACGATATAATTCGGTTTTTGCATGTTTCTGACAACCGATAGCAGAAAAGATTTCGAAGTTGCTTTTGTTTGGGATCATGGGCTTTAGAAACTCCACAACAGCCCCTGGTTCAGGCGCATAAACAAAGAAGTAAGCACGGGCGAAGCCAAACAAAATACTGGTTTCTTCAATATCATAGATCACGGTATCAATGTAGATCTGATCTTCTTCATTACTCAATATTGGGAATACCAATGGATACATTTCCCCGTCGGCGAAAATCTTACCCATTAAGTAAGCACCTTTATTACGGTAAAAAACTTCTCGCATCATATGCACTTCTATATCTTTGGCCTCGGTGAGCTGCTTTGGTGCGTGTTGATTTAGATAATCAATGACATTATCTACATCTCGATCGATATTTTCCCAACATGAAGTAAAAGTATAATCAGTAATGAGCTTACGCAATATGGTGTTGAATTCATTAATGCGTTTATATTGACGACAGAAGTTGACGGGATATTCGGTGGAGCGGATACGGTTAGTATTGGTAATGAAAAGCAGTTCTTTATAAATATTCTTATGTTTGAAGATGCGGCGGTAGACTGAGTTAAAGAAGCTTTCAGCGATTTCAAAGTTTGGATAATGCTGTAACAGTAATTCAAATTCATCTTTGACGTGGGCAAGAAAAGAGCGGCCTGTGTTGGTATCTTCCGACATACTTTGCAGTTGGGTTGCCGCTTTACCAACATGATAATCATATAAGCTAATTCGTTTTTTTTGAGCGACTTGTACGCCATGCCAATCGGCATTTTCAAAGCGTAATTTAGCACCACGCGTTACTTCTAAGAAGCGGCTGTAAAATGCATCAAAGGACTCTAATAATACACCAGCAATCTGTGCCTGAAGAACTCTTTCCATCGACTTATCCTTTTGTTTCCTATTGCTATCAATATGACAACTTTATAACTATTTATCAACATAGTGGTTCAAGCGAATATAAATTTAATTCACAGTTTAGCGGTATTTTTACTTGATTTAGCTCTCATTTATTGATATTGCTATATACAGTATATAAAAATTAGAAATATGGAATTTATCGATGTCTTTTTTCACAAATCTTATGACCACCACAATTATTAACACTGTTATTACAACGGTGGGATGATTTGCAGGGCTAAGACTAAGATAAACTAGAAAAGCCCGTTACCAATGGAACGGGCTTTTTCGTATCAACAAGGAGCAAAAGATGCGAGTGCTAAAATTTGGTGGAACATCGTTAGCAGATGCTGAACGATTTTCGTGTGCGGCAGATATATCAGTAAGTAATTTGCATCAATCTCAAGTGGCGTTAGTGTTATCTGCGCCAGCAAAAGTCACTAACAATTTGGTTGCGGCTGTGCAGCAGACAGTTCGTGGTCTTGATGCAGAAAACTCGCTAAAGGATATTGAAACAATTTTTCAAAATCTGATAGCGGGCTTAAAAAGCCAGTATGAAAACTTCAATGATACCTTGGTATTAACGCAGGTAGAAAAAGCACTGGCAGATCTACAGCAATATCTCACCGGGGTGAAATTATTATCACAATGTCCTGAGAATATTGAAGCTAAGATCCTGAGCACTGGTGAACGACTTAGTATTGCTTGTATGGAGCAATTACTGATTGCCCGTGGTTTTAAAGTTGAGGTGATTGTTCCGCAGCACAAATTAGTAGGTAAAGGCAGCGTGCTCGAAGCAACTGTCGATATTGATGCATCTCGTGAACGCTTTGCACAAGAAGCGATAAAACCTGATCATATTTATTTGATGCCTGGTTTTACTGCCGGTGATGAACAAGGCAATACCGTGGTATTAGGCCGTAATGGTTCGGATTATTCAGCTGCAGTATTAGCGGCTTGTTTATACGCGGATTGTTGTGAAATTTGGACCGATGTGGATGGCGTTTATGCCTGTGACCCACGCTTAGTTAAAGATGCCAAGCTGCTGAAAACATTAAGCTACCCTGAAGCGATGGAGTTATCATACTTCGGTGCTAAAGTGCTACATCCAAAAACGATTGCTCCCATTGCTCAACACCATATTCCTTGTTTGATTAAAAATACCAAGAACCCGCAAGGTGAAGGTACGCTTATCGGCGGTACGGTTTCTAAAACGCAAGCAGAAGTGAAATCACTCTCTGAACTAAGCAGCATGGCGATGGTTAATGTGTCAGGACCTGGCATGAAAGGCATGGTTGGTATGGCTGGCCGTATCTTTGAGGCGGTTTCTCGTGCGGGTGTCTCCATTGCACTGATTACTCAATCTTCGTCGGAATACAGTGTTAGTTTTTGCATCCACAGTTATGATGCTAAAAAAGCTAAACAAGCCTTAAATAGTGAGTTTGAGTTAGAAATTCATAATCAATTATTAGAGCCTTTAGAGATTCGTGATGGTTTAGCCATTGTTTCTTTGGTTGGTGATGGCATGCGTAAAGCCAATGGCATCGCAGCGCGTTTCTTTACTGCTTTAGCGCAAGCTTCTGTAAACTTAGTTGCAATAGCACAAGGCTCGTCAGAGCGTTCAATTTCAGCTGTTATCGATGAAACGCAAGCTAATGACGCTATTAAAGCGTCACATAATATCTTCTTCGGTAAACAGCAGTATATCGATATGTTCTTACTTGGTTGTGGCGGTGTTGGTCATGCTTTAGTTGAACAAATCAAACGTCAAAAAGAATTCCTTGCTGAACGCCAAATTGAAATTCGGGTTTGTGGTATTGCTAACAGTCGTCAGATGTTACTAAACCAAGAGGGTTTGGATTTAGATAACTGGGAAGCGGAATTAGAAACGAGTAACCTAGAGTTTTCTATTAATCATGTTTCCGATCTCGTCACTAACAGCCACATTATTAATCCTGTGATTGTAGATTGTACCAGTAATGGCAATTTGGCTAATCAATACGTGGACTTTCTTGCTCGCGGTTTCCATGTTGTTGCGGCGAATAAAAAAGCTAACACCATGAGCATGGATTACTACCAACAATTGCGTTTAACTGCACTGAAAACACGTCGTCGTTTCCTTTACGATACCAATGTTGGCGCTGGTCTACCAGTGATTGAAAATCTGCAAAACCTATTAAGTGCTGGTGATGAACTGGTTCGTTTTAACGGTATTTTATCTGGCTCTATGTCGTATATTTTCGGCAAGCTCGATGAAGGTGTGAGTTTTTCTGATGCAACACGTCAAGCGCGAGATAATGGTTTTACAGAGCCCGACCCACGTGAAGATCTCAGCGGTTTAGATATTGCACGTAAACTATTAATCATTGCACGTGAAGCTGGTATGACATTAGAACTTGAAGATGTTGAAGTGGAAGCGGCACTGCCTGCTGACTTTGATGCATCAGGCTCGAATGATGAGTTCATGGCTAAATTACCCCTAGCGGATGCTTACTTTGCTGATTTGCAGGCAACAGCCGCAAAAGAAGGCAAAGTATTACGTTATATTGGTCAGATCGAAGACGGAAAATGCAAGGTTTCTATTGCCGCTGTTGCAGAGTCAGACCCATTAAATAAAGTAAAAGATGGTGAAAATGCCTTGGCATTTTATAGCCGTTATTATCAACCAATTCCGATGGTATTACGTGGTTATGGCGCAGGCGGTGAAGTCACTGCCGCAGGTGTATTCGCCGATGTATTACGTACCTTAAACTGGAAACAAGAGGTTTAAAAATGAGTATTGTTGTCTATGCACCGGCTTCGGTAGCAAATGTGAGTGCAGGGTTTGACGCGCTGGGTTTTCCGATTGCACCTATTGATGGTTCTCAAGTTGGTGATCGCGTATTTATCGCTGCTTCGGAAGGGGCATTTAACCTTACTTCAAGCGGTCGATTTGAACATAAACTACCAGAAGATTACCGTGAAAATATTATTTATGACTGTTATTTATTGTATTCAGCGGCGTTAGAAAAACGCGGTGAAAAAATTAAACAGTTAACCATGGAACTAGAGAAAAACTTACCAATTGGTAGTGGGCTGGGTTCAAGTGCTTCATCGATTGTTGCTGGTTTACAGGCTCTTAATGAGTTTCACGATAATGCGTTAAACGAACACGAAATGTTGCTACTAATGGGCGAACTTGAAGGTAAGATCAGTGGCAGTATTCATTATGATAATGTCGCTCCTTGTTATCTCGGGGGTTTACAGTTAATGCTGGAAGCGGACGGCGTAGTTAGCCAAGAAGTGCCTTGCTTTGATGAATGGTATTGGGTTGTTGCTTATCCTGGTATTAGTATTTCAACGGCGGCTGCACGTGACATTTTACCGGCGCAGTATCGTCGTAGTGATTGCTTGGCTTATGGTCGTAACTTAGCTGGTTTTGTGCATGGATGTTATAGCCAACAAGAAACCTTAGCCGCTGCGATGTTAAAAGATGTGATTGCTGAACCTTACCGCGCTCAGCTTATTCCAAACTTTGACAAAGTGCGCAGTTATGCCAAACAAAGTGGCGCATTAGCGACTGGGATCTCGGGCTCTGGACCAACGGTGTTTAATGTCATCAAAGATCTTGAACAAGCTGAGCGTTTAAAAGTATGGCTTGAAGAAAACTTTATTCAAAACGGCGATGGTTTCTGTCATATTTGTAAAATAGATAGCCAAGGTGCACGCGTCGTCGGCAACAAGTTATAAGATTTAGGGATAAATAAAATGAAGTTATACAGCATTAAAGATCATTCGGAGCAGGTCAATTTCTCTCAAGCCGTAAGACAAGGCCTAGGAAAAAATCAAGGTTTGTTTTTCCCTGAAAGCATAGAGCCTATTGCTGATATCGATGCATTATTGGAGATGAACCTGGTTGATCGCAGCCGTGTTATTTTGCAGTCGTTAATTGGTGACGAATTCAGTGAAGCGGAATTACATGACATTCTTACTAATGCATTTAATTTCCCTGCGCCAATCACCAAAGTAACCGATAAAATTAGTGCATTGGAGTTATTCCATGGCCCTACATTAGCGTTTAAAGATTTCGGCGGCCGTTTTATGGCGCAGTGTTTATCGCGCCTTTCTAATAACGAAAAAATTACCATTTTGACTGCTACGTCGGGTGATACTGGCGCTGCGGTTGCGCATGCTTTTTATGGCATCGAAAATATCGAAGTTGTAGTTATGTATCCGAAAGGCAAGATCAGTTTCTTGCAAGAACAAATGTTCTGTACGTTGGGTGGCAACATCCGCACTATCGCTGTTGAAGGTGATTTTGATGCCTGTCAGGCATTAATGAAGCGTTCATTTGATGATGCTGAACTGCGTGAGGCTATTGGTCTCAACTCGGCGAATTCAATTAACATCAGTCGCTTAATGGCGCAAATTTGCTACTACTTTGAAGCATTCGCACAGTTACCAAAAGCACAACGAGCGCAAACGGTAGTGTCAGTGCCAAGTGGTAACTTCGGTAATTTAACCGCAGGTTTATTAGCGAAGACCTTAGGTCTACCTGTTAAGCGTTTTATTGCTGCGACTAATGTGAATGATACTGTGCCACGCTTCTTGAAAACTGGCGAATGGGATCCTAAAGCAACCCAAGCAACGCTGTCTAATGCGATGGATGTGAGCGTGCCAAGCAACTGGCCACGTATCGAAGAATTAGCACGGGTTAAAGGTTGGGATTTATCAGAGTTGGCTTCTGGCTTCTTATCTGATGATGAAACAAAATTAGCTGTGAAAACATTAGATGAGCAAGGTTATTTATGTGAGCCGCATGGTGCAATTGCCTATGATCGTTTACAAGCACAATTGGCTGATGATGAATATGGTTTATTCCTTTGCACAGCCCATCCGGCTAAATTCAAAGAATCGGTCGAAGATATTCTGGGCCGAGATATTGGCTTACCAAAGGAACTAGCAGATTGCGCTGATAAGCCAAACTTATCAGTTACTATGGCCAATGACTTTGCCGCACTGCGTGAGTATTTATTAGCGTAATAGCGTTGCGATGAAGCTAAAAATATAAGCATACAGAAACCCTTAATATTGTTATTAAGGGTTTTTTTCTACTTAAATTATGCGATGATAATAGATTAATCATTTATTTGGTCGCTGGCTAACTAGATGAACTAAGTTTCACGTTACAGTAACGCTAATAAAAGTAAGGCAATTATGGGTAAGGTACTAAAAGATCTACTTGGGCAACTCACTTTGGAAACCATTGAAGAGGGCCTCTATCGCGGTCAGAGTCAAGATTTAGGTTTTGGTGCAGTATTTGGCGGTCAGGTAATGGGCCAAGCATTATCAGCAGCAAAAGAAACCGTCGAACAAGATCGTAAAGTGCATTCATTTCACTCTTATTTTTTACGCCCTGGTGATGTAAATAAACCGATCATTTATGATGTGGAAAAAATTCGCGATGGTGGGTCTGTGACAACTCGCAGAATTAAAGCGATCCAACACGGTAAGCCTATTTTTTATATGACGGCCTCGTATCAAGTGGATCGTGATGGTTATGATCATCAAGATGCAATGCCTGATGTGCCGCCACCAGAAGAGTTGATGTCGGAGCAAGACCATATATTGGCTAATCGAGACGATTTACCCGAAAGCATTCGAGCTAAGTTTGTTTGTGAGCGTCCAATCGAAATGCGGCCTGTACATTATTTAAACCCACAGAGTGAAGACGTTTCAGAGCCGGTTCGCTATGTGTGGTTTAAAGCTAATGGTGTGATGCCTGATGATGCGCGTATTCATAAATATTTATTAGCTTATGCTTCTGATTTTAACTTTTTGCCAACTGCGCTACAGCCGCATGGCAAAGGATTTATGAGCCCCAATATGCAAGTGGTCACAATTGACCATTCTATGTGGTTCCACCGTGATTTCCGGATGGATGACTGGTTATTGTATGCTGTGGACAGCTCAAGTGCCTCGGGTTCACGTGGTATGGTACGCGGTAGATTCTTTACTCGTGATGGCAAAATGGTCGCAACATCAATGCAAGAAGGTTTAATTCGTAATCGCGAAGTAGATTAATTACGTAATTAAATTTATTTTTCGTAATAAAACCCAGTTATGGTGTTTTATTACGAACATTTGTGGCGTTGATCATGCTTTTCTGAAATTTATATACATTTCCCTCTCCTAGATATTCGCATATAGCTGTTTTTATTCTACAATGACTCACGTTTTCATTACTAGGTATTCACTCCTGCATTATGTCAATTAGAGTTGCTATAAATGGCTACGGTCGCATTGGACGCAGTGTGCTACGCGCACTATATGAAAGTCACCGTCAAAGCGAAATTCAAATCGTGGTAATTAATGAATTAGCCGAGCCAGAAGCTATTGCTCACCTGACTCAGTATGATTCTACTCACGGTCGCTTTGCCTTCCCCGTGCAACTTGGCGACAACATATTACAAATTGAAAATGATTGTATTCACCTTACTCGCCACGAATCGTTAGCTGACCTACCTTGGCTACAGCATGACATTGATATCGTCTTAGATTGTACTGGTATTTATGGCTCAAAGACGGATGCTGACGCACATTTAACTGCCGGTGCGAAGAAAGTAATCTTCTCCCATCCAGCGAGCCATGATGTGGATGCAACAGTAGTTTATGGTGTTAATCATCATGAACTTACTGGTGATGAAACCTATATTTCTGGCGCGTCGTGTACAACCAATTGCATGGTGCCGGTTATTGATGCTCTAGATAGAGCATTTGATATTAAATGCGGCACGATAACGACTATCCATTCGGCAATGAACGATCAACAAGTGATAGATGCTTATCACCCGGATCTGCGCAGAACGCGTGCGGCAAGCCATTCTATTATTCCCGTTGATACTAAACTTGCAGCGGGCATCGAGCGTATATTACCTAAGTTTGCCAATAAATTTGAAGCTATCGCTGTGCGTGTTCCAACGTTAAACGTAACTGCGATGGATTTAAGTATTACGGTGAGTAAAGACATTACTATTGACGATATTAACAGTTGCCTAAGAGAAGCTGCTGATACACGTCTCGCTGGCATTTTGGGCTATACCGAAGCCCCGTTAGTGTCTATCGATTTTAACCACGACCCACGTTCTTGCATTATTGATGGCACTCAGACTCGAGTGAGTGATGGCCATTTAGTGAAGTTACTGGTTTGGTGTGATAACGAATGGGGCTTTGCCAACCGTCTATTAGATACCAGCGCTTATATTGCTAGTCTTGCTAAATAGAAGACGAAATAGAAAGTTAACTAGAAAGCCAAATAAGCGTATACAGAATTAACAAAATTTGAATTTAGAATTATATATATTAAGGATCTTAAATGACTATTATCAAAATGACTGACCTTGATCTTGCTGGTCAACGCGTATTAATCCGTGCGGATTTAAATGTTCCAGTGAAAAACGGTAAAGTAACTTCTGATGCACGTATTCGTGCTTCACTACCAACAATCAAACTTGCGCTAGCAGCTGGCGCGAAAGTAATGGTTACTTCACATTTAGGTCGTCCAACTGAAGGTGAATTCGCACAAGAATTCTCACTAGAGCCTGTTGTTAACTACTTAAAAGAAGCACTAGAAAACAACGTTGTATTAGCACGTGATTACCTAGACGGTTTAGAATTAAACGCAGGTGAATTAGTTGTTTTAGAAAACGTTCGTTTCAACAAGGGCGAAAAGAAAAACGAAGAAGGTCTATCAAAAGCATACGCTGCACTTTGTGATGTATTTGTAATGGATGCATTTGGTACGGCTCACCGAGCTCAAGCTTCAACACACGGTGTTGGTATGTTCGCGCCTATCGCATGTTCTGGTCCACTACTTAGCGCAGAATTAGACGCGCTAGGTAAAGCAATGGATAAACCAGCGCGTCCAATGCTAGCAATTGTTGGTGGTTCAAAAGTTTCAACTAAACTTACCGTACTTGATTCATTATCAACGATTGCAGATCAACTGGTTGTTGGTGGTGGTATTGCTAACACATTCATCGCTGCACAAGGTCACAACGTAGGTAAATCACTGTGTGAACATGACCTAGTTGATACGGCGAAAGCATTAATGGCGAAATGTGAAATTCCAGTCGCAACGGATGTATTAGTTGCACAAGAATTCTCAGAAACTGCTGAAGCGACATTAAAAGCAGCGTCAGACGTGAGCGACACAGACATGATCTTCGATCTTGGTCCTGAGTCTGCACACAAACTTGCTGACATGATCAAAGCTGCGAAAACGATTATCTGGAATGGCCCAGTTGGCGTATTTGAATTTGCTAACTTCGCACAAGGTACAGAAATTGTTGGTCGTGCTATCGCAGAAAGTGATGCATTCTCTATCGCTGGTGGTGGTGACACATTAGCAGCTATCGACCAATTCGGTCTAACTGATGGTATCTCTTACATTTCTACTGGTGGCGGCGCATTCCTTGAATTCGTTGAAGGTAAAGTTTTACCTGCAGTAGCAATGCTTGAAGAGCGCGCTAAAAACGCATAATTACTATTGGCAGTTATCGATGCTAGGTTGATAACTGCTTGGAATCACTATTTTACTAATTTTTTTGATATATGAGCATTGAATAACTCGATGTTTAAATCTCTAAACTAAGGACTAATATTATGTCTACTAAGATTTTTGATGTTGTAAAACCAGGTGTTGTAACAGGCGATGACGTGCAAAAGATTTTTGCAATCGCGAAAGAAAACAACTTCGCACTACCTGCAGTAAACATGGTAAATACTGACTCTATTAACGGTACATTAGAAGCAGCAGCAAAAGCTAAATCACCAGTTATCATCCAGTTCTCTAACGGTGGCGCAGCATTCTTCGCAGGTAAAGGTATTGGTCTAGAAGGTCAAGGCGCAGCTATCATGGGCGCAATCGCCGGTGCTAAATACGTGCACGTTATGGCTGAATCTTATGGCGTTCCTGTTATCGTTCATACTGACCACGCCGCGAAAAAATTACTGCCTTGGATTGACGGACTACTTGACGCAGGTGAAGAGTTCTTCGCACAAACTGGTAAGCCATTATTTAGCTCACACATGTTAGATCTTTCTGAAGAATCTTTAGAAGAAAACATCGACACTTGTGCTAAATACCTAGCGCGCATGGCTAAAATGGACATGACAATCGAGATCGAACTTGGTTGTACTGGTGGTGAAGAAGACGGCGTAGATAACTCTGACATGGACGCATCTGAGCTTTACACTTCGCCTGAAGACGTTGCATACGCTTATGAAAAACTAAGCGCTGTTAGCCCTCGTTTCACTATCGCTGCTTCTTTCGGTAACGTACACGGTGTATACAAGCCAGGTAACGTAGTGCTTACTCCAACTATCTTACGTGATTCACAAGCATATGTTTCTGAGAAATTTGGCCTACCAGCTAACTCGTTAAACTTCGTATTCCATGGTGGTTCAGGTTCTTCAGAAGCTGAAATTCAAGAGTCAATCGGTTACGGTGTTATCAAAATGAACATCGATACTGATACACAGTGGGCAAGCTGGAACGGTATCAAGAATTACTACGAAGGTAAGAAAGAATTCCTTCAAGGTCAAATTGGTAACCCAACTGGCGATGATGCGCCAAACAAGAAACATTATGATCCACGTGTTTGGTTACGTGCTGGTCAAGTAAGTTTAGTTGAGCGTCTATTACAAGCGCACAAAGACCTAAACAGTGTAGATGTACTGTAATTAAATTAAACGTCATTTAATTTAATTACTTGGATGTACAAAAAATCCCTGAGTGATAACTCGGGGATTTTTTTGTCTGAAATACTAAATTATTATAGAGACTATTGGAGTTATTGTAAGGTCTATTGAAATTGCTGGTGGTCAGTTACACAGTTACAATAATGAATAGTGTTCATCTAGTTTAATAAGCGCGCTTTAATCGTACCTTTAATTGATTTTAACTTGGCTAAACCTCGTTCAGCGTGATCACTTTCAACATCAATGACTACATAACCTATATCGCCCGCGGTTTGTAAGTATTGACCAGAAATATTCACGCCTTCTTCAGCAAATGCTAACGCAATCTGGCTCAAGATACCCGGTTGGTTATGGTGAATATGCATTAAGCGGCTTGAGTTAGTATGAGCGGGTAGTGATACTTCAGGGAAGTTGACTGCAGATAAAGTAGATCCGTTATCTGAATATTTAGTTAGTTTACCTGCTACTTCATAACCAATGTTTGCTTGTGCTTCTTGAGTACTGCCGCCCACGTGTGGTGTTAGCAATACATTATCAAAACCACATAATGGTGATACGAATTCTTCGTTATTTGATGATGGTTCTACAGGAAATACATCGATAGCTGCGCCGGTCACTTTCTTGGTTTCTAATGCTGCTGCAAGCGCATTAATATCAACAACAGTACCGCGAGATGCATTAATGAAGATGACGCCATCTTTCATTTTAGCGAATTCAGCTTCACCCATCATCATCTTAGTTTGTGCTGTTTCTGGGACGTGTAAGCTGATGATGTCTGAAGTAGCCAGCAGCTCATCTAGAGACATGATTTGCTCTGTATTGCCCAGTGATAGCTTGTTTTCGATATCATAGTATTTTACGCGTAAACCAAGGTTTTCAGCTAAAATACCTAACTGGGTACCGATATGACCGTAGCCAATAATACCCAGTTGTTTACCACGTGCTTCGTATGAGCCCGTTGCTGATTTTAACCATTCGCCACGATGTGCTTTGGCACTTTTTTCTGGAATGCCACGTAGCAGTAACAGGATCTCGCCTAATACGAGTTCAGCCACACTACGAGTATTTGAAAAAGGTGCGTTAAATACTGGAATAGCGGCTTTTTGCGCTGCTTGTAGGTCAACTTGGTTAGTACCAATACAGAAACAACCAATACCCACAAGACGCGTTGCCGCATCAATTACCTTCGCATTTAGATTGGTACGAGAGCGAATACCTATAAAATGTACATCCTTGATCTTCTCACAAAGTTCTTCTTCACTGAGGGATGTCTTAATCGACTCAATGTTAGTGTAACCAGCAGATGTGAAAGTATCGACAGCACTTTGGTGCAAACCTTCGAGTAATAATATTTTGATTTTATCTTTTTGGAGAGAGAAGTTAGTCATGTAAATTCCTTTATCACATATCACGTAAATCGCACTAAGGGATAAAGTAGCAGAGTTTTTTTAATTAGGAAATGTTTGTGACTAAATTCAAATAAAATAGTTAAAAGCAAGTTAATCACGTGCTATCTGGCACTTAGCTTATTGTAATTAATGCAAAAATATTTTATAGGCTAGCATCGAAATTTAATACTAGCCCAGATTTTTTAAGCTGTGGTTTTCACGCCATCTTGCGTTCCAGCTAATACAACGTCAGCACCGCGAGCTGAAAATAGACCATTGGTCACTACACCTGTAATTGCATTAATACTGATTTCGAGCGCTTTTGGATCGGTGATCTGCATATTATGCACATCGATAATGATGTTGCCATTATCAGTAATTACACCTTCACGATAAACTGGATCACCACCAAGTTTAACTAATTCACGGCCTACAAATGAACGCGCCATTGGGATCACTTCAACTGGTAATGGGAAATCACCCAATACGTCGACGTTTTTAGTGTCATCAATAATACAGATAAACTTATCTGCGACTGCCGCGATAATTTTTTCACGCGTTAATGCTGCGCCGCCGCCTTTGATCATATTTTTGTTCGCGTCAATTTCATCCGCACCATCCACATAGATATCTAGATATGGAATGCCGTTTAGATCGAAAACTGGGATACCGATTTCTTTCAAACGAGCCGTTGATGCTTCAGAGCTAGAGACTGCGCCTTGCACATCTTCTTTGATACTTTCCAGAGCATCAATAAAGTGCTCTACTGTTGAACCAGTACCAACGCCGACAATACTGTCTTTTTCTACGTATTTAAGAGCAGCCCAAGCAGCTGCTTTTTTCAATTCATCTTGAGTCATGTTTAGTCCATTTTGAGTTTTAAAAATTCTTATGCTGGGATTATAACTTAGCCTGATCGTAGAATACTAGCTTTGGGTCGCACTAAACTCCACAGTCATCAAAGGGGTTATAATTGCTTGCAAAGGTTTATCCCAAGGTGCGATAGGTAAGTCGTCATGTTGCTGGCAATCATGAGCCAAGCCAATGATATGTGGAATATGCTCACCGAACTTAACCTTATCATGCTGTGAAAAAGTACGATCGTAATAACCACCGCCCATACCCAAACGATTACCGAGTAAATCAAACGCCACTAACGGACTACAAACCAAATCTAAGCATAAGTAAGGAATAACTTGTGTCACATCGAGCTTAGGCTCACTAATGCCATATTTGTTTTTAACTAATGCTGTAGTTGGTGTTATGCGGGTAAAGAGTAATTGATGATCCGAGAAAGGATGCAGGATAGGGATATAAACTTGCTTGTTTTGCTGCCAGCACCAATTAATAACTTCTTGTGTACATAGCTCACCGTCATTATGTAAATAGAGTGCGATATGTTGAGCATTTTTAACGGCGGGGTATTGACTGAATTGCTGTAGTAAATCGATGCCAGCTTGTGCTTGTTGCACGCTAGTCAGCTGTTGTCTGCGTTGGCGTATTTGCTGGCGAACTTGCTGTCTTGCGTCTTGATTGAGTAGATGATCTTTTGCCATATTGCAGTCCATTTGCATGCGGATTAAAAAGATTGTATTTCTAGAAGATAGGGCCCCAGGGTGCGGCTACAGGTTTAGTCCTGAACCCGGAGGCTCAGGTCGGCTATCCAAGTTACTGCCGCAGGCTCCTCAGTACAAGCTGAGTCTGCACAATAGCAGTAATAGTGGACGCCTAAGATGTGATTATCGGCTCAGGGACTCAACCCACACACCAATCACCCCAGGGTTATTTGGTTACGCTGTTGTATCTACTAACGCTTGCTCAATAGTTTCTTGTAGCAGTTTAATGCGGTCATCAACAGTGTTTGTATATATTTCATTGGTATTACGCTCTTGGCGTAATTCATGGCAAAAATTTAATGCCGCCATGACAGCAAGATGTTCCAAATTCTTAATATTCGTCTTAGATTGGATTTCAGTTAACTTATCATTAAGTACTTCAGTTGTACGATTAAGCTCAGCCACTTCTTCACTCGGGCTAGCTACTTTAAACGAACGCCCCAATATAGTGATATCTACCGCAGTTGTACTCATCGTTATACTCAACTCAAATTCGTTATTAAGTAACTCGTATATTAACAGGCAGTTATTCTAACAAAGCTTGTTAACACCAATCTAAATGACTATATATCGCAAATAATGCCAATGCAAGCGCTTATCGCTGTGAAACTTGAGGTGGAGGATCTAGATTGTGCAACTTGACCATAATTGCAGCAGCAGGTTGATCATGCTCAAATGCTATGGCTATTATCAAGCCGCTAAAAGGCTCGTCGCAGGAATGTAACTGAGATTTCAGCTTCTAATCTAAGCGTTACACTGTTATTTTTTCGGCTTCATTTTGAATGTCATGAAGTTAACTTTGAGTAGAGCTAATATACTCGCAGCATGAACAAAGGCGCTGCATATTCTAGTTAACGATCTTATATGTGTTGACCTAGATTAATAACTGCTCAGTTAGCCGCCAGCTGGGGTATGGTCTTGATATTAGTGAAATGCTAAGATGACCGCCATTAGTTAAAATAATAACCTCATTAATAAGGTCCGATCATGGATAATGCAAAACTACCTACTTTTACTGAAATCAATGACCAGCTACAACGTAGTGATCTACTTGTAAATCCAGCTGATGTGCATGGTGTGATCTGCGGCCTTATCTGCGGTGGCATTAAGTTGGATGACAAAGCTTGGCTAGCGCCATTTGATGAACTTATCAACGAAGGTTTAGGTATCCCTGATTCTTTAATTCCAAGCTTAAACAGTATTAATACAGTGAGTGTTGCCGCGTTAAAAGACATCACTTTAGGTTTTGAATTACTTATCCCAAATATGGACGCGCCACTACTAACGCGTATGGAAGCATTAGCTGAATGGGTACAAGGTTTCCTTGGCGGTTTCGGTATGGTGCATTCTGCGGATACGGTAGCAAGCGAAGACGTAAAAGAGCTAATAGCTGATTTTGCGAGTATTGCGCAATTGGCGGTTGATGCTGAAGAAGATGATAGCGAAGAAGCCGAAGAAGCATTCTACGAAATTGTTGAATACGTGCGTATGGGGGCGATCTATTGCTTTAGCGAATTAGGTGATATTACTGAGGAAAAGCCAACTGTTCATTAATTTACAGTTTGTTTTTATGTCAATGGGTATGCAGCAAATGCAGATCAAGCTGGCATGTGAATGATGTTAATGACGCAAACGTACAAGGCCATGGATGGCCTTGTTAAAGCGAACATGGATGTCTTGAGCGGTTTGCAGAATTAACCTCATTTATATCGAGGTATATAGCCATAGTGCTAGCACAAGAAAATATTTAATCTGAGTCGTAAGGATGGAAATGGACGTGGTGAATAACGATAAAGCAGCAGCTGTAAATAACACAACAGATACCACTATCGTCGAATATGATATCGCTATTGTCGGTGCTGGTATGGTAGGGGCGACATTAGCGCACGCAATAAGCCAAATACAACGCAGCGACGGCAAGCAATTATCTATCGCACTCATCGATGCTAATCCATTAACCACAGATAAACATCCGGGCTTTGACGCTCGAGTCATCGCTTTATCTCACGGTTCATATCAAATACTTTCTCAATTTAATCTCTGGCAACAGATTGCACCAACAGCTACTGCGATTAAACATATCCATGTATCTGATCGTGGCCATTGGGGCATGACCAGAATGGATCACAGCGAATACAATTTACCGGCTTTAGGGCAGGTGATTGAGCTGCAAACTGCGGGTCACATATTCCAACAGTCACTAGCGAAAACCGACAATGTAAATTGGTATTGCCCCAATCAGTTGACTGATATTGAACGCCATGTCACGCATACCGATGTCATTCTTGATGATGGTCAGCGTCTGCGTTGTCAATTGTTGGTGGGCGCGGATGGTAATCAATCCATGGTGCGCAAACTCACTAAAGTGCCTGTTGAAGTCACCGATTTTGATCAAACTGCCATTATCGCCAACGTCACCACCAGTAAACCGCATGAAGGCAAAGCCTTTGAGCGTTTCACTGACACTGGTCCGTTAGCTTTATTACCTATGTCAGAACAACGCAGTTCATTAGTTTGGTCGGTACGCACAGATCAAGTCGATGAAATAATGGCACTTGATGAACAAGCCTTCTTAAAACGCCTACAACAGCGTTTTGGTTATCGGTTAGGCACATTCATGAAAATGGGCCAGCGCTTTGCGTATCCATTATTGCTCACTGAAGCATTAGAGCCCACTCAACATCGCAGTGTCGTTATTGGCAATGCAGCGCATGCGCTGCATCCGATTGCAGGGCAGGGTTATAACTTAGGCTTACGTGATGTTGCAGTGCTTCATCATGAGATTGAAAAAGCATTCTTAGCCGGCGTTGATGCTGATGTTAACGCAGATATTGGTGCGCAAGCTGTAACGAAAGGCTACTGGCATAAACGTAAGTCCGATCATCATAAAACCATTTGGATGACGACTTCGCTAGCAACCTTATTTGCTAATGACTATGCACCATTAGTTGTAGGTCGTAATCTAGCGCTGCACACCATGGGCTACAAGCCCGAATATAAGCGTCCGCTAGCACGCCAAGCACTCGGCGCTTTTAAATTATTTTAATGATAAATAAATCCAAGTTAATTTAGGAATTAAATATGCAATCTTATGATATTGCGGTTATTGGTGGTGGCATGGTGGGGTTGGCGTTCGCCGCTGCACTTAAAGACACGACATTGAAGGTCGTCGTAATCGAAGGAAATGACATAAGCCGTGATCTACCGGAAACACCGGAACTGCGGGTGAGTGCATTGAGCCGTGCTAGCGAAAATATCTTGCGCAACTTAGGCGCATGGTCTGGCATTGAAGGTCGTCGTAAACAAGCTTATAACAATATGCAAGTTTGGGATCGTAACGGCTTTGGTAAAATTGATTTCAGTGGCGATGATCTAATGACTGATAGCCTAGGTCACTTAGTAGAAAACAAAGTCATCCAATTAGCGCTATTAGAACAGGTAGAAAAAGCCAGCAATATTACCTTATTAACTGGCAAGCGTATTGAAAAGCTCAGCCAGACCGATGAAGCCGCTTGGTTAACCATTAAAGATCACGATCCTATTGGCGCAAAACTGATTGTAGGCGCAGATGGCGCTAACTCTTGGACGCGTCAGCAAGCATTAATTCCGTTAACGACTTGGGATTATGATCACCATGCGATTGTTGCCAATATTCGCACCGAAGAAGCGCACGGTGCTTGCGCAAGGCAAATATTCAATCCAGAAGGACCTCTCGCTTTCTTACCATTATGGCAAGAAGACTTGTGTTCTATTGTTTGGTCATTGCCTCCCGACCGCGCAGATGAACTATTAGCTATGGATGATAGCGAGTTTAATAAAGCCTTAACTGTCGCATTTGATGGTCGATTAGGCTTATGTAAAGTAGAAGGGCTGCGCCAAGCATTTCCTTTGAAAATGCGTTATGCCCGTCAGTTTGCCAGTGAACGCATCGCCTTGATCGGTGACGCTGCACATACTATTCACCCATTAGCTGGGCAGGGCGTTAATCTTGGTTTGCTGGATGCGGCGAGTTTGGCACAAACGGTATTGGCTAATCATCAGCAGAATATCGATATCGGCCTGCACGAAAACCTACGTAGTTTTGAACGCTGGCGTAAAGCCGAAGCGGCTGTGATGATCTCGAGTATGGAAGGCTTAAAGCGCTTATTCAGTGGCGGTCATCCTGCTAAACGGATCATTCGAGATATTGGTTTAACCCTATCAAACACATTACCAGCGCTAAAGTATCAATTCATAAAACGCGCAATGGGCCTCGAAGGTGAGCTGCCAGATTTGGCAAAATAATGAGAAAAACTAATGCAAACCCCGCGTTTGCATTAGTTAACGTAATGTAAAATCCAATTCCTGACCTCAAAATTCTAGTTATTTACTCTAATTCAGACCTCTATGCTGTTGTTACAAGCTGCTTTAGGCGGGTTTTTGTGATCTATCACTTCATTATTTAACCTCATTACAGCATTATGTTGATAAAGTGTTAGCCTAGTTGAATCGTAGTGTTAGATTAATCATTAGTTTTTCTATCCCATAATTTATTTTACTGAATGGGTTAGAACGGTATAATTTAATTATTCTTATTTCGATTTCGTGTTAATTAGCTAAGCTCTGCAAAGCTATACAGGAAGAATAACAACCAAGATGGTGGTTATTGAAAATTTGATTACTCTCGTCAATTAAAGGAATTTTAGAATGGCTCAACAAACGGTACTTTTCCCTAAGCACGTCGAAGCTGGGGCAAAAATGGTAGATTTCCACGGTTGGGATATGCCAATCAATTACGGCTCACAGATCGTTGAACATAATGCTGTGCGTGAAGACGCGGGTATGTTTGATGTTTCCCACATGACTATCGTTGATATTAAAGGTGCTGATGCTCAGCCATTCCTACGTTATTTGTTGGCTAATGACGTGGCTAAATTAGCAATCTCAGGCAAAGCACTTTACACCGGGATGTTGCAAGAAGACGGCGGTGTGATTGATGATCTTATCGTGTATTTCTTTGATACAGAGTATTACCGTCTTGTTGTTAACTCAGCAACACGCGTAAAAGATTTGGTTTGGATCAACAAACAAGCGGCAGATTTTGCCGTTGCAGTGACGGAATTACCTGAGCTATCAATGATTGCCGTGCAAGGTCCTAAAGCGAAAGAGAAAGCTGGACAAGTATTCAGCGCAGAGCAGAACGCGGCAGTTGAAGGTATGAAGCCTTTCTTCGGCGTACATGCTGGTGGCTTATTTATTGCGACAACGGGTTATACCGGCGAAGCAGGTTATGAAATTGTAGTACCACAAGATCAAGCGTGTGATTTATGGCAGAAACTGGTTGATGCCGGCGTACAACCTTGTGGTCTTGGTGCGCGTGATACGCTGCGCCTTGAAGCGGGTATGAATTTATACGGTTTAGATATGGATGAAACGGTATCGCCATTAGCAGCTAACATGGGTTGGACGCTAGCATGGGAACCAGCAGACCGTGACTTTATTGGTCGCGCTGCACTCACCGCTCAAAAAGCAGCTGGCACAGATAAATTAGTTGGCTTAGTGCTTGAAGAAAAAGGTGTATTACGTACTGGTCAAGTGGTGGTATTCACTGACGCAGAAGGCACCGAATGCAAAGGTGTGATCACTAGTGGTAGTTTTTCACCAACGCTTGGGTTTAGTATTGCATTCGCACGTGTGCCAGCAAGTATCGGCGACGTAGCAGAAGTTGAAATGCGTAAGAAGTTGGTACCAGTGAAAGTCACTAAGCCAGCATTTGTACGTAATGGAAAAAAACTCGTTTAGTGCTAAATTTGCAGACTCAATAAATTTATAGGTATGATCGATTTATAGATATGATCGATTTATAGAAACAATAAATTAAATTAAATTAAATTAAACCAAATAAAAAGACAAAAGGAAGTTTCAACATGAGCAATATCCCAGCTGAATTAAAATATGCAACATCACACGAATGGGTTCGCAACGAAGGCGACGGTACGTTTACTGTTGGCATCACTGAACACGCTCAAGGTTTACTTGGCGACATGGTATTCGTTGACCTACCAGATGTAGGCGATGAAATCACTGCTGGTGAAGATTGTGCTGTTGCAGAATCTGTAAAAGCAGCGTCAGACATTTATGCGCCGATCTCTGGTGAAATTGTGGCAATCAATGAAGAGCTTGAAGATTCTCCAGAACTCGTTAACTCGGATTCGTTCACTGAGGGTTGGTTATTCAGAGTTAAAGCGTCTGATGAAGCAGAGCTAGATGCGTTACTTGACGCTGCTGGTTATGCAGAATCAATCGAAGACTAATTATTATTGAAACCCTGAGCTAGCCTCGGGTTTTTTTTTAGTAGTTATTTAATTTTGTTATTTGTTAATAGTATATATACAGGGAATTGCATGAAAACCCATACCCCACTTGCCCAGTTAGAGCAGATTGATAACTTCGCCCGTCGCCATATCGGCCCTTGCGAAACAGAAACTAAAGCTATGTTAACAACCGTTGGCGCGGAATCTTTAGCAGACCTTATTCAACAAACCGTTCCAAGCTCAATCTTATTGGCAGAAGACGTTGTTGCTGGTCGCCAGTTATCAGAAGTTGCAGCACTGCAAGAATTAAAAGCCATCGCAGCCAAGAACACTGTCAACAAAAGCTACATTGGTATGGGCTATTACGGTACCAACGTGCCGAATGTTATCCTACGTAACGTATTCGAAAATCCAGGCTGGTACACGGCATACACGCCTTACCAACCAGAAATCGCACAAGGTCGTTTAGAAGCACTGCTTAACTTCCAAACTATGACGTGTGATTTAACCGGCATGGACTTAGCAAGCGCATCACTGCTTGACGAAGCAACAGCAGCAGCTGAAGCAATGTCAATGTGTAAGCGTGTTTCTAAAAACAAAAAATGTGATAATTTCTTTATCGCCGACAGCGTACACCCACAAGTAGCTGACGTGATGATCGAACGTGCGGAGCACTTCGGTTTCACTATTATTCAAGGCCCAGCAGCAACAGCGACTGAGCATGACTTGTTTGGTGCCGTACTTCAGTACCCAGGTACGAACGGCGACGTAACTGATATCAGCGATATTATTGCGGCTATCCAAGCGAAAAAAGGTGTTGTGGCAGTTGGTTCTGACTTATTAGCCCTTACCCGCATCAAATCACCAGCAGAACTTGGCGCAGACATCGCGTTTGGTAGTTCACAACGCTTTGGTGTGCCAATGGGTTATGGCGGTCCACACGCGGCGTTCTTCGCTAGCTGTGACAAACATAAACGTTCTATGCCGGGTCGTATCATTGGTGTGTCTAAAGACACTCATGGAAAGCCTGCACTACGTATGGCAATGCAAACGCGCGAGCAACACATCCGCCGTGAAAAAGCCAACTCAAACATCTGTACAGCGCAGGTTCTACTAGCGAACATGGCTGGTTTCTACGCAACCTATCACGGTCCTCAAGGCCTGAAAGATATTGCTAAGCGTGTACACCGTTTTACTGATTTATTAGCCGCCGGTTTAACCAAAGGTGGGTTAACACTCGCGCATGATACTTGGTTTGACACTATCACTGTTAAATGGGATAGCGAACTACCAGATAGTAAAGAAAAAGTAGTGACGCGTTCAATTGCAGCAGGTGTTAACTTCCGTATTGATGTTGAACATCAAGTCGGTATCAGTGTAGATGAAACCATCACCCAAGCAGATCTGGCGACATTATTTGACGTATTACTTGGCGATGACCACGGTATCTCGATTGCTGAACTTGAAGCTGAACTGGCTGCAACAGGTAGCACGTCTATCCCAGCATCAGTGGAACGTGAATCTGCATTCCTAACACACCCAGTATTTAACTCTCATCATTCTGAAACAGAAATGATGCGTTATATTAAATCACTGGAAAATAAAGATTTAGCCCTTAACCATTCAATGATTTCATTAGGCTCTTGTACCA
>Ga0209396_1000286_pt1 | contig 62963 bp, 52 predicted proteins | sample GOMGulsemesocosm_6_FD_184638 | JGI IMG/M metagenome (GOLD analysis project Ga0209396, IMG submission 184638) | Methane-oxidizing microbial communities from mesocosms in the Gulf of Mexico - GOM8C Gulf of Mexico (SPAdes) (version 2) | ecosystem: Environmental > Aquatic > Marine > Cold seeps... | reverse complement strand
GCAAAAAGTAACTCATAAGACGGATTGTAAACAATCTCGGCAACATCATTGATGCCATATACAGATAAATCAATTGAGCTTTCTAAAGAAGCCATAGCGAATACTCTCCTAAAAGTATGACGGTGAACATTGTAGTGTGTTAAACATGTTTGAGAACGCAATTTTAGGCGATAATTGAACAAAACGAAAGTAAAATTTCTTTCGTTGTGAAAGTTTTCACTATAACTTTCACTTATAGTCGGTAAGCATAATAAATAGAGATTATATATTTATGCTAAAACTATCGTTTTTGAAATTTTAGTTTGTAAGTATAATTGATGTTTTACAATTGGTTATGGAGTATTCGTGCGGTGGGTATTGAATGTGTTATTTTAGATTATGCAGTCGATTTGCATAATCTAAAATTGAATTTATTTGAACAAAGAGCATAAAATAAATTAAATAAATGTTTTGTTGTGTAAGAAAAGCTTCGCTAATGAAAGTTATAAAATCAGTACTTTTTAAAGTAATGGTAACTTACGACAAAAGTTATTATTCAAATTAAGTCAGTTAATTAGCTGCACAGTTAAACTTTCTAAATATTAGAAGATATCAGCATCATTGCTATCGTCATCTAAATCTGAGCTGTCAAGAATTTCACTACTATTGTCTTGTGTTACGTACTCGGTTGGCGCTGTGCCTAACTGAAAATACTCAAAAAAGCTGGTTTTGTCTGTTTTGTTAGTGAGTTTACCAGTACCTTTATCAATGCGCACTGAAACAATACCAACGGGTTGATCAAAAGGTTCTTCTGGATAATCTTTCAGAGCAACCTCCATAAACTTTATCCATGCCGGTTGTGCTGACTTTGCACCTGCTTCTCCACCAGTGATTTGGTTTTTATCAAGATTGCTATTGTATCGAGTTCTTCCTAAATTTCTGCCGGGGTCGTCAAAACCGATCCACGATGTTGTGACTATGCGACGGCTAAAACCAGAAAACCATGCGTCTTTTGCTTGGTTTGTTGTGCCTGTTTTTCCTGCAATATCTCTACGTTTTAATGATTTTGCCCTGTGTCCAGTACCTCTCCAAAATGGTTTAACTTGCCAATCGACTCCCCAAATTGCCGCATTTAACGCTTGTGTTACTAAGAAGGCGTTTTGCGGGCTGATCACACGTGGAGCTTTTATTAAGGCGAAGTCATCAGACATAGAGGAAAGTTCGTCTGTATCATTAACGGCGGTAAGTTCACTTTCTGTATTATCAGCAAGACAAATTTCACAAGCAATGGCAGGGTTTGCTTTAAAGAGCACTTTTCCGAATGAATCTTCAATTCGGTCAATTAAATACGGCTCTATTAAAAAACCACCATTGGCGAATGTGGCAAAACCAGTAACTACTTCGAGAGGGGTTAATGACGCTGAGCCAAGCGCAAGAGATTCATTACGGGGAAGATCATGTGGCGTAAAACCAAATGAAGCTAAATGAGGGATAATGTTGTCAAGCCCTACATCTCTTAACAAACGTACAGCAATGACATTTTTAGATTGTGCTAATGCTAAGCGAACACGAATGTCTCCATCATAGGTAGGCGGGGAATTCTTTGGCCGCCAAACAACGCCTGAACTTCTATCCCATTGATTAATTGGAGCATCATTTACCAGTGATGCTAAAGTAAAACCATTGTCTAATGCCGCGGAATAAATGAAGGGTTTGATGTTTGACCCCACTTGACGTTGCGCCTGAGTGACTCGGTTAAATTGACTTTGTTTAAAGCTAAACCCGCCCACTGCCGCTTTTATAGCACCATCATCGGGTGATAAAGAAACTAACGCAGAGCTGACTTGTGGCAACTGACTTAATTTATAACCTTGTGCGGTTTTTGTAACAAAAACAACATCACCATAATTTAGTATTTCATTGGCAAATTTTGGTGCGTCACCCTGTTTTTTATCATTTATAAATTCACGTGCCCAAGACATACCTTGCCAATAGATTTCACTTTCTTGTAACGTTGTTTCAGTGTTTTTCTCGGTGCTGAACAATTTAATACGGGCGCTTTGTTCAGAAACACCTGTGACAACAGCAGGGACCAAAGTTTGATAATTTTTAATCTTGCTAAGCGCTTGAGATATTTCATCATCAGTCATTTCATTTAGCTGATATATCGATCCAACTTCTGTTGAATTTACATCGCTATTATTACTGTTCTCAATACTTTTAGTTAACTCTGGGCGTAATGTGCGAATAGCCCCACGATAACCATGGCGTTGGTCATAAGAGAGTAGGTTCTTTACAACTGCGCGTTGTGCTGCATTTTGGAAGGTTGAGTTAACCGTTAAATATACTTTGTAGCCGCCAGTATAAGCTTGCTCTTTTCCGTAGCGTTCTATCATCTGTTGATGCGCCATTTCTGCAATGTAAGGTGCATTTAACTCTATTTTTGCACTGTGTCTTTTACCGGTAATCGGGGCTTGATTTGCTTGTGCTAACTGTTCTGAGTTGATGTATCCAGCGGTGTACATACGATTTAGAACTATAGTTCGATTAGCCTTTGCCCTTCTAGGCGAACGTATTGGGTTCTTGGTCGAAGGGGCTTTGGGTAAGCCAGCTAAAACGGCAATTTGTGCGAGTGTCAGATCTTTTACATTTTTACCATAATAAACCTGAGCGGCTGCTCCAAAGCCAAAGCTTCGATGCCCTAATGGAATTTTATTCATGTAAAGTGCAAGTATTTCATCTTTTGTCAGTAAGCTTTCGATATGAAAAGACAAAAATACTTCTCGAATTTTTCTGGTATAAGTTAACTCTCGAGTTAAGAAAAAATTTCGCGCAACTTGCATGGTAATTGTACTAGCGCCACCTTTATTTTGCCCCATGAGTTTACCTAAAACGGCTCTCCCCATTCCTATAGGGTCGACACCAAAGTGCGAGTAGAAACGATCGTCTTCACTAGCTAAAATGGCATTAACAAGCTGCTGTGGAAATTCGTTAAGCGTAAGGGGAATACGTTTTTTCTCGCCGAACTGGTTAATTAACTTATCGTCACTACTAAAAATTTGCATTGGTGTTTGCCATTGCATGTCTTTTAGCGATGTTATATTAGGCAATTCACTACGCATTGATAAATATAATGCGGCTAAAGATAAGCAAGCTAGAAGTACAAAAAACAACCCTACTTTTATGAGGCGTTTAAATGAAAGCACAAATTTTCTCTCAGAATTAGACAAAATAACTATTAATAACACTAGTATATCCTGTAAAAGCATGTAATAAATGTATTTATCACAAATTTGTGCCTAATATATAGCAATGCAATTATGTTTATTTTTCATTTGCTTATTAACGTTGTGTTGTAATTAGCAAATTTATTTATTTAGTGGGATGTTATGCTCAGCCGTTTTTTTAAAAAGAAGACATCTTTAATCGTTGGTATCGATATTGGCTCTCATGCAGTTAAAGCCGTTCTGTTAGGCCAAGATGATGATGGATTTATTCTCGAAGCTATAGCTACTGAGGTTATGCCCCGTGGCGCAATTATAGATCGAGAAATTCAAGACATTGATGCCGTAGGCAAAGTTGTTGCTAAAGTCAGAAAAGAAATTACATCTTCAGTGAAACTTGCTGCAGCTGCTGTTTCAGGTCAAACCGTTATCACTAAAGTGATATATATGGATGTGAATTTGTCTGATCAAGAGCTTGCCAGTCAAATTGAAATTGAAGCCGATAGCTTAATTCCATACCCTTTAGATGAAGTTAGTTTAGACTTTGAAAAACTTGATATAAATGAATCTGACCCTAGTAAGGTTAATGTCTTATTAAGTGCAGCACGAACAGAATCAGTAGAAGCGAGAGTTTCTGCTTTAGAATTAGGTGGATTTCAAACCAAGGTCATTGACGTTGAGTCCTATGCAGTTAGTCGTGCTTATGACCCCGTTTTGTCTCAATTACCGGATGATGCTAAAGATAAAACTGTCGCTATTGTTGATGTTGGTGCTGTAATGACATTATTCTCGGTAACCGATGCTGGCGCGCATATTTATAGTCGAGATCAACTCTTTGGTGGCGAGCAATATACACGTTCAATTGTATCTTATTACAATTATACTTTTGAAGAAGCTGAACAAGCGAAAGTAAATAATGATTTACCTCCCAATTATACCTTTGAAGTTTTAGGTCCGTACCATACTGTATTTACTCAACAAATTCGTCGAGCAATTCAGATGTTTTTAACTTCTAGCGGGAAAAGTAAAATTGATTATCTTATTGTTTCAGGTGGAAGTGCTAATGTTGAAGGATTAGAAGCATTGCTAACTGAAGAGTTAGGTATTCATACAATTATAGCTAACCCATTTAAATCAATGACTATTTCAGAAAGTATTGATCAAGAAGTGTTAGATAAAACAGCTTCTCAATATATGGTCGCTACCGGATTAGCATTAAGGAGCTTTGTGTCATGGCATTTATAAATTTACTTCCATGGCGTGAAGAAGCCGAAAAAGCGCATCAACGTGAATATTTCACTATACTAACGGCTATTGCAATTGTTGCATTTGCGCTAGTATTTTTTATTAGTCAACTTTACCAAATGCGCGTTGATGGTCAAAATTCACGTAATGATTTTTTAAAAGGCGAAATTCAATTATTAGAAGCGCGTATTGTTAAAATAAAAGACTTAAATGAAAAGAAAAAAGAATTACAAAAAAGAACAAGCGTAGTCGAGCAGTTACAACGAAGTCGGAATGTTGGTACACAAGTCCTTGATGAAATCGCTAAAATAGTGCCAACAGGCGTTTATTTAACGCGCTTAGAAAAACAGGGAAATAGTATTCAGATTATTGGGAAAAGCGAGTCGAATAACCATTTAGCAAATATGATCCGTGAAATTGAGCGTTCGTTATTATTTACCGATGCCATTTTAGAATCAATCACGACTAATGATGCAAAAAATAAATTGTTGAGTGATTTTAAAATGCGTGTGCGTATCAAGGGATTATTAAACTCAACAGAAGGTGGAGGTGAATCATGAATATAGATTTAGCTCAATTTTTAGAACAATTTGAGGGTTTAGAAGCAGACAATGTGGGCCAATGGCCAAAGGCAGCAAAAATAACGTTAGCAGTATTTATAGCGGTTGTTGTTTTCTTTTTAGGCTATATTTTACTTATTAGTGACAAAATTACGGAACTGGATAAAAGTGTGCGGGAAGAAGTTTCTCTTAAAAGCCAGTATCAAATTAAGTATCATGTTGCTGCTAATTTAGAATTATTTGAGCAGCAAATGAAAGAAGCTGAAGCATTATTTGCGAATCAGTTAAGAAGTTTACCAGAAAGCCATGAAACGCCAGGTCTACTTGATGATATTACCTTTGTCGGTACAACAAGTGGTCTAAAGTTTGTTAAACTTAATTGGCAACCTGAAATAATACGTGAAATTTATATTGAGCTCCCTATTGATATTGAAGTTGTTGGTTCTTATCATGACTTTGGTAATTTTGTGAGTAAAATCGCAGGATTACCGCGTATCGTTACACTACATGACTTTGATGTAAATATTAATAAAACTTCAAATGGTTTGCTTAATTTAAAGTTACAAGCAAAAACTTATCGCTATAGAGAGGCTGAAGCAAAATGAAAAAATTAGCCTTATTTGTACTACTTATAATTGGAGTAAGTGGCTGCTTTGATGATAAAAGTGATTTACGTACTTACATCGCTACAGTTCAGTCTAATACCCCAAATGTCATTGATCCGATGCCGGTTATTTCTAAGTTTGGTCATTACGACTACTCGGCACAAGGGCTAAGAAGTCCTTTTGATGAACCAAGAGCAGAGGCTATTCAGCAGAAAATTCAACAAATGTCAGGATGCCTAAGTCCCGATCCTCGTCGACGCAAACAACCGTTAGAAAAGTTTCCTCTCGGCAACTTATCAATGCGAGGAACGATGGGAGAGAAAGGAGTTGTTTGGGCACTAGTTGAGGCTTCCGATGCTACATTGCATAGAGTTGCCGTTGGTAGTTATTTGGGGTTGAATAATGGTCATATTACGGCTGTTAGCCAGCAAGATGTTAAAGTTATCGAATTAATTCCTGATGGCGCTGGCTGTTGGGTAGAACGTGAAACGACTATTAAAATAGTTGAGTCAGGTACAGAGGGGCAAGGGAAGTAATGTTGCTATTTAATAAAATGAAAAATCATAACGCAGCTACATCATGTGTAACCAGAAGTGTTATAACCGCAGTGATGCTATATTCTTTTGCTGTTTCGGCATGGGCTAGTGATCTGACCGGTATTAGTTATAACACTTTACAAAACGATGAAATTGAATTGCAATTTGAGCTCAGTGAAAGAATTGTCAATCAACCAGAAATGCAAACGGCAATGAATCCGGCTCAAATCAAAATCACTTTTGATGCAGACAAATTTAATGAAAACCTATTAAATACTGCTATTGAACATGCCGGTGTTAGCCATATTACTGTCCAAAGATTAGCAGGAAAAGTGGTTGCTACTGTTCACTTAGATCAACTTTCAGTTTTTGATGTTCAACAAAATGAAAATAAATTTTCATTAATCTTAAATAAAGGTGTTAGCGGTTCTCCGATCACCAAAGTAAACCCATTAGGCAATAATTTTATCAATAATATTGATTCAATAGATTTTCGTAATGGTGATAATGATGAAGCGCAAATACTTGTTTACTTAGATGACAGCATGGTTGCCGTCGATGTTGCCGACAAATTAGGCAAATTGTATATCGAATTCCATAACACTAAAATTATTGATGATCTTCTTTACAAATTGGACGTAACAGACTTTGGCACATTAGTCACAGGCATTGAAACTTTTAGAGAAGGTCGTAATGCAAAATTCATTGTTGAGATCAACAGTGACTTTACCTTTAAGCATCAACAAATTGGCAATGTATTTTCATTGACCGTTGTAAAAAACGTTAAAGCTCCTGGTTATTTAGAGGAAGATGCAGACTTTACTGGCCGGGCTATTTCATTAAATTTTCAAGATATTCCTGTTCGAACCGTTTTGCAAATAATTGCTGATTACAACGGCTTTAACTTAGTTACTAGTGATAGCGTATCGGGCAATGTTACCCTACGTTTAGATGGTGTTCCATGGGATCAAGCTCTTGATATTATATTAAAAGTTAAAGGGTTAGATAAACGAATGGAAGGCAATATTTTAATGATTGCCCCTAGTGATGAACTTTCCGCTCGTGAAGCTCGTGATTTACAAGCCAAGCAACAAGTCGCTGAACTTGCTCCACTTTATACTGAATATGTTCAAGTGAATTACGCAGAAGCATCAGACTTTGCAGAATTAATTAAAAATGATGACAATAGCATTTTATCAACACGTGGCAGTGTCAGTGTCGATGAAAGAACTAATACCTTATTAATTCGTGATACTGCCAAAAGCATTGAAGATATTAAACGTATGATCAATGTTTTAGATATTCCCGTACGCCAAGTGATTATAGAGTCGCGTATGGTAACCGTAAAAGATAGTATTAATGAGGAATTAGGCATACGTTGGGGAGTTACTGACACTGATGGCGAATATGCTGGTTCTGGTTCATTAGAAGGTGCAGATGCTGCTGGAAGTGGTCTTGTTCCTGATTTAGCTGACCGTTTAAATGTCAACTTACCTGTGGCAAACCCTGCAGGAAGTCTTGCTTTTCAAGTCGCTCGATTAGCTGATGGCACTATTTTAGATCTTGAGCTAAGTGCTATGGAGAAAGAAAATAAAGGCGAAATAATTGCAAGTCCACGAATTACTACGGCAAATCAAAAAGAAGCCTATATTGAGCAAGGGGTTGAAATACCGTATCAAGAAGCATCTTCTAGTGGTGCAACGACAACTCAATTTAAAAAAGCGGTACTAAGTTTAACGGTTACGCCACACATTACGCCTGACGATCGTATCATTCTTGATTTAGTTGTAACACAAGATACGGTCTCTTCAGTACAGAATGGTCAAGCTCCTGCAATCGATACTCAAAGAATAGGTACACAAGTTTTAGTAAATAATGGTGAAACGATTGTGCTTGGTGGTATTTATCAGCAAGCAATTATTAGTACCGTATCAAAAGTACCAGTTTTAGGTGATATTCCTTATTTCGGTTGGTTATTTAGGAATAGCAACAACTTTAATGAGAAAAAAGAATTATTAATTTTTGTCACGCCACGCATCGTAACTGAGCGTTTTTAAACAATTTTGTGAGTTACTGAGTATTTTTAGCTTATTTTCGTCTCAGTTAACTTGCAATTCACACCGAACAATTGCGATAATTACGCCCTTAAAATTTTCGGAGGGGGTTCCCTCATATTTGTAAACGTAATTATTTATACGAGCTGAAGTTAATCTAATGGCAGAAAAACGTAATATTTTCCTTATCGGCCCCATGGGCGCTGGTAAAAGCACAATTGGTAGAGAACTAGCTGATAGGCTACATCTTGAGTTTTTTGACTCTGATCAGGAAATAGAGCGCCGTACAGGTGCCGATATCGCATGGGTTTTTGATCTTGAAGGTGAAGAAGGCTTTCGCAAAAGAGAAGAAGGTGTGATTGAAGACCTAAGCGAAAAACAAGGTATTGTTTTAGCTACTGGTGGCGGTTCAGTGATCAGCACACAAGTGCGTAATCGTTTATCAGCACGAGGTGTTGTTGTTTATTTAGAAACAACGATAGACAAGCAAGTGGCTCGTACGCAGCGTGATCGTCGTCGTCCATTATTGCAAACCTCAGAAGAGCCGCGTACCGTACTTGAAAATCTTGCAATAGAGCGCAATCCTTTATACGAAGAAATTGCTGACGTTATTGTTAAAACAGATGATCAAAGTGCTAAAGTTGTTGCCCACAAAATTGTTGAACGCTTAGACTTCTAAATCGATAATAAGCATTCTAAAAAAGACCAAAAAATGACAACGCTAAATGTTGAACTCGGATCTCGCAGTTATCCCATCTATATTGAAAGTGGACTATTAAACGATAATAGTCTGCTAACTCAGCATATCCATGGAAAACGGATATGTATCGTTTCTAACAATATTGTTAAACCGTTATACCTTGCTAATCTAAAAGCAAAATTAACTGATTTTCAAGTTGATGAAATTATATTACCAGATGGTGAAGCACAAAAATCATTAGCAAATTTTGATGTGATCATGTCGCATTTACTAGCGAATGAACACGGTCGAGATTCAACATTAATCGCCTTAGGCGGTGGTGTTATTGGTGATATTACTGGCTTTGCAGCAGCGTGTTACCAACGCGGTATTAATTTTATTCAAATTCCTACAACACTACTTTCTCAAGTCGACTCTTCTGTCGGCGGTAAAACAGCAGTTAATCATCCTTTAGGTAAAAATATGATTGGCGCTTTTTATCAGCCGAAAGCGGTACTCATCGATATAGATAGCCTGAGCACTTTACCTGTTCGCGAATTTAATGCGGGTATGGCAGAGGTGATTAAATATGGCATTTTAGGTGATGGTGATTTTTTTTCTTGGTTAGAAATTAATATTGAAAAAATAAAGTCAGGCAACAAAAATACCCTGATCGAAATGGTTAAAACTTGCTGCCAATGTAAAGCAGATATTGTTTCTGCCGATGAGACAGAAGCGGGCGTTCGGGCTTTATTGAATTTAGGTCATACTTTTGGTCATGCTATCGAAGCCGATCAAGGGTACGGAAATTGGTTGCACGGTGAAGCCGTCGCTACTGGCATGGTACTTGCCTCTAAGTTATCAGTAGCATTGAATTTGCTTGAAGCGTCAGATCTCCGTCGGATAGAAACATTAATTTCCGCTTTTGATTTACCATTAACAGCTCCAGATAATATGGGGTTTGATGAATTTATTTGTCACATGCGTCGTGATAAAAAGAATTTAGCGGGTGTATTACGATTTATCGTCCCTACCTCAATTGGTCAATCAGAAATGCGTGATGATATTAGTGAGGACATGCTTCAACAAATTCTGTAATTTTTAAAATAGAATAGGTGAAACATGTCTGCACAAGCACATGCCTCAGAATATAATGCATCACAAAGTGTAACCTCCATTAGCGCGAACGCACGCGTTGACTATATTTTACGCTTTTCAAAGCATGCTGTACTAGTTGTTGACCAAGACGCCAATGTTTACTCTCAAGTTGCGAGCCAATTTCTTGGCTCATTAGCCAATGAGCACAACGCTGCTTTTATTGCTATCTCACCAAAATTAAATGATATACAGATCCGTTGTCGTATTATTGAACAGTTATTTTCAGATACTTTATTTGATCCTGAGCAGTCACTTGCCGTTAGTTTAATTAATTTAGCGAAACAGGAAAAACAAGCGATTGATATTGTCATTGAACACGCCCAGTTCTTGTCTGTGCAAATATTGCATGAATTGTGTCAATTAACAGACATCGCTAAAAAAGCAAATTATGCGATCAGTGTTCTTATGCTAGGTACACCACAAGCAGGTATGATACTTGCGAATAACAAATCATTATTCCTTAAAAAAATCTCAGTATTATCTGGTCAAACAGGACAGCTATTAACGTTGAACGCCAAAGAATTTAGAGGCAGAAGATCCCTTTTAAAACTTACACGCTTTACAAAGTGGGGATTGGCTTTTATTAGTTTTGTTATTTGTTTAGGATTGTTGGGCTTTTGGTTGTTTCAACAAGATGTTCTCAGCTTAAAAACTAAAAATAATTTACAGAAGGTAACCGCTAATTCAACAAATCTTATCTCAGCTTATAGTCAAAAAGTTCCAAATTCATCTGCCGAAAGCGAAGATATTTTCCTTTCATTAACTGCTCAACAAGAACAGGTACAAGCAATAATACCAAATGTGCCAGCAGAGCCAGCTGACATTGTTAATGCAATAGCCAGTTTTGAACAAACCTCCACTGGTTTAACGGTTTCTAAGCAAATAAAGCAACCTAAACGTTTTGAATCTTTTCTTGATACAAAACCGCTGATTAGTAATGAAGTTGCTTTGACGCTTGAATCAACACAGATGACATTAGCCGTTGAAAAAAATGACGTTGTCGACAATAACGCAGAACAAGAAGATACAATTCCTGCTATGGCGTCAGAAGAATCTAGCATTATATCAACTAATGTAAATATCAGTACAATTGAAAGTATCGATACAAACGAGAGTTATTATAAGAACTTGCATAGTGGCTTTGTCATTCAAATTTCCGGCTTTACTCGCTTTTCCGTTTACCAAAAGTTTGTAGATAGTTACGAAGGCATAAACACTAAGAGCTACTATAGACTATTTAATCAACAAGCGATGCTAACGATAACCTCAGAAGTTTTTCCTACACATTTAGCTGCTGAGCAGGCGGTTAATCTACTACCAAGCGCTATAAAATCGAATCGGCCTTGGATAAAGTCTATTGAAGCCATTAATAATGAAATCAATGCTTATCAGCGCTCCCAATAATGAGCTAATCAGGATACAATTCGTTTTCTTTTTTAAACGTCATATTTAAGCATCGAACTTAAGTATTTAGTTGTAAGGCAAATGGGTTAAATGATCAAAAAGCATCGAGCATTTTTAAAGTGGGCTGGCGGAAAATATAGCCTCAGCGATGTGATTAATAAAATGCTACCTAAAGGGGAACGTTTAGTCGAGCCTTTTGTTGGCGCAGGTTCGGTATTTCTAAATAGTAACTTTGAGCATTACTTATTAAATGATATAAACCAAGACTTGATCAACCTCTATAATATTCTTAAAGAAAACCCTACAAGATTTATCAATGACGCGGCTAAGTACTTCACGCCTGAATATAATCAAGCGGAAGTTTATTATCAGTTACGAGCAGACTTTAATGCGAGCACTGACAGCTATTTCCGTTCTCTTGTTTTTCTCTATATGAACCGTCACGGTTATAACGGCTTATGCCGATATAACAAATCCGGTGGTTACAACGTACCATTTGGAAAATATAAACGACCATATTTCCCTGAAAACGAAATGTTATTTTTTGCTGAAAAAGCACAGAAAGCCACATTTGTTTGTGAGGGGTACCGTGAAACATTTGCTCGAGCAAAAAGTGGCGACATAATTTACTGTGATCCACCATATGTGCCGTTAAGTAAAACGGCTAGTTTTACGAGTTATTCTGGAAATGGCTTTGGCTTAGATGAACAAGCAGATTTAGCAAATGTTGCAGAAGAAGTTACTGAACAGCATAAGATATCAGTGTTGATCAGTAATCATGACACTATCTGGACACGTAAGATTTACGAACATGCGAATAAGCAAAAAACGATACAAGTGGCTCGAACGATAAGCCAAAAGGCGGGCAAACGTAATAAAGTTGCTGAATTGCTCGTACTCTATAAGTAACTTGTTCTAGGGTAAAATAAAAGAAACAGCTGCAATCAAAACACCAATAAAAAGAGCGACTCCTATCACACCAGCAATAATGTAGTGACTTAACTTTCCTTGGTTGAAATCTCGCTCTCTATTCTTATTACTTTGTACGCCAATAAATGCGGCACCGACACTTTTTGCGGTTTCTTTAAAGCTAATGTTGTCTTCTGTGGGATTTTCCTTTGCCATTGTAATACCTTTGTGAAGAGCGATTACATGATAATCGCTTACTTTACCTGCTAAAACAATATTATTCCTTACTCTCTTATCGCTATTTTGCTTTACCTATAATGTTGATGCCATTAATAGGCTGCATCATCTTCACACTAAGTATATATTCAGCCTAAGAAAGCCGCCTTAAATTATTGACGACTTTCTTTTTGGCGATTTAGTTAATAATTATGATAGAAGCCGTATGTTTCGTTAATTTTTCGATGTTGTTTATCAGCCCAAATATAATATTCATGATCTTCTAACTGACTAGCCGCTGCCTTATCTAACAGAATAACCGCATTTTCATGCATTTGTAATGCAGAAGCAGGGCACATGGCAGATAAAGCACCTGTGATCATTTCGTTTACTGCTTTGGCCTTATTTTCTCCGGTAGCCATTAACAATACATAACGAGCATCCATAATAGTGGCAATACCCATAGTCATTGCCATAGTAGGTTGTTCCTCGCCTTCCTTAAACAGTCGGCTATTATCGGTTAATGTCTGCTGAGTTAACGTTTTGATACGTGTACGAGATGACAAGCTTGAAGTGGGTTCATTGAAGCCAATATGGCCATTAGCGCCAATACCTAATATTTGTAAATCTATACCGCCGAATGATTTTATTTTATCTTCGTAGCTTAACCCTTGTTCACGGGGATTTTGTTCGTTAGTACATGTTGGTAGATAGGTGTTACTTTGATCTATATCGACATGATCAAATAAATTTTGCTTCATAAAGCTACGGTAACTTTGGCAATTATCAGCATTAATATTATGGTATTCATCAAGATTAAATGAAGATACATTGCTAAAGCTCAGCCCTTCATTTTTATGTTTGTTGACTAATTGCTTGTAAAGACTTATTGGAGTGCTGCCGGTGGCAAGGCCGAGAACAGGCTTTGCTTTTTTACTGATTAACTCGCTAACCCAATGGGCTGCATTTTCAGCAACTTGCTCAGCGTCTTCAAAAATAATTATTTGCATGGAGTATCCTTAAAATTTAATTTAATTAGGTATAAATTTAAAATTTCACTAATGGATGCAAATAGTTATTGTGATGAAAATCGGCTTTTTAGTATAGCTACATACCTTTTTATAAGGTTTTAAGTTACTTAGCTATGCTGCCGTTTATTTTTAATCAACACAAAGTTGATTGTACTACGGTAAGTGTATTTTTGCACTTTCTTTAATAGGAGTCATACCAATTCCATTAAGTTTCTTCCAATTCAGCGAGATTTAAAAGGCTTAGAGTCAATGCTTTGATAGAAGAGAATGGTTATTCCCTTATCAAAATCAATAACGCAGTCTTGTAAGCCTTTTAAACTCGCCCTCCGGGAGTTTCCTGTGATTCGATAACCGCACATAATTCTTTTCATATAAAATAACTATACGCCAAAAATATATTTGTTCTCAAACCGCTGACAAGCTCTGAGAGTGAATAAACTTAATGAATTTGGTATATAAGCCAGTAATACTAATGACTGGCTTTGAGTACGATTATAAGTCGATATCAACAGCGTACGAGACGTAAAATTTTAAGTCATCTTCGCCACCAGTAACATTGTCATCAAAACTTACTTTAGACACACCAAAAGTAAATCCATCTTTGCTTATTGAAGCGCCAAAGTCAGTAGATTCAGTAGAAAAATCACCGCTGTAATCACCAAGGTGTAATGCAATCTCAGCACCGCTTGCTAAAGAAATAGCATAATCGATGTTCGCATAAACAGAATCACCAAATTCGCCACCGTCACCGCCAGCTTCTGAATCAGCTAATACCGCTACGCCAAATGTAAAACCAGCCGTCGAAAGGCTCGCATAAACTTCAGAAAAATCATTCTTGTCAGCAATACTATCTGGGTATGCGAAGTAAATATAACCTACGTCATAAGATACATCTTTGCTGATGTTGCCACCAAAACCAGAATAAAAGTCAAGTTCTGTTTTCATATCACCCCATGAAGCATTAGACGCCCATGTGCCTACATAAAAGCCAGAGTCAGCGGAGTAATCAATCCCGCCAGAGACGGCAGAAGCGCCACCCGTTTGTTCTAAACCACGCCATAAATAGTTACTGGTAGCGGCAACATTAGCAGATAACCCCTCAACAGCTGAGGCTTGTGTTGACAATAATGACGTTGCGGCAAGTAAAGATGTAAGCGATATAGATATTAATGTTTTTTTCATGAGAGTCTCTTTGTATAGTTTTTTTTATTAAATATTTTAGTGCTATATAGTGCATTGCAAGGTAGATGCCTTTGCGAACTAAGAAAAGTATTAAATAATTTATTTCTTAAAATACAGCGTGTTAGTGTTTTAGTTTGTTTTAGTTATAATTTGATTAAAATCATGGATGAGCGACTTTGGTGCAATAAAAAAGATAACGCTCGTAAAAAGTGCATGAAAAAGTTGATGTCATGGTTTGTTACTCACGTCAAAGTTTCGATATCTTTTTCGGTAATCTAATTCGAAAAACAACACCCGTTCCGTATTCACTTGAAAGCTTAATGCTGCCACCTAGCTTTTGACTTATGATGTTATACACAATGTTCATGCCTAATCCTGTGCCACCTTTATTACGTTTGGTGGTAAAAAAAGGTTTGAACACTTTATTAAGGTCTTCGGTTTTAATGCCTTGACCATTATCTTTGTACACGATTCCCACGAAATCTTTTTCATTAAGCACTTCAATAGATATGCTGCCATTATTAACATTTTCAAAACCATGGCGAACAGAGTTTGTTACAAGATTAGTAAAAACTTGAGCTAACGCCCCTGGAATGGTATTTATGCATATTTCACTATCACCACTAAAGTGACAGGTTACTTTTTTGGATTTCATTTCACTGGCGAGAGTACTCATTACCTCTTGAATGTAATGGGTGATATTAATGTCTCTCGCTTCTTCAATAATTTGATCCGCAGCAACTTGTTTAAAGCTTTGCAATAACAGAATGACTCGTTCTAATCCAGTAGTCGACATTTTAGATGAAGTTTTTACAATATCAATGAAAGATTTAAGATGCGGCTGAGTAAGTGACCTTTCTTGTAACATACGTTCAATATCTTTAGTTTTATCATAAATTAAACTGGTTGACGTGACTGAAATTCCTAATGGAGTATTAATCTCATGAGCGACACCGGCGACAAGAGATCCTATAGAAGCCATTTTTTCTGATTCAATTAACTGGTCCTTTGTTGCTTCTAAATTTTCAATCGTGTTACTTAGTTTGTTAGTCGTTTTTTTGTTTTTAATTAATAAAATAAAAACTAAAAAAGCAAAAACTAACGCTATAGCTACTAATGAAGAAGTGATCACTATGGTCGTTTTTTGACTATCGATGGTTTGGTTTCTTCCTTGTAATTCAGTTTGTTGATTTTCAAGTTTTTGTGCTTGTTTATCGATGTTTTTTAATTGTTCTAACAAGGTGGTTTTATTTTTAGCAATTTGGTCTTTATCATCTTTAGCACTTTCTATTGCTTGTTGATGTTGAGTTTCTAGATCTTTTTTGGCGGTTGTAAGTTCCATGATTGTACTTTTGAGCTTTAGTTCGGCAACGGATAACTCTTGTTCTTTGATCGATAGCTCTTGTTTTTGAATTGCGACATCGTTTTCAATTCTTTTAATCTCATTTTTAAACTTAACGAGCTCTTCTGAATTGGTTTTTAGTTTGCTGTTCAATGAAGCCAATGATTGCTCTGACTGTTTAATATTCAGCGTTTGAGCCTTTAACTTATTATTTAAATCAGACTCTTTGGCTTTTGCTATTTGCCATGCTTTCTCTGTTTTGCGGTATAAAATCGCAATATCAAGTTCTGTACCGCCAAGTAAAAGAAATTCTGGCGATATGATTATTTGCTCAAATATAATATTCGACTTATTAATTTCAAAAGACATTGTTTTAGCTTGTTTATTAAAAACAAGGTTTACCATTGCATTATGTTTGTCTGAGCTTTCGTTGGTGAGTAATAAGGTTTGTGTTTGACGAAGCGCTGCTGCAATATTTGTCAGTTGAGAATTATCTTTTTCGGGAATATAAATGATGTCGGCGTTTTTGGCCGTTCGAAAACTAGATGTCGAAATTACAGAAATTTGCTTACCTTTTACTTTTCTTTTATTGAGAGACTTTTTAAGTGTTTGGTAAAAGTTATTATCATTAAGTACGACAATGGTGAAGGTTTCTTTATTTTGCTCGTTAGGCCATTCTAGATGTTTAACAAAATTATAGAGATAAAGTGTTTTAATTTCATCAATATTAACTTCCTGGGATGCAGCCTTGCGATTCAATGAAGCTGATATAACGCCACATATCATTAGCATTATTATTATTTTTTTAAGTGTTAATTGATTAATCAGCATCAACCCTGAGCTAAAATTACCATTAGTATATGAAGAATAGCCATTTTCTTATCATAAAGAAAATATTAAATTGTATTTTTATGGTTGAAATTCAGTTAAAAGCCTTTTGAATGAATGAATCTATAGAGTTTTCCCTTAGGTCATTGTTATAATGCTGGCAATATTCTAAAAGGGTTTACCTATGTCTTCGTTTTTAATTGCTCCTTCTATTTTGTCTGCTGATTTCGCACGTTTAGGCGATGATGTTGCTAAGGTTTTAGCTGCCGGTGCAGATGTTGTGCATTTTGATGTGATGGATAATCATTTTGTGCCTAATTTAACATTTGGTCCGATGATTTGTCAGTCGTTACGTGATTACGGTATTACTGCGCCAATTGACGTACATTTAATGGTTAAGCCGGTTGATAGCTTAATTCCTGGTTTTGCTAAAGCGGGGGCTGATATTATTACTTTTCACCCAGAAGGTAGTGATCATATTGATCGAACTTTGCAGCTTATTAAAGACCATGGTTGTAAAGCTGGGCTAGTTTTAAATCCTGCCACACCGCTTCATTGTTTAGATTTTGTTATGGATAAGCTTGATGTTATTTTATTGATGTCGGTTAATCCGGGCTTTGGTGGTCAATCGTTTATCCCAACGACTTTAGAAAAATTAAGATTAGTAAAAGAGAAGATCATTGCTAGTGGTCGTGATATTCGTTTGCAAGTGGATGGCGGTGTTAAAGCAGATAACATTGCTGAAATAGCCGCAGCAGGAGCTGATATGTTTGTTGCGGGCTCAGCTATTTTTTCAAAACCAGATTATAACGTTGCCATTGACGAATTGCGTAGTGAGTTAGCGAAAGTTAGTAAGTAATCAAATAATAAATTAATTAAAATAAAGGGAAATCATGAGTAAACCTATCGTATTAAGCGGCTGTCAGCCATCAGGTGATTTAACCATTGGTAATTATTTAGGTGCGTTAAAACAATGGGTGAATATGCAAGATAGTCACGATTGCTATTACATGCTGGTTGATCAACATGCAATTACTGTTCGTCCAAACCCTGAAGCCTTAAAAAAAGCGACGTTAGACGGTTTAGCGTTATATTTAGCCTGTGGTGTAGATCCTGAGAAAAGCACAATATTCATTCAGTCTCATGTGCCTGAACATGCACAGCTAAGTTGGGTGTTAAATTGTTATACCCAAATGGGCGAGTTGAACCGCATGACTCAATATAAAGATAAGTCGCAAAAATCAGAAGCAAACATGAACTCTGGTTTATTTACTTATCCGGTATTAATGGCTGCAGATATCTTATTATATGGCGCAGATCGTGTACCTGTAGGCGATGACCAAAAACAGCATTTAGAACTAGCCCGAGATATTGCTACGCGTTTTAATAATCTTCATGGTGATACTTTTACTGTTCCAGACCCTTATATTCCTGAGTTTGGCGCACGAGTAATGAGTTTACTCGAGCCAACGAAAAAAATGTCAAAGTCTGATACTAACCCTGGCAACTTTATTGGTTTATTGGAAGAGCCTAAAAAACTCAGCAAGAAAATTAAACGAGCGATGACAGACTCTGACGAACAAGCAAATATTTATTTTGATATGGAAGAAAAACCAGGCGTATCAAATTTACTGTCATTATTATCTTGTTGTACAGGTGAAACGGTTGCTCAGTTAGTACCACAATATGAAGATAAAATGTACGGACATCTGAAGGGTGATGTTGCTACTGCTGTTGTTGCTTTATTAGAGCCGATTCAGCAACGATATCAAGAAATTCGCAATGATCAAGCTTACTTAGATTCAGTCATGAAAGCAGGAGCTGAAAAAGCTTCAGCCCGAGCGAGCAAAATATTAGCGAAAGTGTATGATGCAGTAGGCTTTATTCCTCGTCCTTAGTACTCATTGAGGCAGACATAAATAAGGCTAACGAACACTCGTTAGCCTTTCTCCACTTGCTGAAACCAGCATGATAAAAACATTTGGGTGTATCGCTTACTTTTCTTCTTGTGCGGCTTCTTGAGCATCACTAAATAACGCTTTGCTATTATCAACAAAACCTTGCACATTATTACTGCCAGTGAATAAATAGCTTGGCGCCATTAATGTGGTATTAAAGGCTGGCCTGATACTGAATTCAGGTTTTTTACTTAGCTGAATTAAAAAACTACCACCGAACAATAAAATCGTCATGCAAGTAGCAATTACCGTTCTGCGTTTACTGGTCATATGGAAGCCTATATGGCAATTTAGCCAGAATAAACAAAAAGCTAATACGATGGGAAGTAAAGCAACAAATTGTCCGAGCATTGACTGAGATGACGAATTAAAGCTTACTACGTTTTCAATAAAATCACTTACCCACATTAAATTGAAAAAGACAAAGCAGATCCCTAACTGTCCCCAAAATCGAGCTTCATGCTTGGTTAGGTGAGAAACTAATGCAACACCGGCAGGCCACATTATAAATAATAATGTCATACCGACAGCCGGTACTAATAGTTGTGTAAAAGTTGCCTCTACGGGGTTGTGAAGGTTAAACAGCCAGCCAGTGATACTTGCGAAGAATAAAATGCTCAAGGTCAGAAAAACAGGGTGTCTTGTTAAGTTTAAAATATTTTCAAAGGGGCTAAAACTAATACTTTCAGGCACTGGGTGATCGGGAAAAATCACACGTACTAAGCTTTTTCCCAAAATAAACACTTGCCCAGAATGTACAATGTGCTGATGAACGGTTGATTTTGTTTTTGAAAATTCATCTTCATAAAAGCTACCGTTAACGGTGTCTTCGTCGTTTAATACCCAATTTTCACCGTTAAAATTTAAGCTTAGGTGCTGAGCACAAATATGCGGGTCAGCCATAATAATGTCGTTATTATAGCCGCGACCAATATTAACGTTATTTTGCATAAATTTATGACGGGCGATTAACTTATGTGCACGGGTAATTTCTTCAATGATTATTTCCATGAGATAGACTCCATAAATTTCTCCGTGAAGCTCAGTGCACTGTGTTGGCTAACGCCAGCAATAGTGAAATGGCTTAGTAACGCTTGGTTACCTTTATCAACAGAAATCGCTACGTATAAAACATCAAAGAGTTCGGGGAAATCTTTATAGGCACGCGTACAAAATACCGACTTGTTGGTGATCGCATGGTTGGATGGAGTCACAATATCGTGCTGACACTGAAACTCTGAAACATCGTCTTTCCCTGCTTTGTTTCCTGGCATAACTTGAACTAGCTGACGTTCAAAAATTTGATAAAATTTTGTATCGCTCAGCTCTTTTGCTTGCATATAGCGATACTCCATTTCAATCGAGCCTGTAAAAAAATTATTTGAAATGTATGTGTTTTCATCTAACGAGCAGTTAGCAACAACGGCTAATACAATCGCGTCTGCTTTGTCAGCATTTGATTCTCCCCAACAACGAATAAAGGGAATATTCACCACAGGAATTAACCCTTCACCTAACGGGCGCATTTGCCATTCGCTATTCAGCAACGTTGAGATTAACTTGTCTTGATTGTCCTCAAGTTGTTGCGCCATTTGTGCTTTAATATTTTCAGGCTCTGAGGCTTTATATCGCTCATATAAGTTAAGCAGCTTGTCGTGTGGTACTAAAAATCCGATTTGATTACCTGACGTGGCGACATTAATTCCAACTACTTCTGAGTTTTTATTTACCACAGGTCCGCCACTCATGCCTGAGTTTACCGAACCGGTAAAATGTATACGGTCGTTAAACGATTCTTTTTTTAAGCCGTTATAGGTTCCTGGGACAACTATCATGCCCAAATCGTGTGGATTTCCCAGCGAATAAAGCTCTTCACCTTTACGAGGTACATGTTGGGCTATTTTAAAAAAGGGCATTTCGCCATCGGTGGTTCTTTTAACGAGTGCTAAATCATTAATAACATCAACGCTCTGCAATGTAAGCGGTGCTTTTTTCCCTAAGTGATCGAATATTTCAATGGTGTACTTATTAGGATGGCGTGCATAACCAGAGATAACATGATAATTCGTTGCGATTAAACCGTCGCTGCTAATTTGAAAGCCTGAACCTATAGATGATTTTTCACCACTGGCGGTATCAATGAGTCTTATTTGATAGAGTGAGGGAGCAAGTTGTTTAAATATTTCTTCTGCTTGTTCCGCGGCATAACTTATTGTGCTAAAACACAATAAAATTAAGGTAGTTAAACCCTTCATTTATATTCCTTATTTTTAGTCTTACCTCATTGTGCCACTGTTAGCGGAATTGTCATCTATTATCCCCAAATAAAACAAATTCTCTTTGTCGGTTGTCAATGTATTGTATAGTTATAGTCACAATGATTAGCTGAGGGAGTATAATGAAAATAGCAAATATCATGACAAAGGCCTTTGTCAGTGTCTCTTTAGACGATACTTTATTCACGATAAAAAATATATTTGAACGGGCTAACTTTCATCATTTACTCGTTATTGATAACAAACAATTATCTGGGGTTATTTCAGACCGAGATGTATTAAAAGCGCTCAGTCCTTATATTGATACTGCCGCAGAAAGAACACGTGATTTAGCAACGCTGAACAAAAAAGTTCATCAAATACTTAATCGAAAACTTACCACGTTAACCGCAGACGCGAGTGTTTTTGATGCAATAGATATTTTTAATGACAGTCAAATTTCGTGTATACCGATTGTTGATGAAAATAATACAGCGGTAGGCGTTTTAACGTGGCGAGATATTATGAAAACCTTAGGAAAAAGGCATGCAGAAAGGAATCAGTAATGACAGCACTGAATAAAAGATCGTTTGGCATTCACCAATAAACTGACGTAAATCATGATTTTTGATGAAATTTCAAGTAAAAATTGTACCAATAAACTAAATTGTTTACCGTGGTTTATCTATATACAGTAAGGATAAAACCTTGAAAAAAACCATATTGGCAAGCCTTCTTTTATTTACACAAATAAATACAGCAAGCGCTACATCCACAAATGAATTATGCCTTGAAGGAAACAATTGTACTTTTGTTTTACTGAGTGAAATAAACACTAGAGCTCAGAAAAATGAGTTTAAAATTGTGAATAAAAAACGTGCTAAATTGCAATTGTCACCATTTTCTACTTTTAAAGTAACAAATTCGCTAATTGGCTTAGAGCTAGGTTTCATTAAAGATATTAAGCAAAAGTTAACTTTTAATAAAAAGACTTATCCGCCTCAAACGTGGTGGCCCCCCGTATGGAAACTTCCTCAATATAATTTAAGCAGTGCATTCAAATATTCAATGGTAGCCATATATCGCCAATTAGCCAGTGATATTGGTGGGGTTGAAATGCAAAATTATATAGCACGTTTCGCCTATGGCAATCAGGACATATCATCACAATTAGACAAGTTTTGGCTAAACGGCAGTTTAAAAATATCAGCTCTGGAGCAAGTTCAGTTTCTACAACGTGTCTATCATAACCAATTTGAGTTAAAACAATCATCTTTAGAATCACTAAAATCAGTTATGTTGGTTGAGGAAAAAAAGGGAACAAAAATTTATGCAAAAACAGGCGCTGGAAAAGTTGCTGATGGCAGTATGTTAGGTTGGTATGTTGGTTTTGTTGAAAACAGCCAAGGTGTTCACTTTTTTGCTTTTAATTTCAATCGCGACACTTATGCACAAATGAAAGCAGCACGCGTTAACATCGCGATGAACCATTTGAAAAAACTCGGTGTTGTTGAATAGTGGTAAGTATTATTAATGAGCTTTGTTCAGTTATTTTCGCGTTTTGAGAACAAATTGAACGCTCGAAAAAGGGCTTGTTTGATGTATGTCAAACAAGCCCTTTTTTATCCGCGACAATATGTCGCACTTCCTTGGTTTAGCTTTGTTTTCAATCACAATAGCCAACACAATAGCGTTAATTCCTTTCTATCTATTCAATTATAAGTAAGAGAAATAACGATGACATTTTCAATTAATTCTATCGCTTTGACCGTAAGTTCAATTCTCCTCTCGAGCAGTCTTTTATCGGTAAATGTTTTTGCAAATAACACTACTGAATCAAGTGACAATGGAAAAAACATTGACGACATTGAAGTGATCACTATCACTCATCAGCGTCATTATATAGGTTTCGAAAATAATGAAAGCTATGCGCATGGAAAGACCACTGAACCAGATTTGGCTAATTGGCTAATGTCGGTACCTGGTGCCAATGTTAATAGCAATGGCCCGATAACCGGTATTGCCCAATACCGAGGACTATATGGAGACAGAATTTCAACAACCCTCGACGGGCAAGCGGTCATTGGTGCAGGCCCTAATGCTATGGACACTCCGTTAAGTTATTCAACGCCATTAATTGTTGAGTCTATGACAGTCTACCGTGGCATAGCGCCCGTCTCTGCCGGAATTAATACTCTTGGCGGCGCAGTTGATGTAAAAATGCGCAAAGCGGAGTCATTTAATAGTGAAAAAGTAGCGGTAAATGGTGATTTACAAGCGGGCTTACGAAGTAATAACGAAGCAAAAACCTTATCGTCAGTGATCAATATAGCTCAAGGTAATATTGCTGGTTTGTTTTACGGGAATTTACAAGCTGGCGACAGCATGAAAAGTAGCAAGGGTAAAACAATATCGCCGACAGATTTTGCTAAACGCCAATTTGGCACAGACTTTCGTTATGTAGGTGCTAATAATGAAGTTGGTTTTAGTTATCATTATACCGATACACAAGATTCAGGCACGCCCGCATTACCAATGGATATTGAATATATTTACAGCCATCGTGCGAGTTTAGACGGCAACTTTATGTTAGCTGGCTGGCAAGCTGACTGGCTTTTAGGATACACCGACGCAGATCACGGTATGACAAATTTTGAAAGGCGACTTAATGATAATCCTGAAAAATATCGTCGTAATAATGCGAAGGGAGAAACAACAAACTTTAAAGTGACACTCGGTAAAGAATATTCTTTTGGTGAATTAGAGCTTGGCGTTGATGGCTACTTAGCAAAGCATGACTCTGTTATCACTAACCCAAACAACGCAATGTTTGAGGTCGTTAACTTTAATAATGTTGAAGATAATCGCTTTGGTATTTTTGCTCAGTGGCAACAAACCTATAACAATAGCAAAGTACAATTAGGCGCACGTTTGAAAAGAGCTGAGTCTGATGCCGATGAGGTTGCAACATCAATGGCAATGATGCCGATGACTGCAGGTGGAGGTATGAATTCAGGCATGCCCTCTATGCCAACGATGGCAGACTTAGCCAAAGGTTTACGTGATAACTTTAATAACAGTGGTCGTAGTGTCTCTGATACTAACCTCGATATTGCGTTAAGTACAGAAACTGAATTATCGACAGACTTATCATTATATATTGGTGTAGGTTTGAAAAATCGCGCACCATCATATCAAGAGCTTTACTTATGGACACCCATGGAGTCAACAGGAGGCTTAGCTGACGGAAACACTTATATTGGTGATATCGACCTTAAAAGTGAAACAGCTTACCAAGCCGATATTGGTTTTACCTATCAAACTCAAAAAGTGATGATTGCCCCCCATGTATTTTATCAAAATATAGATAATTACATTCAAGGTACGCCATTGGATATAACCGATAAGTCAGCAAAAATGATGGCTCAGATGATGGCGGGTGATGATAATCCACTTAAATTTACTAATGTAAATGCAAAACTTTATGGGGCAGATGTAAATGGCCATTATTATATTAATGATAACATTCAGCTATCAGCAGTAGTGAGTTACGTTCGTGGCGAACGTCGTGATATTGATGATAACTTGTATCGCATTGCGCCATTTAATGGGCAGATCAACGCAAGTTATTTTAGCGACAACTGGTCAGCAAATTTAGCATTGTTAATGGCGGCATCACAAAAAAATGTTTCATTAACGAATGTTGAACAAGAAAGCGCCGGTTATGGAGTGGTGAATGTGGACGCCCAGTATTTTCTTAATCATGAATTAACGCTACGTTTCGGTATTGATAACCTACTCGATAAGGAGTATCAAAACCATTTAGGCGGTTATAACCGAATAAAAAACAGTGAAATTAGTGTTATGGATCGTTTACCTGCACAAGGTACAAGCGTATGGGCTGAAATGACTTACAGTTTCTAGTTTTATTGCCTAAGGGGAGCTAAAAGTAAAACCTCATCGATAAGTTATGGCAACTTGTCGATGAGGTTTTTACCATGTGAAAGCTTTATATTCATCCACTTGATGCACATCAAACTAATTTGTAATTAATGCGTAAACTGCGACATTTGGTCACACTGCAAACCTCTTGAATTTCAGTAATATAACTTTAAATAAAAATCGATACTAGATGTAGAAAGACGTTATGAAAGCGACAACTAAACTCTCAATCCTTGCCATTATTACTAGCCAATATTGTACTTCATTAGCGGCAGAGACCTTTCCCACAAAAGTCGAACCAACATCGGGCTCTACTGTTGAAGTAACTGATTTCGAACGTATTTCTATTACAGCTAATCGCAAAGAATCTCTCGATACAGACTTAGCGATGTCTGTGCATAGCGTGGGAAAAGAAGAGTTAGGTATTGATAATGGGCAACATGTTGCAGAATCTTTAAATAGCCTTTCTGGGGTGTTAATTGACCAGTTATCTGGTGGGCAAGGGCATAAAGCGTCTATTCGTATGCCAATGAACACCAGTGGTTACTACTTATATTTACAAGATAATATTCCATTACAATCTCCTGCTTTTTTTAATCATAACGCCTTGTGGTGGTCGAGCTTTAATTCAAATGTCGCACGTATGGAAGTACTCAAAGGCGCAGGTACGGCGCTTTATGGTTCAGGTGCTGTTGCTGCCACTATTAATATTTTATCAGCCGATGTTGCCGAACAAGCTGATACATCTATGGACGTAATGTTAGGAGAAGATAAATACTCAAAATTACAATTTAGCCACAGCAATAAAATTTCAGATAATCAAGGTTTTCGAATTGCAGCATCATATTTAGACAATGAAGGCTGGCGTGACCATACTGGCTCAAAAAGAGCTGAAGTTACTTTTCGCCATGAATTTGAAATTTCAAATAATGAGCGTTTAGTCACTTCGTTTGTTATTTCTGATTTAGAGCAAGAAATGGCGGCAAGTCTAAATGAAGACTTATACAAAAATGATAAGGCTGATTCTGGTTTGTCTGATGAGGTATTAGCGAGTGATCCATTAAGAAAAACGGAGTATATGCGACTTTCAACGCAATGGGATAAAACCGATGGTAATAACTTTTACTCGTTAATTCCTTATTATCGTTTACGTACGAATGACTACACAGCAACGTGGAATCAGAATATGCCAAAAGTGGAATCAGAAGTTCAAACATTTGGTTTGTTAGCACTTGCTAGCTTTGAACACGACGATGTTAGTGAGACTATATTGGGTGTAGATGTTGAATTTACCGAAGGGGAGCAACTGTCATATCAACCGCTTGATTTTACTACTTCAGGGTGGGGAGCAGATACTTTTGCGAAAGGCGAAAAATTTTACGATGACACAACAAAATACACGGGGTTATCACCCTATATTCAGCATCAGCGTTCATTAAGTGATAATCTCGATTTAACTATCGGTGCACGTTACGACTATGCCAAGTATAAGTTCGACAACAACCTTGGAGTATATGGTGACATCGGACATGGAAAGCTTAGCTTAGAAAATCGTGATGACGAGTTTAACCACTTAAGCCCCAAAGCGAGTTTGAATTACCATTTAGGTGATAATAGTAGTGTTTATTTACGTTATGCCAATAGTTTCCGCTTACCTACTGCGGGTAGTTTATATCACTTAACGACGAAAGATGATGGTAATGCCAAAGCGGTCGACCCTGAAGTCTCTGACACCTATGAACTTGGTTACAAAGTAAATTTAGATTCTGTTAATTTTGATTTTGCAGTTTATTACATGGATGTTGATGATGGTATTGTTCATGCTTATAACGATGATGGCCAACGCTATTTAACCAATGCTAGCCGCGTGATCCATAAAGGTTTTGAAGCCGCTATTCAGTGGGAAATTAATGAGCAGTTCAACCTGAGTACTGCTTATACTCAAGCGAAACATGAATTTGATGAGCATGATACCTACTCTGGTAATGAAATGACCATGGCACCAGATTATATTGCTAATGTACGTCTGCGTTATCAGTCATCACTTCTATCCGGATTTACCAGTATGTTAGAAGTACAATCTATTGGTGAATATTGGTTAGATGACGCCAACAGCCAAGATAACGAAGGTAATGACAGAATTTATGACGGTTACACTGTTGTGAATTTAAAAGCACGTTACCAAGTTTCTAAAAAACTTGTTCTACATGCTAGGTTATTAAATATGAATAATAAAGAATACGCGCAAGAAGCCTCTTATCGTTATGGCAAAACGACTTATTCACCCGGTGCGCCACGTACCCTTTATATCGGTGTAAACTACCAATGGTAACAGGAGCGCTTTATATGATGAATTTCAAGAAATACATTAATTTGATAACTGTTGTGTCGGTCATTGCCTGGTTACCCACTAGCCAAGCGATGATAGCTGGACATGACCATCAAGCGATGATGGCTAAACAAGAAAAAGCAACGTTTGACAATAAGTGTAAAAACGCTGCTATCGAATGCGCTAAAACGGTGACTTCAGCATTCGCACCTAATGGTGATTTATGGCGATTGTGGGTAAGCAATGAAAGATTAATTGCACAAATATCTCAAGATAATGGTGAAACGTTTTCAAAGTATAAAGTGCTTGCGATACCCGCTGAAAAAATTTCAGCAAGAAATGAAAATCGTCCCAAGATAGCGTTTGATAATACAGGGGGAGTTTATTTGTCGTGGGCGATGGCACGAGAAAAAAAGTACACCGCTGATGTTCGCTTTAGTTATTCCCACGATTACGGTAAATCGTTTACTAAACCAATTACCGTAAATAATGACAAATTGCTGGCAGGGCACAGTTTTAATGAAATGCTAGTTTCTGACAAAGGCGACGTAAGTATTGTTTGGCTTGACGGTCGAATTGCTCATCAGTTACGCAAACAAGGTAAAAAGTCGAAAGGCTCAGCGATTTTTCTAGCAAGAGCTAATGTAAAAAGCACAAATAACAATAACCCCGCTATTTTTACTAACCAACTCTTAGCAAACGATACCTGTGTTTGTTGCCGTATCGCCATGGATTTTAATCAGCAAGGTGAACTGGCCATTTTATGGCGACATATCTACGGTGATAATATTCGTGAATTTGCTTTGCTGACACTTAACCAAAATGAAGATAAACCCAAGCAGCCTTATCAGGTAAGTTATGATCATTGGAAAATAAATGGTTGTCCTCACCAAGGTGGCGCAATAAGTGTTGATGAACAGGATCGTTATCATATGGTTTGGTTTAATCAAGGGGATGTAGGAAAAGGCATTTTTTATGCATCGAGTGGTGACCAAGGTAAAACTTTGACCAAACCCATTTCCGTGGGGGATCTTTCCTCACAAGCATCTCATCCTCATCTCAATAAAAATAACGACAAAATAGATATTGTTTGGACTCAATTCAATGGCATGGAACATCATCTTATGCACCAACGCTCTTTCGATAATGGTAAAACATTCAGCCAAGCGGCAATATTAGCTAAGGCAAAAAATGGCTCTGATCGACCTTTTATTATAAAAAAAGGAAATGTTAGCTATGTTTCATGGCAACGCCCTAAACAAGGACATTGGATAAAGGCATTATGATCAAACTTACCAGTATATGTTTAGCTTTGGCCTTTTGTTTGATGTCATGCAATGGTGCGCAGACGCAAGTTGATGATCCCAAGATTTTTACTCTGCAACCTTTTAATCAAAACGCTTTTATCGCGTTAAAGCAACAAAAGCTAGGCGTTCGTTGGTTAATGGTCGTTTGGTCGTTAGATTGCCCGGCGTGTTTTAAAGAGTTAGCACTTATTCAGAAGCTGCAAAAAGCTACCCCTAATACAGCACTAAACGTAATTTATATAAACGCAGACGATAATATTGATGTTGCGTTTGAACGTAAACAAGTACTGGCAGTTTATGGTATGCAAAACGTTGAAAATTTCTACTTTACTGACGGGCAAGCAGATAGAAGTCGGTATCTACTTGATCCCAACTGGTATGGCGAACTACCGCGCAGTTATTTTGTTGACGAAAAAGGAGTATTTCATGGTAAAAGTGGTTTACTTGATGAAGTATTAATTAGCAATTGGCTGCTAGATAAGTGACACAGCTTTAATGATCTGCCATGAGCTTTTTAAAGGTTTCTGCAAAACGTGTAGAAAAAGCCAATAACTTAAGTCTTTCTTTTGCGCTTCTTTTAATCGTCGTGTCTGATTTTCCTTGCGCGTAGCCTCTTTTTATTCTGATACTTTAATGACACGCTCTGTAAAACGATGTTGAGACTCTTCGTCCATTAACACCAAAGTCTTTACTACGCGAGAGTAACTTTTACATGCACCGTTCCTTTAGGTCTAGGAGTGCTGCACATAGAAATTAACTCATATTTTTGCAGCTGCTAAAATAGAACGTGTGTTCTTCAATGAAATTTCAAACCAAGAGTTAATGCTGACAAACTTTAGCTGATATAGATCAACTCCACTGTTATCTAGGCTTGCTGAAAAGTTAATAGTAAAGTAGAATCAAATGATAATCATTATTATTTGAGTGGTAGTTTATGACCCTTTCACAATTAACGCGTACCCAGCGAGCGGTTATCCGCACGTTACCTGAGAATTTCGATTTAACTTCAAAGTTAATCGAACAGGGGTTTGCGTTGAAAACTGAAATCTCATTGGCACATAAAGCGCCTTTCAATGGGCCATTAGCCTTTCATCTTCATGGCACTAAAATTTGCATAGCACCTAGCATCGCCCAACAAATAGGTATAGAAATCGTCTAATGTCACAAGCTTTACATTTGGCTTTAGTTGGCTTTGCCAATTCAGGAAAAAGCACATTCTTTAATGCCTTAACTGGCTCAAAACAACAAACCGGTAACTGGACAGGTGTCACTGTCGCTGCTAAGCAACAGAACTTCTCATTCAATAATACTCAAACGTTATTATCTGATTTGCCCGGTATTAGTTCTTTAGCAAGTCGTAATCAACAAGGTAAAGATCTTTCCATTACCCAAGACTTTCTTAAAAAAGAAAAAATTGACTGCTTGATCAATGTTGTTGATGCTACCCAGCTAAAGCGTCAGTTGTATCTAACGACTCAATTACTTGAGCTTGGTGTGCCAGTATTACTCGTTATCAATAAGTCAGATCGAAAAGAAGCTCAAAAAGTTGATATTGACGTTCTCTCGAATGAACTTGGTTGTAAGGTTATTATTGCTAATAGCTTGGCTAAAGATACTTTGAAAAAGGTTGAGCAAGCTTTACTCGAATTACCATCTGCCAGTCAACGACCTAAAAAATTAATATTACCCGAAAATATTATTAATAAGCTTTCCGATAATAATTCATGTGATGCTTTGTTTGAACTTGAGTGTAACTCTTGTAATGAGCAGGGCGCATGTAAGCAAACTAGTGCTGATGCCATTAGCATTATGCAGGTACGTTATGAATTTATTCAGCAGTTATTGCTTGATATTCAAAAAAATCTACCTATTGCGAAAAAAGCGCCAACAATAAGTTTGAGCGATCGTCTTGACCATTTCATTCTTCATCCATGGTTAGGTGTCCCCGTTTTTCTTGGCATGATGTATTTACTGTTCATGTTCGCGATTAATGTCGGTAGTGCTTTTATCGATTTCTTTGATATTTTAGCCGGAGGAATTTTTGTTGATTACCCTCTGCACTTTTTAGCAAGTTTTGATTTACCTCAATGGCTGCTTACTTTAATTGAAGGAGCGGGTTTAGGTATACAAACGGTAGCAACATTTATTCCGGTAATAGCATGTCTATTTATTGGATTATCGATTCTAGAGAGCAGTGGGTACTTAGCACGTGCTGCCTTTGTGGTTGACAGTGCAATGCAAAGGATTGGGTTGCCGGGTAAAGCTTTTGTGCCATTAATTGTTGGCTTTGGTTGTACTGTTCCAGCGGTAATGTCTGCCCGAATTCTTGACAGTGAACGTGAGCGAATTACAACCATCATGATGTCGCCATTTATGTCTTGTGGAGCTCGTCTACCGGTATATGCTTTATTTGCTGCAGCATTTTTTCCAGATTCAGGGCAGAATTTAGTTTTCTTACTTTATTTAATTGGAATAGCGGCTGCACTCTTTACCGGGTTCTTACTAAAGCACACCGTATTAATGGGAAAAAATTCTGTCAATATTATGGAATTACCCCTTTATGAATTGCCAAAACTGTCTTATCTCGTACATCGTGTTTGGCAGCGTACTCGGTCGTTTATTGTCGGCGCGGGTAAAACTATCGTGTTAGTGGTTTGTGTGCTTAACTTTTTCAACTCATTAGGCACAGACGGTGAGTTTGGTCATCACGACTCACAAGACTCTTTATTAAGTAAAAGTGCTCAAGTTGTTACACCATTACTCGCACCAATGGGCATTAAAGAAGATAACTGGCAAGCAAGTGTTGGAATTATTACCGGCTTGTTTGCAAAAGAAGCATTAGTTGCCACATTCAATAGTTTATACACAGATGCAAGCGCTGAAGCGGAAGCATTAAAGTCAATGCCTGAATTATGGAATGATGCGACTGATTCGATAAAAGTAAACTTATTAGGCATTGAAGCAGATGATCCTTTAGGCACTGACATTGGTGATGTTTCAAACTTGAAAGTTGCGGCAGAAGAGCAAGGGGTTGATGAAGGAACATTTACGGTTATGCAGGCTGCGTTTGCTGGAAAAATTGGTGCGTTCAGTTACTTGTTATTTATTCTACTTTATACGCCTTGTGCCGCTGCAATGGGGGCAATAAAAAGTGAAGTCGGAACTCGGTGGGCTGGATTTGCAGCATTGTGGAGTTTCGCGCTAGCTTATTTAGCGGCTACGTTCACTTATCAAGTCGCAACATTTGTAACCAATCCGTTGTCAGCAGGTTTAAGCATCGTTATCGTCATTAGCATTTTTGCAGCGATTTATTTTTGGTTAAAACGATTTGGCAAAAGTATATTAACGATACCCACACAAGTTTCTTATTATTAGATAACAGTAGATTTAGCCATATTAAATACCGATGAATCATTTATCGGTATTTTTTTGGCTAGCACCCACTTGATTAATTCAGTGATCTATTTTTCATTTTTAACATTAAAAATGAGCTGTCATTATTTAACTTGGTCACTTGAGTCGCCCATTTACTGTTATGCTAAAGCTCAAGTAAAACTAATCGATTTAAATTAGGAGGTAAACTTTAGTGATTAGCTTGAACGATCAAGATGTTGAAAATTATTTGCTATCTAAGCCTGAAGCATCGCTATATTATCCTTTTGGTGATGACGTAAAAGTCTTTCGAGTAAAGAGCAAGATGTTTGCCACTATTGCCCATGGTTCAACCGCTAAAAGTGCGAAAATTAATGACGAAGGCAAAGATAATTTTTGGGTGAATTTAAAATGTGATCCAGATGAAGCCGCAATATTACGTGATATATTTCCGGCAGTTATACCGGGGTACCACATGAATAAGTCATCTTGGAATACCATAATATTGAATGGTTCTATTCCACAGGGAGAAATAGAACGGATGATTGATAACTCTTATATGCTAGTGGTGAGTAAAATGACCAAGAAAGATCAGCAGTCAATCTTGGTTCATTTGTAAATCCAATTTAAGTGGCGGAACATGATACAACGGGTTTATATCTTAGCTATGTTAACCAGAGCTTGTTGACTATATCTGCGATTAGCGCCATTATTTAAGCTCGTTTGATAGGCTTTTTTAGCGGCATTAATATTTCCTGTCAGGGCATGCATGTCTCCTAATAATTCTTGTATCGGTAAAACTGCCCCTGGAGTCACTGGGCTTTTATCTACTGAATCTTCAATAAGAGCCGCTTCTTTTAGTAACGTTAAGGCTTGCTGTTTTTCTCCCTGTGAAAAATATATCCAAGCTTCAACGGCTTTTTGTTGTGCATCTACTAGTATAGCCCAGTAATTTGGACTTATAATTTTAGTTTTAATGTAAAGCTGTTTAAGTATTTCTAAATTTTCTTTTGCACTTTCTAGGTTATTACTCCTAGCAGAGCCAATTCCACGAGCGAAATATGTGATAGCTTCAACTTGGGGGAATTTTTCCCAACTTATGTAACTAGGATCCCTAATTTTAAGTTGGCTAGCTAGTAGCCAGTCTTTCTGCTCAAGGTGTATTCTTGCTGGCATAGTGGAAAGAGCATACGCAGCAGGGAATGTGTTCTGTATAGGATGATGAGTTTCGATTTCTTGCAATGTTTGCTGCGCTTTTTGTTTTTCTCCTAATTGTAATAAGCCGTAGACTTTGTAATCTAGAGCATGAACATAATGCATAGAAGTTGAACTCTTAGTCGGGTATTTTAATGCTACTCTCGCAGAGCGAGAGTTCCAATGAATAGCATCTTGCCACTCTCCTAGCCTGACAAAAATATGTGTTGGCATATGTAGAGCGTGGGGAACATCCGGCGCTATTTGGTTATAGGCTCTTGCTAATTTTAATCCTGATTGGGCATGTTTGGGGTTATCGTATGCATGTATACCGTAATGAATAGCTCCTGGATGTAAAGGATGTGTAACTATAATTTTAGATAGAATATCTCCAACCTTTTTATTGGTCGAAAAGGTTTTATCTTTTTTGGATGCGATAACGAGTTGAGATAATCCGTAAAAAGCAGTGGCGTCTAGGTCGTTAGGATAATCTTGGTATAGCTTGGTGTGCGCATTAGCCCATCTGTTAATACGAGTCTTTTCGGGAGTTGTTTTCCAATTTTTATAGTATTTTTCTACTGTAGTTATATAAGCTTTTTCACGTTGTGTTTTATGCATGTTTTGGGCTGTTATTAATGCTTGTTGACCTTTAATTAAAGCTTCTTTAGTTATTTTATCAGGCCATAATGGGTGGAATAGTGACATTGAGTAACCCCAATACAACATAGCGCACTCAGGTTGTTGTGTTATCCAATTCTGAAAAAGCTGCTCTGCTTGGGCATACATCATATGATGCAAAAGCCCTAAACCCGTATTAAACGCTTTTTGTGCCTCAGTTTTACATGAAATTTCAAAGTTAACTTCCCCTAAGTAACCCAAATCTTTTAATACAATATCCTCATTTTTATGGCCATCATGGCTATAGAGTACACTACTCACAAATAATAAAGCGAAAGCTGTTATTGAAAAGAAAGAGTTACCATGTAGTTTCATACCCATAATCCTTCGAGGAATCTTTGTTCTAAAATATAGATTAGTAATCAGTTTTGAGCAAACAGGGCTAGTTTTTCTATTTATACTTTCTACAATAGTCGCACTGGTGTGTATTCGGTTAGCCTTCTTGGAATACCATAATATTGAATGGCTCTATTCAACAGGGAAAAATAGAATGGATGATTGATAACTCTTATAGGCTAATGGTGAGTAAAATGACCAAGAAAGATCAGCAGTCGCTAAATTTACATATAAAGTAATAGTATTATTTAACTGCGCATTATTTATGAAATGAAAATTTGCCAAAAACAACTGTACAGGCAGAGTTCAAAACCAGAATAGGGATGTACAATTCCCTCCTCGTTATTTAATCCTATTATTCAGGTATTATTAGGGCTTTCATTACACGTTCCTATGCAAGCCGTTATGCTAACGGAAACATCAATAGGCAAAATATTGCGATAAGATGAGACTGAAATATGAATGTGGGTATTGGTACTGGCGTAGAGGGGGTTAACTCAAACGAAAGAACAAAGGCACAATAATGCCTTCTGCTAATGGTAATATAGTTGACGTGATACTTTTATACTATATAGGTAACACTAAGATAAAAATTGAGTATGAATTTCAGTATCAAATAAATTTTTAATAAGTAAAGCGAATTCTTTTATGAATGTTTGTTGCTCATTCGTCACCGCATTATTTACTACGCCTGATAGTATTTCTTCTAGATCATAAACAATCGCATCAACTTCTCGAATAACCGTATTACGTTGATTAAAAGATAAAGCTTCATTTTGACTACAAATACTTATGATTTGCTCACTTAGCTCTTGCTCAATTACCGTCATTACGGTGTCTGAACCCGGGCCGGATGATGACAAGTTTTCAAACAAGCTCAAATGCTCAGTTAAGTATTCAATTATTTGAATGTAACCTTCAGTATCTGTAACCATTATAAGATGACCTCGATAAATGAAAATCTACTTTACCTCTAGTATAGGAGATTAATCAAGGCGGTTATTTGTGTTTTATTTTTGAGTTATTGTAGTATTTTGCAATGTTTTGAAATATTTTTTAAACGAAAAGTGGTGTTTTATTGCCAAATTGTGAATAAAAATATTCTTATAATGCCAATTAAACTATACATTCGTATAAGTTTTTAATATTGGAGCGTAATTGTTTCCTTTGTTTACAGGTGGTTAGGTTTTTTATAAAAAGTTCCAAAACATTTTTGTTCTAGGGGTTGTAATATTTCAATATTCAGGCAAAATTAATGTATATTGTTACTTAACTGTAACAATTTGCTCTAAAGTAGAAAAATTTAAAATTTAAAATAATAAATATTATAATTATAAGTCTAGAGAGAAATAAAACTATGATGAACATTAAAAAATCGCTAATCGCTGGCGCAGTAACCGCTGCTTTAGCTCTAAGTACCAGCGCTTATGCAGCTAATGATAAGGGTTCTCTTACAGGTATGATCCTTGACGGCCAACAAACAGCTGTTGTTGGTGCTACTGTTTTAGCTGTAGATACTAAAACTGGCTTTAAACGCTCAACTACTGTTAAAGCTGACGGTTCTTACCGCTTTTCACAGTTACCAGTTGGTAACTATGTAGTTACTATTACAAATGACGGTTTCGAGACAATCAAACAAGAAAACGTTCGTATCCAAATCGGTACGACTAGCATGGATAAATCTTTTTATCGTGTTGGTTCAGATATGGAAGTTATTCAAGTAACTAGTTCTCAAATTGCTACAGTTGATGTTACATCTTCTGAGTCATCTTTGAACATTGGTGACGTAGAATTAGCTCGTCTTCCAATCGCACGTAACTTAACTTCAGTTGCACTTTTAGCACCAGGTACAAGTTCTGGTGATAATCGTTTCGGTAACTTAGCGTCATTTGGTGGTGCTTCTGTTGCAGAAAACGCATACTTCATTAACGGCTTAAACGTAACGGATTTCCGTAACGGTTTAGGTGGTTCAACTATTCCTTTCGAATTCTACAAAGAATTCCAAGTAAAAACTGGTGGTTATTCTGCTGAGTTTGGTCGTTCAACTGGTGGTGTTATCAATGCGGTAACTAAATCAGGTACTAACGAATGGGAATTTGCTGCAAACGTATACTACACGCCAGAATCAATGGGCGAGCAGTCTAGAAACATCCTTAAGCGTGACGGTACATTAAATAACTACAACGCTGATGATAGCTTCAATAAAATGGATGCTAACATTTCTGTTGGTGGTCCAATCATTGAAGATACATTATTCTTCTATGTTTTATATAACCCACGTGAAGTTACTTCAGAATGGGCTGGTTCAGGTGGTTCAACGTTTAACGAAAACGTTACTGACGATGCATTCTGGGGTGGTAAAGTAGATTGGCATATTAACGATGACCATTTATTAGAATTAACAACTTTCTCTGATAAACGTACTACAAACACTGCACGTTGGAATTACGACCACAAAACTGGTGTTAAAACTGGCAAAACAAACGGTACTTCAGCACGTGGTGGTGAAAACATCTCTGTTAAGTATACTGGTTACATGACTGATGACTTCGTTTTATCTGCATTATGGGGTAAAAACGATGCTGATTTAACCGATCAAAGTGCTTTCGATGCTAACCCGGTAGTTTATGATAACCGTGAAGGTAACTGGACACCATTAGGTGACTGGGCAAACTTCAATGTAGTTAAAGCAAACGATTCACGTGAAGCTTTACGTATTGATGGTGAGTACACATTAGATGATCACGTTATCCGTTTTGGTTGGGATAGTGAAACTAATACTTCATTCGATGAAACTGGTCTTTCTGGTGGCGTATACTACGCATTATTCTCTTATGATGCTGGTGAGAAAATTTCTGGTATCAACCATACCTTTACTGAAGATACTGAAGTAGCACGTAAGCGTACATATGCTACTGGTGGTGAGTTTGAAACTTTATCAACTGCTTTCTACATTGAAGATACTTGGACTATTACAGACGACATTACGGCAACTATTGGTTTACGTAACGAATCTTTTAATAACAAGAATGCTGCTGGTGAGTCATTTGTTAAAATTGAAAACCAACTTGCTCCACGTTTAGGTATTTCTTGGGATGTTAATGGCGATGGCGATTCGAAAATATTTGCTAACTTTGGTCGTTACCACTTACCAGTAGCTGCTAATACTAATATTCGTATGGCTGGTGCAGAAACTTATATCCATGATTACCATGTATTCGACGGTACTTTAGGTGAGCACGATGTACCGGGTCTTGGCGCATTATTAGGTACTCAAGTAAACAGCGATGGTTCAGTACCAGACGTTTCAACAGTACTTGATACTTCAATCAAGCCAATGTACCAAGATGAATTCATCCTTGGTTACCAAACGATGATTAATGACGAATGGTCTGCAGGTGTTAAATACACAATGCGTGACCTTGGTTCTGTAATCGATGATATTACTATCAACAAAGCGATTCGTGCGAATGGCTGGTATGATAATGGCACAAACGTTTACTTATTAACTAACCCTGCTACTGATATCAAAACATCTTACGATACAGATGGTGACGGTACGTTAGAAGAAGTAACAATTGCTGCAGACGATTTAGGTTACCCAGATCCAAAACGTATGTACCACGCTGTTGAATTTAGTTTAGAAAAGTCTTGGGACGAAGTTTGGTCTGTAAGTGCTAACTACACATGGGCACACAGCTACGGTAATGCTGAAGGTTACGTCAAATCAGATAACGGTCAAGATGACGCTGGTTTAACTACCGATTGGGATTTCCCATACTTAATGGATGGTGCTTACGGTAACCTTCCAAATGACCGTCGTCATACGTTTAAAGTATTCGGTGCTTATGCAGTTACTGAAAACTTACAGTTAGGTGCTAACATTTTACTTCAGTCTGGTCGTCCAGTGAATGGTTTCGGTCATGGTTTACCTGAAGGATACGGCGAGAATTCGCAGTACTCATACGGTCAAACTTATTACATCGGCGATACAAACGAGAACTATGTTCCTCGTGGAAGCTTCGGTCGTACTCCATGGGTATTCAAGGTAGATCTTAGCTTGAAATATACAGCTGAATTCGAAGGAACAGATGTTACATTCCAAGCAGACGTATTTAACGTATTTAATGCTCAAAGTGTAATCCGTGTTGACGAAAACCAGAATGATGGTCATGTGAACGAAGAGTTCTTAATGCCTATTTCATATCAGGCTCCTCGTTATGTAAGCTTTAGTGCTTCATTCCGTTTCTAAATAATTTGGATAACTAATCCATTGTAAAAAAACCTCTTTTTAGAGGTTTTTTTTTGTCTAAAAATTGAGCTGTTAATAGCTTGTAACATTTAGAAGCTAGACGGACACAATATCTAAGTTATAATTAATCTCGAATTTACATTAAACAGATTATTAATTAACTGGGCGTAAAACCATAAATAAGGAATAACAAATGAAAAAATTATTAGGAATACTGATCCCTCTAGTACTTGCACTTGATGTTAGTGCTGCAATGGCTGCTCCGGTTGAAGTTGAATGGAAAAATCCAGATAACTACCAAGATATTAAAGCAGGTAGCACTCAATCGAAGAAAACATTTAGAAAAAGACTATTTAAAGCTATTGAAAAGTCATTCACCGAAAATATGGCTAAAATACCATCAGGTTATAACTTGAAAGTGACCGTTTTTGATGTAGATCTAGCCGGTAGAATTAATCACGGATTAGCGAATGAGATTCGTACTATCAATGATCATGACTTCCCTAGACTTCATTTTTATGTAATTTTAGAAAATGAAAATGGTGATATATTACTTCAAGGTGAGCAAAACCTTAAAGAGCGTAAAGATAAGCACGCTTCTTTTAGAATGCGAGGCAGCCAAAGAGAGTTTTATCTAGAAACTATGCTAATAGACAAATGGTTTGATAAAGCGTTAGTACCTGGTGTAAATAAAATTTAATTAATTTATTTCCCAAAATCAAGTTCCAAACAATTACGACTGTTATCTTTTTTAAAGTAACGGTCGTTTTTTTATTTATAATCGTAAAACCTTGTCTCACCAATTAGTAATCCTCCTCTTGTAGTGAACAAAATATGACACAAATCAAAGGTATCTCGAGAGCGTTCATGACCGCTACAGGTCTATATTAGAATATGGTAGACTTCCTATCGCTTTAAACGGCCAAATACCCATTTCAAAGATTAGTTAAGGTACGGATATGATTAGTAAAAAAATTGTTATTGTTGGTGGTGGAACTTCAGGTTGGTTAAGTGCTGCCTACTTAGCTAAGAGATTAAAAGTGGCATCGCCAGGCTTATTAGATATTACCTTAATAGAATCTTCTGAAATTGGCACAATTGGTGTTGGTGAAGCTACCATACCAGGGATACGCCAAACATTATCTGAATTGGGGATAGATGAAAAAGTCTTTATGAAATCGTGTTCGGCCACTTTCAAACAAGCTATTAAGTTTGTTGACTGGCAGGATACGCCAACTGAAGGTTCAAGCTCCTCTTATTATCATAACTTTTCAGAACCTCTAAAGGCTGGGCCTGATACTTATGCTCAATACTGGGCGTTGAATAAGGACACCATTCAAAGACCTTATGCATATTGCGCCACTATACAGGGGCAATTATGTGATGACACATTATCTCCGAAACGAATATCTGACAAAGACTATACTGGTCCTATGCATTACGCTTACCATTTTGATGCAGGAAAATTTGCGAAACTACTTGCGTCAGAAGCGAAAAAAAATGGGGTTCATCACCTTATTGGTAACGTAACAGAAACGGTACTTGCAGAAGATGGGTCAATTAAAAGTTTAAAAACAAAAGAACACGGGGACTTAACGGCCGATTTATTTATCGACTGTACGGGTTTTTCAGCACACTTAATCGAAAAATCGATGGGATCTGAATTTACCAGTATAAACGACACCTTATTTGTAGATAAAGCGGTAACGTCTTTAGTTGAGTATGATGAAGATGAGCCTATCGCGTCTTCTACAAAATCAACAGCCAAGGAAGCAGGGTGGATATGGGATATTGCCTTATCGCATCGAAGAGGCACTGGTTATGTCTATTCTAGTAAGTACACCACTAAAGAGCGTGCTGAAGAGGTATTAAGAGAGTACATCGGCGAAAAGGGGGAAGGTGCTAAGTTAAGACACTTAGACATGAGAGTAGGATATCGCAGTAAGCAATGGATAAAAAATTGTGTTGCAATTGGGCTATCAGGAGGTTTTGTTGAGCCTCTAGAGTCAACAGGTATATATTTGGTTGAAATAGGGTTGAAAACATTAATCAATTTATTTCCTTGGAAAGGCGATTGCGACGCGAATGCGACACAATTTAACAGTTTGATGGAGTCTCAATTTCTAGGCACAATTGACTTTATTAAACTTCATTATGCTTTATCAAATCGTACAGATACCCAATTTTGGCGTGATAATACTAATGAAGATACATTCCCTCAGACATTAAAAGAATTTTTAGCACGTTGCGAATATCGGGTTCCAAATATTTTTGATTTACCTGTTGGCCCGCAATGTTTCAATATATTTAGCTATTATGCGGTGTTATATGGAATGAATAAGGTGCCTAATCTTGAACATTTAAGAACGTATTATAAATACCATGACGAAGCTAGTAAATTGCCCCAGCAAGTCGATGATATTTTAAAAAGGGCGAAAGTTGAATTACCTGATCATAGAAAATATATAGAAGAATTAAATCGTAAATAGCAAGAAATCAAATATGGTTTAATAAAAAGAGCGCAGAATGCGCTCTTTTTTATTACGTTGTTTTACTGAATGTAATACTTTGTAGACACATAATGATACGCAGGAACAAATTATTAGCTGTATTTCAGTAATATATGAAAATAATTTCTTATTAATGAGACACAAACCATTACATCTGCAGGAACTTTTATTACAACTATTTTTCATTTTTACGTCACTATTAATATAACAACGCAATATGTGTTGTAAAAACATTAATTTTGGAGAGTTAAAATGAACATTAAAAAAATAGCAGCAGCAACAGTAATCACTTTAGGTTTAGCAACAACAGCACAGGCTGCCAAGGTAATAGCGACGGATAAAGGCATTACAACTAATTTGTGTGTAACTGCAGCTTCGGGTAATCGAGCAGCAATGCATAATACAATTAAAGCATCAGGGTACTCATCAAAATTCGTTGCTAGCAAAGTTCAATGTAACGGAGAAAGCTTACTAAGCTTTGTAGAAAACAATGGTAAAAATTCAGCATCGATGCTGAAAATGTTAGATAGAAGTACTACATCGGTTTCAATTACTGATTTAGCAAAAAATACCGTTGAAGTAAAATAGAGTTGAATTTTTATGTCTTATTGCAAGGTGGTTACAAAAGTAACTTTTAGCGAGCAGAAGAAGTAAGTTCTGCCCGCTATAACCTAGCAAATACACATATAATGAATATATGACTACGCCGCTACGTTAGTGCTCTCAAATATTTTATCTGCAGAAGCTGCAACAAAGCCTGAGTAAAGCTTGCCACAATCTAGAGGGTAACGCTTAGCAAACTCATAAAAACAACTTGGAATTTCTGCCTCACCATCGATAAATTTAACTGTCGCTTTATCTGCCATCGTTGAAGATTGCTCTAATTTGACTATTGAATTTCCTTTCACTTCTCCGCCAGTAGTATTTAAAGAAAACCCACCTGCTTTGACTGCCGTATTTACATCATCGATGCAATTAAAGTTCTCTAAGTGATTGATGCTAACTGTAAAGTGATTTGCTCGGTAGCCCCACGCTGCAACCCAAGCTGCATATTCACTTTCTGCGAGCAATGTTTGGTAGTCAGCTTTACTTACTTGCCAATGGGTGCCTGAATACAAAAAGCTTTTATCTGCAATGGCAGTTTCATCTATCGAATTTACCATCTTCGTAATAATAGCTTGAGTTTCAGCAGAGAATTCCTCAACACGTAATTCGCTAATGAACACTTTTGGTAAGCTCGTATCGTCGTGTTCAAAATGCTTGGCATTTAGTTTTTTACTGGAGAAGTCATAATCTCCAGAGTCATGGTAACCAAGGCTAATTAGATGAGCTGCTAGTTTTTCCAAATTAACCTTCGCGATATTAAAAGTTCGGTAAGCGACATGATCATTGATCAAGTCAGCTCCTGAGCCTAGCAATTGGTGAATTTTATCGGCTGAAGGTGTTACTTCAATATAATTTTGCCAAATGTTTTCAAATAAATCGGTAACTTGTTGATGTTGATTTGAGTTAATGTCGGTCATGTAAATATCCTAAATATGTTTAATTAAGTTACAAATATTAATCTCATTAACTATGTGAACATTTATACAAGATAAACAACCAAATAAAGCATTAGATATAATGAAGGTAGACAAACTGCCTTTTAAATTTTATGCCGGTATTTGTAATTTTTCTTATGTATAAGGTAGAACACTTAATTTATGAAATAGATAAATTGAATAGTTAAAGAAAAACGGTTATTTCCAAAGGGGTATTTTGAATGCGTGTAACTGCTAACTATTCAGAGTGAATCGTTAGATTTGATCTATATTTTTAAAAAAGCTGGGACGAACCCCAGCTTTTCTTATAAGTTTATTAAAATGCATTTACTTTAATTGAGCCTAAATACTTAAACCAGGGCTTAAAGTTGCAGGTAAAGAAACTTTTTGTGCTTCAACAGAGGCAACAGGGTAAGCACAATAATCAGCAGCATAGAAAGCACTTGCTCGATGATTACCACTCGCGCCAATGCCACCAAATGGTGCGGCACTGCTTGCTCCAGTAATTGGCTTGTTCCAATTAACGATGCCAGCACGAATTCTGCGGAAGAAGTGATTGTATAATTCTTCGCTATCACTTAATAAGCCAGCAGATAAACCAAATGAAGTGTTATTTGCTTCATTGATCGCCGCGTCAAAGTCGCTGTAACGGTAAACTTTTAATAATGGTCCAAAATGCTCATCATCAGGCATTGCATCAAGTGATGTTACATCAATAATACCAGGAGAAATAAAACCTGTTCCAGTTTCTAAGTGCTTCATTTCAACTAATGAATGTGCACCTAAATCAAGTAATTGTTGTTGCGCAGCAACTAAACCTAAAGCGGCTTTTTCAGAGATCATAGAACCAATAAATGGTTGCTCTTCGTCGTCAAAATAACCTATTTTAATTGCTTTCGTTGCTTCTATAAGTTTAGCAATAATTGCGTCGCCTTTCGCACCTGTTTCAATAAACAAACGTCTAGAACAAGTACAACGTTGACCCGTAGTCACAAAAGCTGATTGAATAATATCATGAACAACAGCATTTACATCGCTAATATCTTTCACGATTAATGGATTGTTTCCGCCCATTTCTAACGCTAAAATTTTACCTGGTTGGCCGCCGAATTGCTCATGTAATAAGTGACCCGTTGTAGAGCTACCAGTGAAAAATAAGCCATCAATTTGAGGGTGAGATGCAAGTGCTTTACCTGTTTCTACTTCGCCTTGTACCATATTGATAACGCCATTAGGTAGACCCGCTTGTAACCAAAGCTTTAACGTCTCTTCTGCTACTTTCGGTGTTAACTCACTTGGTTTAAATACAACAGTATTACCGGCGATCAATGCTGGAACAATGTGACCATTTGGTAAATGACCAGGGAAATTATAAGGACCAAAAATAGCAACAACACCATGTGGCTTGTGACGAATAAATGCTTTTGCACCAGGCATAGGGTTTTCAACTGTGCCAGTACGTTCGTTATTCGCTCTTACCGAAATGGCTATTTTACCGATCATCGCGCCAACTTCAGTGCGTGTTTCCCAAAGAGGTTTGCCAGTTTCTTCTGCAATTGTTGTGGCAAATGCTTCTTTGTTTTCGCCTAATAGTTCTGCAAACTTTTCTGTAATAGCAATACGCGCTTCAATGTTCATTTCAGCCCACGATTCAAATGCTGTACGAGCACTTTCAACTGCAGTATTAACTTGTTCTTTTGAAGCCGACTGGCCTTGCCAAATAACTTCGTTTCGAGCAGGGTTTACAGAGCTAACATCATGACCTAAACCTGACTGCCATTGACCATTAATTAATTGTATTGCTTGTGACATTTTTCTGTCCTTATACTTTGGGCGTTTTCATGTGATTAAAATACTCACACAATGAACTGATAATTACTTTACGGTTATCGACCAAGAGAGCTACTTTTCTCTGGTGATTAACGTTAAATTTAATTTTGTACTAAACGTACAAAATCACCTTCCTTTACTTGCAGAGCTTCAGCGACATCAGCAGAGATAACAACTTGTTCTGCTGTTGTTCTTAATGATACGGGTGCTTGAACAGCTCTAAATCCTTCAACTTTCGTATTACAGATTATAAAGTTATCTTTGGAATCTATATCACCAATAATGACTTGATATTTTTCACTATTACGCACGGTTTTCACCGCGGCTGTTTGTGCTTCTACCGTTGGGCCGCCGTCAAAAATATCAACGTAACCTCGGCGAGCAAAACCTTCTGCTTCTAACAAGCGTAGAGCAGGTTTCGTTTTCGGGTGAACTTCATTAATGACTTTTTGGGCATCTTTGCTTAATAAGCTCACATAAATCGGATGCTTTGGCATTAACTCCGCGATAAACACTTTTTTACCGATACCTGTTAAGTAATCGGCCGTTGGAAAGTCCATAGAAAAGAAATGCTCTTCTAGCCAATCCCAAAAAGGTGAACGACCTTCTTCATCCGAAATACCACGCATTTCAGCGATAACGGTTTCTGCAAAGCGTTCTTGATGTTCAGCCATAAATAAGAAACGACAACGTGATAGAAAACGGCCATTACTATTTTTACGGTAATTTTCACCTAAAAATAAAGTGCAAATTTCTGATGTACCGGTGTAATCGTTACACAGTGACAATGTTTCTACGGTATTATAAATGCCTAACTCACGAGAGTTATGGACCACTTTACCTAAATGATAGTGATAAAATGCGTCCTCTAAGCCAACCGCGGCTTCAATGCCACTGGTACCAACAACTGTGCCAGTGTCTGTATCTTCCATTACAAACAAATAACCTTCGCTACCAGGCTGAGTGACATCTTTCTTGAATGATACTTCAGAATGGGCGATACGTTGCTTTAATAGGCCTTCATTGATCGGCAGTGATGTAAAACCGTGTCCTGATTCTATCGCGATACGATGTAAAGAGTCGTAATCGCTTGCTTGAATAGGGCGTATAATAATCATAGAAAAATCTCTGTTTTACGTAAAAAATGAAATTGCAGTTATTTCTTCTTGAAGCTAACTACAATTTCAACGATGTCATTGCTAAACTAATTTAACAATTATTATTTTGCTAATTTAGCAACAGCTTTTTCGAAGCGTGCTAAACCTTCATCGATATCTGCATTTGGAATGACTAAAGAAGGAGCAAAGCGAACAATGTTTGCCCCTGCAACTAAGGTCATTACACCTTCGTCCATTGCCGCATTTAAAAAGACTTTTGCTTTGCCTTGATAGTTTTCATTTAATACAGCGCCAATTAACAAACCTTTACCACGAATTTCTTTAAATACATTGTGCTTAGCATTAATTGTATTTAAGCCATCAATGTAACGTTGTGCTTTTTCAGCAACACCATTTAACACTTCTGGAGTATTAACGGTATCAAATGCAGCTTCTGCTACGGCACAAGCTAATGGGTTGCCGCCATAAGTACTACCGTGAGTACCAATTTTAAGGTGCTTAGCTATTTCAGTTGTAGTAATCATCGCGCCAATTGGGAAACCGCCACCAAGTGCTTTTGCTGTTGTTAAAATATCAGGAACAACATTTAAGCCCATGTAAGCGTATAAATCACCAGTACGGCCAACACCTGTTTGAACTTCATCAAAAATTAATAAAGCGCTGTGTTGATCACAAAGATCACGAACACCTTGGATAAAATCTTGAGTTGGAGAAACTAGTCCGCCTTCGCCTTGCAATGGTTCGATCATGACTGCACACGTTTTATCAGACATAATTGCTTTAAGTGCTTCAAGATCGTTGTAATCAACATGATCAATGTCGCCAGGCTTAGGACCAAAACCATCTGAGTAAGCTTCTTGTCCGCCAACAGTAACCGTGAAGAATGTGCGACCGTGGAAACCTTGTTTAAACGCTATGATTTGTGATTTGCCTGCACCATGAACGTCAAGTGCCCAACGACGGGCTAATTTAAGCGCGGCTTCATTTGATTCAGCACCAGAATTTGCAAAATAAACTTTATCAGCAAAAGTACTATCAACCATTTTTTTAGCTAAACGCAATGCTGGTTCGTTAGTCATTACATTTGATAAATGCCAAATTTTATCTGCTTGGTCTTTTAAGGCGCCAACTAATGCTGGATGACAATGGCCTAAACAGTTAACCGCGATACCGCCGGCAAAATCAATGAATTCACGATCTTGTTGATCCCATACTCGAGAGCCTTCACCACGTACAGGGATTACTGTTGATGGTGCATAGTTAGGTACCATTACGTCATCAAATAATTCACGGCCTACAGGAAAATGGTTAGTCATTGTTTACTCCTCAAGTTATTGAACACTGTTGCACAGTGTATATTGGTATTACTGCTGAATTATTCAGCAAATAAAAACCTTATATTAGTTTAAATTTCAGCAGATAAAAATGTAATGAAGCTAAAAATTAGTCGGCAAGTATGACAGAAAAAACAAGCATTGTCATGTTTGAAGTGACCGCAAGCCTTATAAAACAAAGGCTTGTCAGGTTTTATTCAGTATTGTTGAATAACTATATTGGGGGTGTTTAAAGTGCTTATTGTCGGCAATGCTCGTTAAGTCGCTAACTAAGTGCTTTATAAACAACGGCACAGTTTTTCATAAATAATCAAAAACTATTTAAAATTTAATTTTATGTGATCAATGTCGCTTTTCTTTAATAAGCTTACTTCTTGTGAGGTAATACGCGTTGTACTTAAGAGTAATTTTGCTTCGTCATTACTGATTAACTCTTCTTTAGCTAAGCTTCTAAAGGCAACGTAGGCTTTTGCCTTGGCAACTATTTGAGCTAAAGGACACATTTTTTCTAACGACTCAGTATACGCAAGATCAAATATGGCTTCGGTGATTCTCAATCGATCTAGGCTCATTAATTCAACTAAATCGGCTGATATTTTATTACTACGCGTTATTATCTGTTCGAGTAATAACTCAGGAGAAGCATCAAACTGTACTAAAGTATCATGAAGTTTTTTATCTTTGTTCTCGTAAGCTTCTCTTAATTTGGCTGAGTGCAAATCACTGTAGGTATTCAGAAAACAGCGAGATACGGCGAGTAAACCAATATTACTAAACATGCCAGCAGCAAAAGCAGAAAATTCATCCATGCCAGCTTCTTTGGCTAATACCGATGAAGACATAGCAATAGCTAAACTGTCATTCCAAAGCTTTCTTTTCATTAGAGCATAAGGTGCTGTGCTATTGGGCAACCAATGCTTAAGCATGAAGGTTGGCATAACTAATTTTAAATTGTCTAAGCCAATATAGCTTATTGCTAAACTTGCATCCGTTACTTGTACGTCGGCACGTTTACGGTATTGTGGTTTGTTAACTAAATTTATCAGTTCTGTTGCTAACCAAGGCAGTGATTTGGCTAAAGGGATAATACGTTTAATTGAAGCCGCGCGAACGACAAGTATTTCCATAATACTTGGCGTAGCATCTTCAATTTTTAATATGTTGTTGTATAGATTTTCTTTATTATCAAATTCTTTGTTCACTTCTTTAGTCACATGAGCAAAGAACTTAGACATGACTTGCTCAGCAAAGAAACTTTCACCGTGCGCTTTTATTATTTTATTGTTTTGTGCTTCTTCTTCGACAGCCAGTAGTTCTCGACGTGGGTTAGCTTGCTCACTATTTTGATGGGTAGCTTTAGCCACTTTGCCACTTTGTTGCTCAGCAAACTCTTTACTAATCACTAAGCTCATAGCTCTTCTATATATAGGGGCGACTAAATCGTTGTTTTCAAAAATTTGCATGAGCTAAAGTAATGTTATCCAATGGAGTTGAGGTTAATTAATTTTTATCGGCGTTAATGTAGAAAGTATGAGTGATAAATGATGATATTACTCACCTTATTTTAATATATAGTCAGTTTAAGTAAAAGTGACTTTTACTTAAACTGATTTAAAAAATTCTTCAGCAACACCATCCCTTGCTCTGTTAAAATGGATTCAGGGTGGAATTGCACGCTAGCAAGAGGCAATGTTTTGTGTGCTAAAGCCATAATTTCATTATTTTCACCATTCTCATCAGAGCTCCAAGCCGTGACTTCTAAACAATCAGGCAGGGTGTCTTTATTAACAATTAATGAGTGATAGCGAGTTACTGTTAGTGGGTTATTTAACTGGTGGAATAATCCATTTGAGCCGTGTTTTATTGTGCTTGTTTTTCCGTGCATGACTTTAATGGCTTTTTCAATCGTCGCCCCATAATGTTGTGCAATACATTGATGGCCTAGGCAAACGCCTAAAATAGGTGTTTTTCCTGCAAAGTGTTTAATTATCTCTAATGATAAGCCCGCTTCGTTTGGTGAGCAAGGGCCTGGAGAAATAACAATGTATGCAGGAGACAATGTTTCGATTTCAGCTAGCGTTATTTGATCATTACGCGCAACCTTGACTTCTTGGCCTAGTGCTTGGAAGTAATGCACTAAATTAAAAGTAAATGAATCGTAATTGTCGAGCATTAATAACAAAATGGTGCCTTGAATAAGGAGGTAATAAACGCGGCTATTCTAATCGTTGGTATATGACAATACACGGATTATTTTTATTTTAATATTGGTGGTGATAATTTCAATTATAAAAAAAGGCTAAACTTTCGTTTAACCCTTTATTTTATATTTAAATACTACATGTGAGGTAATTCTACGGTTAACTACAAATTTAGAATTTTGCTTCTAACCAAACCCAAACTTTGTCAGCATCAACTTTAATATCACCTGCATTATAAGCCGCATATTTGATGCCTACTTTAAATGTTTTGTTGATAGCCTTTGCATATACAGCATCAATTTCTGAACCTAGATCATCAACAGTGCTTGAAGAGTCATCAGCAGAGAAGTCGTGAGCAACTATTTTCCATGAACCGCCAGCTAGTTTACCACCTACAGACACATAGATATCCTGTAAACCTTGAGCTGGAGTTCCTAAGAATTGATCAGCCCAACCGTTGAACTTATGCAATGTTGCTAATGGTGTTGCAAAACCATATTCGCCGTTGTCAGAGCCTAATAATTCGTAACCCACTTTAACGTTTAAGTTTGCTAATTTGGTGCCGGCTTCTACGGCAAAGTAGTTTGCCGATTTATCTGCGGTGTCATTATCTTGTTGCGCAAACTCAACAGAGTAAGTTACTTTATTCGCACCTAATTTGCTTGCGCCAGCATAACGAATACCCAAAGTGTTTATTTCTGCACCACCTGTTTTATCTTCTTCTAATAAGTAAGCGTAACCGGTTAGTTTCCCCGCAGATAATTTGTGTGAAATATTTAATAAGTGATCTTGTGAATCGACGTCTTTTTCATCAGAGAAAATACGGTTGCGTTTTGCCAAGTAAGCATAAGAGACTTTGGTCGCTTCACTTAGTTGGTAACCTAACGTTAATGCATCAAATGTTTGTCTATCTTGACGCCAGCCCACATGACCAACAAAACGATGATTATCCATTGTGATCACTTGGCGGCCAATTTTCCCTGATAACTTACCACTTTTATAAGCAATAAAACCTTGATCAAGCTCTGTGTGATCGGGGTCTGCAACCACAGAAAATTCATTACCGTTGCCTATAGCATCTTTATAGTCATCAACCAGTGCCGTTGAATTTTCAAGTTCAACAACCGCAGAGAAACCATTAAAAGTACCTGTTGTATAGTTTAAGCGCGTGCGTAAAGTTAGGGCATCTGCATCTTTGGCTGCGTTATCTTGTTCTACAGCCTCATAACGTAGGTTAAAGTTTGCTGACAATTTGCCATCGGTTAGTGCTGAAGCTAAGTCTGAATCATTTGCAAAAGCTGAGGGAGCAGAGATAATAGACGTAGCGATTAAAGCGAGTGATAATTTTGTTTTAGAGAATTTCATCATTTTTGTCCTATATATTTCATTTTGTGTAAGAGGTATGCGCCTTGCACTTCTTCTAATGATTTTTTATCGAAATCAGCATTGAGTGCTTTTTTTACTCGTGGTTAAAAATCTTTGCATTGCATTAAAAATAATTGATGAACTGATTTTGTCACTTTGGCAATTTTCAAAACTTGATTTATATCAAGTTGTTATTTTGTGAAACTCGACAGCTGTTTTATAGTTGATTTACATCAAACATTAGAGTGAATATTCTAGTTTGAGGACAAGGTGGAATGATAAAGAGTAGTCAGCGTGAAAAGAGGATAGTCATGAGAATGAAGCCTAGTGTGATAATGTACTCATTTAATAGTAGACTAGGCTTCATTAGGTTGCGGCATAAATTACAATTTGCGGTTACCTTTTAGCTAAAATCAAATCAGACTGTGGAATTGAACTACAGGCTAATACAAAACCTTGTTCTTTTTCTACATCGCTTAAGCCATCAGTTGCGAGTTGTTTTACTTCACCACTCTTTAGTTTTATTTTACAACGGCCACACATACCGCCTCGACATGAATAGGGTAATAACATACCTGCCGCTTCAGCTTGATCTAAAATAGAGTCTTTGCTGTTGCCTGTGACTGTTTTGTTCCACGAATTAAAGTTTAAGTTTACTTTTTTAGGCAGTGATTTTTTCACTTCTTTATTTGGGCTTAAGCTGTCCACTGATTGTGCTTTGTCTATTTTGGTTGAAGACATGGTGATAAACAAAGGTGAAGACTGCTTCTTTAATACAACTATTTTATCACCTTGTTTAATACTTCCTTGATTAAGCGCAATTAAGTTCTGCCCAAACATTACGTCACCACTGGCAACCTGCCGGTAATTTTTTAACGTTGCTAAAGGTTCTTGTTGTGGATGCATTTCTGCATTTATTGGGTTCACTGTTGTGAAGATACATCGTGAACAAGGTTTAGACACTTCAAATTCAACTTCACCAATACGAATATGCTGCCAAGTGTCTTCAGCAAAAGCCTCGCAATTATCAATGACAATGTTAGGGCGAAACTGCGACATGCTAATTTTTTGATTTGCTTGCAGAGGCATTTTATTATTTAAATCTTCAAGTGATGCTTGTGAAATAAGTAATAATGGATAGCCGTCAGCGAAAGCAACTTGCTTGTTACTATTTTTGACAAAACGCTGAGATTGCTCGCCAAAATAAAGAAGCTGACAAGGTATTTGTAAATATTGGCTAAACCATAAGTCGTAATCTTCATGTCCGTGTTGTGCGTTAATATCATTTTCCCACACGCTAACATCTTTATAGGTTTGTGAGAGCTTTTGATAATGAATATGTAAGGAAGGCATATTTGGTGCTGTTAGTACTAATCCGTAAGCAGTTAAGTTGGCCTCTATTAAGCATAGTGTCGGCTGGGTACGTGCCGTTATAAAAAGGCCATTGGCATCCGTTATTACAAAGCGGCGGTCAAAACTCAAACCGTAATCATCAACCCAACTATTTGACAAAGAAATACCTGCGGTCGATTTAATTGGGTATATATGAAGTGATTGTAGAGAAGGTGATGGCACAGCGTTGTCCTTTATTTGAGTGTGGCATGCATACTTACTAAATTAACAAGGTATTGCAATGCCTTTTTACTTTCTGATCAGGTATATTATCAAGCATTATTTTGATCTTATATTTCTTACTGGTTTCCATCGAAATATATGAACGCCAGAGCTTTAACGGACATTACATGCATATTCATATTTTAGGTATTTGCGGCACATTTATGGGCGGTCTCGCGGCAATTGCAAAACAACTTGGTCATCGTGTTTCAGGGTGCGATGCTAATGTTTATCCACCAATGAGCACGCAACTCGAACAATTAGGTATTGAATTAAAACAAGGTTATTTAGTTGAACATTTAAGCGATGAGCCCGATTTAGTGATTGTAGGTAATGCTATGTCGCGCGGTAATGTCATGGTGGAGTATGTACTTGATAGAAATATTTCGTACACTTCTGGCCCACAATGGTTATTAGAAAATGTATTGAAAGATCGTTGGGTCATTGCCCTTTCTGGCACGCATGGAAAAACAACAACCAGTTCTATGGTGGCGTGGATCTTAGAATATGCGCATATGAAACCAGGTTTCTTAATTGGCGGTGTGCCACAAAATTTTGATTGTTCTGCACGCCTAGGTGATGCGCCATTCTTTGTAATAGAAGCAGACGAATACGATACTGCATTTTTTGACAAACGCTCTAAATTTGTTCATTACCGACCACGTACTTTAGTGATTAATAATCTAGAGTTTGATCACGCCGATATTTTTAACGACCTGTCAGATATTCAACGTCAATTTCATCACCTCATTCGAATGGTGCCAAGTAATGGTTTGGTTTTATCACCGAAAAACGAATCAGCGATTACCGAAACTTTAGCGCAAGGCTGCTGGACACCGACAGAATTTAGCGTTCAAGATAACGAGAGTAATGCCGGCTGGCATGCTGAAAAACTTATTGCCGATGGTAGTGAATTTGTCGTGCGATTCAAGGGTGAAATACAGGGAACAGTTAACTGGAACTTAATTGGTGACTTTAATATTGAAAACGGCTTAATGGCTATTGCCGCAGCGCGTCATGCAGGGGTGCCAAGTAAGGTTGCTATTGACGCCCTTGCAGAGTTTATCAATACCAAGCGCCGTTTAGAGTTGAGGGGGGAAATAAAGCAAGTTCGAGTGTTTGATGACTTTGCACATCACCCAACGGCTATTGTTAAAACGTTGTCAGGTGTACGGGCTAACGTAGATACTGCTTGTACTAACGACAATAAACCTCGCCGTGTTGTAGCTGTTTTAGAACCAAGATCAAACACGATGAAGTCGGGTGTTCATAAAGATACTTTAGCCGCTTCACTAGCTAAAGCTGATGTTGTTTATTTATTTCAAGACGAACAAGTTAAGTGGTCAGTGGACACGCTTATTCAAGATTGTCAGCAACCTTGTTTTGTTGAAACTAATATTGATAATTTAGTGAGTAATATTGTTGATAATAGCCAAGCAGGCGATACTATTGTTGTTATGAGTAACGGCGGTTTTGGTAATATTCATAATAAATTATTAGCTGAACTGGAAAATAAGGCTTAGATATGAGCGAATTTAGAGAAAAGATTACCGTCGCTATTACTGGAGCTTCAGGTTCTTTGTATGCATTAAGATTAATAGAATGTTTGGTGGCGGCGAATGTTCAAATTTACGTTTTATGTTCAAGTGCGGCACGTATTGTCTTTGATACAGAAGTTGGCTTAAAGTTACCAGCATCGCCAGATTCAGCGACTAAAGTTTTGACTGAAAAATTTCGAGCTCAACCTGACCAAATTACCTTTTTTGGTAAAGAACAATGGTTTTCACCTGTTGCTTCAGGCTCTGCTGCACCTAAAAAGATGATAGTTTGCCCTTGTTCTACGGGCACACTTGCGGCTATAAGCCAAGGTATGAGTGACAATTTAATAGAGCGAGCTGCTGATGTGGTGATTAAAGAGCGAGGGCAGTTGATTTTAGTCGTGCGCGAAACTCCATTTTCAACCATACATTTGCAAAATATGCTAACGCTTTCACAAATGGGGGTAACGGTTATGCCTGCTGCTCCTGGTTTTTATCATCAACCAGCGTCTATTAATGACTTAATAGATTTTATGGTTGGTAGAATGTTAGATCACTTAACTATTGAGCAATCAATTATGCCACGTTGGGGGTATCAGTCTTAATGCCTTTTAATATTTGGCATTGTTTTATCTTCAATTTTGCAGTTTGGATCAATTTCTTTCTCGCGAATATCACACGGAGGTTGTTGCGGCTTAAGTATCACCTTTTGGCGACCATTGCTTATCGACATTGAGCTACATGAAAATAGAAATAGAATAAGTAAAGCGGATAAAAGTTTCAGCATGTTAGTTGCTCTGGTGATTGTTATTATCCGTTAGTATGACTTATGACTGTTGCTTTTGACAATGAGCAGCATCAGTAGGAATTAGCTTTACTACTTTAGTGCTACGAACTTTTACACAGCTGAAAGATTCAGGTATTTGTTCTTTTTGGATAACCTTAAATGACCCTTCCTCTTCTGAGTTTAATTGATATTGAAAAGCATCATTATCACCTTCAAATATTGCTGTAAATAGACCAAAAACAAGAGCCCCAGCGATGCCACCGGCAATCATATCTTCATGATTGCCATCAAGTTCGTCAAGTATGCCAATACCAGCACCTGTTACCATGCCCGTTTTAACTTCCGAAGATAAAGTTACCGGTGTAACGGATTCAACAGAAGCATAAAACTCTTTAACTATTTGATTTTGATCTTCTCTATCAATACCTTGTGTGGCACATCCTGTTAATAGTAAAGCACTCAGTAATAATCGTTTCATTTTCATATCCTAAATAATAGTTTCTTAAATGATAAATATTTAATGGATAAATTTTACAAAGCGCTGGCAATAAAAAGTATTTAAAAAGTGTTGGTTATTTGTATGCAGGAAAATACATAAACTTACAGTTTCGAAGATGCATTTTGATAAATGAACGGGCGTTATTTATATTTTGTCGGAAATATCATTATTTTTATCTATGTCAAGCTTGTTACTTATGAGTGGTGGTAACCAAACCGATAAAAAATTTGGTTACCACAGCAGACAAAACTGGTTACTTTGAGCGCAGCCCAAAGTGTGATGCTATTTACTTTGTAGTGTTACTTTCTGGAACTTAACGAAGAGACTTGTTGTTAATATACCGACAATTGAAAAAGCGCTGAGAAATAGAAAATAGTTTTGAAATCCAACCAAGCCAACATTCGCATCTAAAATTCGTCCTGATATAGAGGCAAAGAAAATATCTGGAGTAAAACCTAAAACTGAGATAACCCCGACAGCTGTGCCAGTAAACTTATTTGATGTTTTTGATTCGGCAATGAGAGAAAAATATACGCCTCTAATTGCAAATACCGCAAACATTGAAATGACCAAGTTAATAAAAATAATGAAGTAACCAACCGTTGCTGAGCTAAAAGCGGTGGTAGGGTCAATTAAAAACATTAGTCCGTAACAAACTAAGGTCGTAATAAAGCCGATTATGATAATTCTGCTGGCAATAAAACGGTCAGCCAGAAAACCAGCAGCTATTGCTGCAATGGGTCTTATATATGCCGCTAAAGAGGTAATTTGTGACGCTTCTAATTCAGTCATTTTCATTACGGTGACGGCGTATAAAGAATAATTGTCTATTCCTTTGTAGCCACAATATGCACAAATTATAATAAAGGCTTGGCACCAAGTTGTTTTTTGTTTAACAACACTGACAATACCTTTTAGTGATTGGTTAGATGAAGTTAAATGCCCATTTTTGACGGATGGGATTAAATACCATGCCATCACAGAGATAATAAAAGTCATGGCGGTATAAAAGTAAATAACGGATTGAACACCGGATAGGCGCTCGCTTGCCGTGATGTTTATTGGATTTTCAGGTAACGAATAACTAAAAATAACGACCGCAATCGATGATGTTATCGCCGCAACTAGGCCACGGCCACCATCGAGTATACCGAATGCGCGTCCTTGGTTGTCCTCTCCACCCCATTCTCTAGTCGCCTTTATCATAGCGGCCCAAAATAATAAGATAGTTGTAATTCCCCAATAACCGAATAGCAATCTCATCCCTAAATAGCTTGGAATGCTTGCGTAATAAAGTCCACCTAATGCGGTCGCAAAGAGTGATAAAGACATGAGTTTTCTTGGTGATACTCGGTCTGCTAATGCGCCTCCAGGGAAGTAGGCTAACATTGCCATAACGCCATAAACGGCAAAAGTATCGCCGAGTTGTGCATTACTCAACGCAAAGGTTTCCAGAAATGAGGCCCTAAAGAATCGCAAAGTATGAAAAGGTAAGCCAAAAATTATTTCGCCAGCGAGTATCAGTAAGAGTATGATTTGCCATGAAGCTATTGAATTATTTTTCTGCTGTCTCATTCATTTTTCAGTTAGGTAAAGAATTAAGTACTTAATAAAAGCATAAAACGGTGTGTTTTTGAATCTTTATGTTCATTAAGGTTTAACTGTTTTTGAAGGGGGATCACGAAGCTTCATTTTACTCAGTTAACTTTGGTTAAACTAAGTAAAATGAATAGGGATATTATTTTTCAGAAAAGTAAAATTAACCTAATAATTTGCCTAAACCGTCTGTTAATATTTGCTTTGCTTGTTGCCCTTGTTCAGTGTCTAAGTAGCTTTTAGCACTAGTTACAAAGCTCTTGACCATTTCAGGTTTTAACCCTAGCGCTTCAAATTGCTTTTTCACATCATTAATCGATTTTAGAGAGTCACTGTATTGTGCTGCTTTATCAAGTAAGCCACTTAAGCCTTCGCCAGAGCTAAGTTTACTTATATCAGGCATTTGGCTAACAAGACTGTCAACACCTGGTAACGATTTAGAAAGCTGGCTAAATTGTTCAGTTGAAACATTGCTTTTCACGTAATTAAAAATTGCCCCCATGCCGCCAGTGGCTTGGTCAGCATTAACATTTAATGAGCTAGTTAACATACTAATTAAACCATCAGTGCTTGGCGCTTTAACGGTTTGCTCTTTGGTTTCGCCTAAGCCAACAAAGTTTTTCAAGCTATCAAGCCAGCTTGTCTCTTCTGCTATGGCTGAAGTACTTAACGTTGAAATAGTTAATAGTATGATGAGTTTTTTCATAGTGATATCCATAATTGTTTAAGGCTGTTATTTACTTAAAACAAGTGTACAGCATTTCAAACATTAATAAGATTCAAGAGGTAAAATATTAGAGAAGTAATCAATATAATGACAATAACTTTTTTGGAGGTTAATAAAACTTAAGCCAATCAAACAACGTTTTTAGGTATGTTATTGTTACGATTGAGCAATAACGACTTAACTTCCCTTATTTAAACTAACCACAATTTCTTTTTGATATAGATTTTTGTTGATACATTCGTTGATCAGCTAAGCTAATGAGCTTTTCCAGTTTCGTTCCATCTTGAGGATAAATTGAGTAGCCGACAGAAAAGTCTATTGTTAGGTTAAGCTGTAAACACGTAAGCAGAGTGCATTCGGCATGAATTTGATCAATTATTTTATGAATGCAGCCTTCATTATCGACATTAGGTAATAATAAAATAAATTCGTCTCCGCCTACTCTTGCCTTAATATCTGAGCGTCTCAGTATGTTTTTCAGGCTTTGAGAAAAAGAAAGCAAAGCCTTATCGCCAAAGTCATGTCCGAACTTATCGTTGATAGATTTAAAGTTGTCTAAGTCAATATATATAACAGCAACGTTTTGGCTATTTCGCTGTGCAAGTGCCAAAGCATTTTTAGCGTTAACTTCAAGCCCTCGTTTATTATCTATTGCGGTGAGAGGGTCAAGTAACGACTTTTCACGGTAACTAATACGATCTAAAGTAATTGACACAACATTTGATAACGCTGAAAAATAAGCTATTTCATCTGCAGACATGGGTTTAACGCCCTCTGCTGCAAATGATCCTGCACCTATTAAACCTAAGCTTTCTCCGTGTAAGAATAATTGGCTGTTTATTAATGTTCGATAATCCATAGTACGAACGATTCTTTTGTCTGTACTGGGATCAATGCGAGCATCTTCAACATATACCGGGAAATTGCTCGTAAAGATCTTTTCCATCATTTGATCATTACTAACATCTATAGACTGATATTTAGATTCGACTTCTTTTTGATTTGCCCCTACTACAGAAATGAGTTGGGTTGTTTTTTTACAATTATCTTTAAATGCATACAGCCAAGTTAAACTAAAGCCAAATAGCGACTCCATTTCGTTATGCAATGACGCCATCATTGAGTCTACGGAGTCAACGTTGTAGAGTTCTTTTGTTAAGCTACCAAGCGAATTGATAAGTGTGGAAGTGGTATTCATGTAAATCATCCTGTTTTTACATTTATTCACAGTGAACGAGCATACGCTAATTAGATAAAAAATTACAAATACTTATTGTCAAAAAAAAACAGTTTTTTGACACTGCTCTATTTAGTGAGGTTAAAGCGAGCAAACTGATTTATTACCGATGGAATTAACAGATAAAATTTACCTGAACTTTTTATCGCTATATAGAAAAACCTAGTTTTTTCAGGCGTTCATTGGATGAGTTAAGCTGAAAATAATGAAATGTATCTTTGATTTATAAATTCACTATTATTGAGGAGGGATTTTTATTTTTTTATTGATGTGATTTGAGAAAAGGGGACACTGTGTTTCATTGCAGCCTTCAATTTTGTCTGATGGGTATTATTATAAATGTTGATTGATTTTACTAAGTAAGTCTTTGAACTTAAATGGCTTTAACATGATGTCATCCATGCCCGCTTCCGTGCTACGGCTCCCAATTTCCGAAGACGCACTTGCGGTAAGAGCAAAAATCAATGCATGGTGATTTTCTTTTTCTAATTCCCTAATGTTTTTTGTTGCAGTGAAACCATCCATAACAGGCATTAAGCAATCCATTAATATGATATCGAAAGGTTGCTTATTAAAATGTTCAACAGCCTCTAGACCATTTTCTGCCATCATAATATTAGCTTTAGAGCCATCGAGTGCCATAGCTACGATTTTTCGATTTATTCGATTGTCATCAACAATAAGAACATTCATTCCGCTTAACGATTTCATTTTCTCTGGAACAGGTTGAGGTAAAACGGTAGAAATTTGTTGCTTACTAATAGCTAGTGACAAGCTAAAGCTAAAAGTACTGCCACAATTAATTTCACTGACGACATTAATCTCTCCTCCCATTAATTTTATCAATTGCTGACTAATTGATAGACCTAACCCTGTACCCCCATAATGGCGGGTGGTTGATGAATCTTGTTGGATAAAAGGAGTAAATAACTCAGGTATTTTCTTTTGATGAATGCCAATGCCGGTATCTCTAACGGTGAATTTTATTGTACAGGTGTTTTCAATTACCTCAACTAAGCTTATTAGCACTGTAACGCTGCCTAATGCGGTAAACTTAATTGCGTTATTTACAAGGTTGAGTAGGACTTGTTTTAATCGCACATCATCCACTAATAATTTTGGAAAGTCTTGCTCTGAAAAAATGGCTTCTACTTTTAGTTCTGTGCTTTTATCTTGACTGGTATTCGAAATAGCGATGACATCTAAAACTAATCTTTTTATGTCTGTGGTGGTATTGTCCAATTCAATTTTATTTGCTTCTACTTTCGAAAAGTCGAGCACTTGATTAATTATAGCGAGTAATTGGTCTCCTGAACTTTCAATCGTCTCTAGTAATTCAGTTTCTTCTTCAGATAATGTTGATTTATGAAACTGTTGTACCATACCTAAAATACCATTCATTGGTGTTCTAAGCTCATGGCTCATGGAAGCAAGGAACATACTCTTAGCATGGTTGGCCGACTCAGCCCTGGTTTTTTCTTTGTCTAATAGTTTTTTATTTTTAGCGGCGAATAAAGTATGATCTTTAATCACTTTAGCCATTTGTAATGCGGTACTGTTAACGACTCCTTGAATCAATAAGTAATTTTGTTGATTTTTATTCACGACTTTTATGCTGAAATCAATGTGTTCTTCTCGTGAACCTACTTTAATTTCTTGTTTGAAACGATACTTTCTTCTTTTACTAATCGCGTTTTTAATTCGTTTAATAATATTATCTTCAAGAATATCGGGCAGTAAGGTTGTTTTAAGTGATAAATCAAACCAAGTAGAAAAGACACTATTCCATTCTATAATTTCAAGCGACTCTATTTGACATAACGCAAAACCTTGCTCCAACTCATCAAGCAATGAAGGTAAGGTTTTAAGGGGCACTTTATTACTAGAGTTATTCACTAGCGACAATTTGGTCCATTAAACTTGCGACTAAAGCAATAATAGTGGCAATGTCATTTGATTCAACATCTGCTTCTTCTAAAGACTCTTCTAGCAGTTCTGCTACTTCCATAAAATGAGGAATGGTAATTTTATAGGGAGCATGAGCCTTTTTTAAGTCGACGCTATTACTTCTTTCTGGACCACCCAATGCAGTAGAAATAAAGTTAGTTTGGTGCGACATTAATCGCTCCATATTTACATTATCAAAGTAGTGGGCTAAATCTTCGCTGTCTAAAATTTTTTGATAGAAATTACTTACAACGGCACTGAAAGTGTCAAATCCACCATATTTATCATATAAGGTTTCGCTAGACGTCATTCAAAATATCCTTTTAAATTAAAATTAAAGACTTATGATTAAATATAAGGATGGGTAGAAAAATAATATTTTGCAACCCCTTTTAAGGTGTATGTTTTTTTCTACTGTTTTATTCATAAATTTTATCTAAATACCATGACCTTTTGAGTTGACTTGGAACACATCGGTTTGGCTGTTATCTCGCTACCTTGCTTAACGCTCCTTAATAATCGTAATGACTATAGTGTAAAGAAAGTTAAACCGAGTATCTGAACTTGAATTAAATAGATTTCGTGACCGTGATGGCACTTTCGAGCCTCTTGAGTAAAGATAAATCAAAACGTTCTACCTCAAAGGGCGATAAAAGCTAATTCCCTAATAGAACCATTAATTACAACTATTTTAGCGGTTCTCATTTTTGGCGAAAAACTTAAAATCATTGGTTGGGTAGGGTGCTTTATTATCATTACAGCTTTGACTGTACGTTAATAGTGCCGTTATCGGGCAACCATAGATAGCGTAAAAAAGATTAACCACAGTCATGAGCTTGAAGTAGATCTTATCTATATCAACACAGGGCTTTCGCTTTGGGGATTAAACGAACTATTTTTTATCATTTTTTATCATTTTTTTATTTAATTTGTCTTTTAAGCGTTGACGATATGTATCTTTTGCTAGTTTTTGCAAATCTTCAACTTGATCACTTTCGTCTACAATTTCACGACCTAAGAAGGTTTCAATTGCATCTTCAAGTGAAACTACTCCAGCCGTTTGACCAAAATGATCTTCTACAATAAAAATATGATCATTTCGTTTAATAAATAAATCCAATAAGTTTAATACTGGCAAACTCTCTGAAACTCTCCAAATAGGAGTGGCGACTTCAGACAAAGTTTGTTTGCCTTCTCCTCGTATTTCACTTTCATATAAATATGTTTTTATCACAACACCCGTTATCGTATCAATTGTACCTTCATAGGTAGGAATGCGAGTAAAATTAGCTGTCTTAATATTTTTAATGGCTTCAGTGATAGTCGTTTCTTTTGGAAAAGCATGAACGACACTTCGTGGTGTTAGTATATCTTTAGTTTTCACATCTCTTAATTTTAAAATATTTTCTAACAACTGACTTTCTTGATTATCTAGCGCCCCCCCTTTATGACTTAGTGAAGCAACGGTCAATAGCTCTTCTCTGCTAATAACATCAGGGTTTCCATGTGTAAACATTCTCGTAAGCAGTGATGAGAACCAGACAAATGGATAAACCACCTTAACCAAAAGAGAAATAATGTATGCTGAAGGGACGGCTAAGTGACGCCAAAAAGTAGCACCAAGTGTTTTGGGAATAATCTCAGAAAAATATAGAATAGCTAACGTTAATAAAAATGCGATAAGCGTTTCTTTTTCTTCACCAAAAACACTAATAGCTTGAGCACCAACCCCCGCTGCTCCCATCGTGTGGGCAAAAGTATTTAAAATTAAAATGCTTGAAAGCGAGTGATCAAGCTTATTCCTAACCTGAGATAAAGTTTTTGCTCCTTTATCTTTAGCTTTGAGTTTTTGTGCTACAAAAGAAGGCGTTACTGACAACAGCACAGCTTCTAAAATTGAACATAAAAATGATATGCCAATGGCAATTACAAGATAAGTAATTAATAGGGTCATATTTTTAAATTAAATCCAAAATAAAACAATACGATAGCTTATCACTAACGATAAATCACGGCTATATTAGTATAGTCAATCTGTATAAAGACATCATAAATTCGCAAGGGTTCTTTATTTTTAAATTTCATCATATTAATCATTTAAATTAATTTTCATCTTTTTGCGTTGTGCGCACCATATCAAGTACTTGATATGGTGGTGGTTTATTTGGTGGGTTAGTATTTAATTGGCAGCATCTCGTTATGAATTATTTTCTGCAACTTTCTTTCCTGCTGTAGATGCGTTATCTATAGCCGCTACAATAGTCAGTGAGAAAGTAATATATGCATGGGCATTAAGAAAGTCGTTTTTTCAGAGGATGAGAATATCGCTTCTGATAAGCTTTTTACTGTTCAATATTTGTGACTTGAGTTTTTGAATGTATTTCGTCTATTCGGTTAATATTGAGTAAAGTGAAAACTCCATGTCGTTGCTCTACAACCTCTGTACATTAAGGCCTATTATTCTTTAGGTAATAAAAAAGCCTTACAAAGTGTAAGGCTTGAATTGCTCGCTATAGGTCTAGTTTATACTAGCTTCTTTTTAGT
>Ga0209396_1000285_pt1 | contig 63065 bp, 46 predicted proteins | sample GOMGulsemesocosm_6_FD_184638 | JGI IMG/M metagenome (GOLD analysis project Ga0209396, IMG submission 184638) | Methane-oxidizing microbial communities from mesocosms in the Gulf of Mexico - GOM8C Gulf of Mexico (SPAdes) (version 2) | ecosystem: Environmental > Aquatic > Marine > Cold seeps... | reverse complement strand
CTTACTGAATGATTTGTTAAATGGTATTGGAGATGAAGAAGTTGAATCGGTCCACGAAGAAGTGGCCGAACTTACTGACCCAGACGATATTGATGCACTGATGGATTCAATGGCAGCTGCTCCAGCAGAACTTACTGACCCTGACGATATTGATGCACTGATGGATTCAATGGCAGCCGCTCCAGCAAAACCAACGCCAGAGCCAGAAGTTGTTGATGAAGGTCCTGCTGAACTTACAGACCCTGACGATATTGATGCACTGATGGATTCAATGGCAGCCGCTCCAGCAAAACCAACGCCAGAGCCAGAAGTTGTTGATGAAGGTCCTGCTGAGTTAACAGATCCAGACGATATTGATGCATTGATGGATTCAATGGCAGCCGCTCCAGCAAAACCAACGCCAGAGCCAGAAGTTGTTGATGAAGGTCCTGCTGAGTTAACAGATCCAGACGATATTGATGCATTGATGGATTCAATGGCAGCCGCTCCAGCAAAACCAACGCCAGAGCCAGAAGTTGTTGAAGAAGGTCCTGCTGAGTTAACAGATCCAGACGATATTGATGCATTAATGGATTCAATGGCGGCCGCTCAACCAGAACCAGCGCCAGAAGTTGTTGAAGAAGGTCCTGCTGAACTTACAGACCCTGACGATATTGATGCACTGATGGATTCAATGGCAGCCGCTCCAGCGGCAGAAATTATTGATGAAGGTCCAGCTGAGCTTACAGATCCTGACGATATTGATGCACTGATGGATTCAATGGCAGCCGCTCCAGCGGCAGAAATTATTGATGAAGGTCCAGCTGAGCTTACAGACCCTGACGATATTGATGCACTGATGGATTCAATGGCAGCCGCTCCAGCTGCAGAAATTATTGAAGAAGGTCCAGCTGAACTTACAGACCCTGACGATATTGATGCGCTGATGGATTCAATGGCAGCCGATTCAGCAGCGGCAGAAGTTGTTGAAGAAGGTCCAGCTGAACTTACAGACCCTGACGATATTGATGCACTGATGGATTCCATGGGAGCCGCTCCAGCAGAACCAGCGGCAGAAGTTATTGATGAAGGTCTAACTGAGTTAACTGACCCAGACGATATTGATGCGCTTATGGATTCAATGGTTAAAGAAAGTGCCATTGCTGAATTAGATGAAAAATCTGAAAGTTTTGAAATGTCGGACCCTGATGATATAGATGCGTTATTAGATTCAATGGCAGACCCTGATCAGGTTTCAAAACCTATCACTGCTGATGATATTGTTGATCCTCTTGATGATGTAACGGCTCCAGATGAAATTGTTACAACAGAAGAAGAAAATAAAGCGCTCATTGAAAATTTTACTAACGATTATGTATCGCCGTTTTTATCTGTAGATTTTAGTGAACTACTTGCTGAGGATACAGAAGATACTAACGAAAGTAGTGTCGAAGCTATAACCGAAAAAAATTCAGCTAAAGATAATAGCTTGTCTGATGATTTAGATATAGATGCACTATTAGCAGAAGCGGGTGGCAGTGAAAGTTCAGATACAGATCTTTTAGATATTGGTGACGATATACTGGGTGATAGGCAAGTAAACGAACTTGCGTCTGAAAAATCAACGGATTATACAGATGGTGACGTGTTAGCTGATTTATTAGCCGATGAGCAAACGTCGGAAATTGAATCTGTAGATGATAATAGTGAAATGGATGTGATTGAAGAACTCGATAATGTCGATTTTGATGATTTACTCGCAAATATAGAAGAAGATACTAACGATCTACCTTCAGATGAAACTGATTTGTCAGTGGATTTTACTCCCGATGATATAGATCTTGATGCGATTGACTTTGGAACAGAAGATTCCAATAGTGAAATTAACATCAAGTTTGATAATGAAGATGACTTTTCTCTAGACTTAGACGATGCATTAGATATTGGTGATGATCTTGCTTCAGATAACAATTTAGATGTTGACTTTAATATGGAGGAAGATGATTTTGTGTCTGTCGACTCCTTATTGTCGGATAGCTCAAGTTCAACTAAAAATGAAGAACCTTACAGAAATACTGATTTTGATTTAGGTCTCGATGAGTTCCCTGAATTTTCAGGTGATAACTTTACCCAAGAAGATGACGATAATGGCATAGCAGCAAAATTAGATTTAGCGAAAGTTTATATCGAAATCGGCGATAGTGAAAACGCTGAAGTAATACTACAAGACGTGGTAGAAAAGGGCGATGCACAGCAACAGTTTGATGCTCAACAATTATTAGATAATATCAGTGAATAAATAGTGACGTTTTATCATTTATTGAAGCCACTTTTGTGGCTTTTTTTATATTATGAAAAACCTAATTGGCATAATCCTTAAAATACTGGATAATGCGCGCATTATATTGGGGAGTTATTGATGCGTTACGCTTTAGGTATTGAATACGACGGAAGTCGATATCACGGTTGGCAACGACAAAAAAATGCAGTTAGTGTTCAGCAAAATGTAGAAAAAGCCCTATCAAAAATTGCAGATGAAAAAATTGAAGTCATTTGTGCGGGGAGAACTGACACCGGCGTGAGTGCGACTAATCAAGTTATTCATTTTGAAACAGATAAAGTTCGTAAGGATGTTGCATGGACGCTTGGCGTCAATACAAACTTGCCCAATGATATTGCTGTTTCTTGGGTTAAAGAAGTTAATGAAAGTTTTCACGCCCGCTTTAGTGCTACAGCACGTCGTTATCGCTATATTATTAATAACAATCGGCTAAGATCAGCCATTTTAAGTAAAGGCATCAGCTTTTGCCATTATCCGCTCGATGAAACTCTCATGCATCAGGCTGCTCAATGTTTAATAGGAAAGCATGATTTTACTTCTTTTAGAACCGTACATTGCCAGTCTCATTCCCCGGTTAGAACGCTCATTCATTGCAATGTTTATCGACAAGGAGACTTCGTTATTATTGACGTCAAAGGTAACGCTTTTTTACACCATATGGTGAGAAATATTGCCGGAAGTTTGATGAGAATAGGGCAAGGAATTGAAACCGTAGAATGGATGACTGAAGTCCTAGAGGCTAAAAACCGCTGTGTTGCTGGCATGATGGCACCATCAGCAGGATTATACTTTGTTGGCGTTGATTATCCGCAAGAGTTCAATATTCCAAAACCACCTCTCGGACCGCTTTTTTTACTTTAACGTAAATATTGGCTTATTAATCAAAAAAAGTAACAAAACAGACCAGTTTTTTGTATTCATTCGGGTATTAAATGTGGTCTAATCTACGGTTGTAGTTGAAATTAGTAAAAAATTTAATAATTTGCTGATACTTTTAAAGTAGTCTCGGCAAGTTTCTCATATGTACCTATGGACATACTAGGTAAAAGAAGGCAAAAAATAAATTATGAGCTGGATCGAAAAAATTCTCCCGAAAGCAAAATCCACACAAAAACGTAATATCCCAGAAGGCGTTTGGAGCAAATGTACATCATGTAATGCTGTACTTTATAAAGCAGAACTCGATAGGTTGTTATCAGTTTGTCCAAAGTGTGATCACCATATGCGTATTTCAGCGCGTAAACGCATTGATTGTTTTTTAGATCAAGATAATCGTGTCGAATTAGGTGAAGAGTTTGAAGCACAAGATATTTTGAAGTTCAAAGATTCAAAACGATATAAAGACCGTTTAAGTACTGCACAAAAAAATACCGGTGAAAAAGACGCACTTGTCGTTATGAAAGGTGAATTGAATGGAATGCCTATTGTTGCTGCTGCTTTTGAATTCGCCTTTTTAGGTGGTTCAATGGCCTCTGTTGTTGGTGCTCGTTTTGTTAAAGGTGTTGAGTACTGTATCGAACACGACGTACCGTTTGTTTGTTTTTCTGCAAGTGGTGGTGCACGTATGCAAGAAGCATTATTCTCCTTAATGCAAATGGCAAAAACCAGTGCTGCATTAGCAAAAATGAGCGAAAAAGGTTTACCTTACGTTTCTGTTTTAACTGACCCTACAATGGGTGGTGTGTCTGCTAGTTTAGCAATGCTCGGTGATATTAATGTTGCTGAGCCGAAAGCGTTAATTGGTTTCGCTGGTCCACGTGTTATTGAGCAAACTGTTCGGGAAAAATTACCTGAAGGTTTTCAGCGCAGTGAATTTTTAAAAGAGAAGGGTGCTATTGATCTTATCGTAGACCGACGAGAAATGCGTAATACTTTATCTCGAATGTTAGCTAAATTTATGGGGCATCCAAGCCTTAACGCTTCATAACAACATTATGCCAACAAACAACAAAAGCCATTCCGCTAGAAAGTCTCTAGCTCAATGGCTTTTCTATTTAGAAACAATCCATTTAACCGAAATTGATCTTGGTCTTACGCGTATTTCGCAAGTGGCTAAGCGATTAAACATCGATTTCAGTTTTGCTCAAGTTATCACGGTTGCTGGCACTAATGGTAAAGGCACCACGTGTGCTTTTATTGAAAACGCTTTACTCGCCAGTGATCAAACTGTTGCTGTTTATTCTTCGCCTCATATCGAACATTTTAATGAACGTTTGCGTATCAATAATATTGATGTTGATGATCAGTCCTTAATCGATGCATTCGAGCAAATAGAACAGCAACGTGATGATGTTTCGCTGACTTATTATGAATACACTACATTAGCTGCATTTCTGGTATTAATGGCGATAAAGCCTGCTGTAATTATTTTAGAGGTAGGTTTAGGTGGGCGTCTAGATGCTACCAATTTAATTGATGCTGATATAGCCGTGATCACCACTATCGATTTAGATCATCAAGCCTACTTAGGCAATAACCGTGAAAGCATAGGCTTTGAAAAAGCGGGAATAATGCGGGCCAATCGAAAAGTAGTTATTGGCGACATTCATTGTCCTCAGTCTGTTTTAGATCACGCAATAGATCTTAATGCTGTTGTGAGTCTGCGTGAGCATGAGTTCTCTGTTCAACAGCAAGATTTAGTGGCTAATGAGCCTTGTCAGTATTTATGGGGCTGGAAGTTCGGCGACCTATACGTTAAAGATTTAAATAAACCTTTTATACCTCAAGACAATGTAGCGACAGCATTAACGGTTTTAGCTTTATTAGACAATTTTTCGTTTGTTTTTAATACACAAAGCATAAATGCTTTGATAGAAAAAACAAAAGTTGCTGGGCGCACTGAACTTATTACGATGAAAAGTTTAAACAGTCCTGTTTTGTTAGATGTTGGCCATAATCCACAAGCTGCCCGTTATTTAGTTGAATATCTGAAATCACAAAAGTACAGCAAGCTTTATGCTGTTACGGGTATGCTTAAAGATAAAGATATTGTTAACACCTTCAAACCATTATTAGCACTTATTGAACATTGGTATTTAGGTGATTTATCGCTGCCTCGAGGAGCTAGCGCAGAGGAATTAGCCGAGAAATTGTCATTAAATGAAGATTCAGTTAATTGTTTTGACAATATCACTCAGGCATTTAGAATGGCTAACAAAAATTCAACAGCAACAGATTTGATTTTAGTTTTTGGATCATTTCATACCGTTGCTGAAGTCAGACGTTTATTGCTGTAGTCTTTATTTATTTCAGCTTGGGAGTTTCATTTGTCTACACCTTTTCAAAACCGTTTAGTTGGCACTATTATTGTCGCTGCGGTTGCTATTATTGTTTTACCAGACTTACTCGACGGAAATAAAAAAACTTTCCAAGATGAGTTTGAGCAAATTCCACCTCCACCTAAAGTCGAATTTGTTAAAGCAGCAAAAAACTTTCCTCAAGATAAAATCGTTAAAGTGGCAGAAGAGAGTGTGAGTGATGAACTCGCACTCGATGTTGAACTCTCTGATAAAGAAAAACAGAACAAACTTATCGCTCAAGCAGAAGAGAAACGTGCAATTGATTTAAAGGCTAAAATAGTAGAAGAAAAGAAGTCTGTAGTGAAAGTATCTGAAAATACCATGCCTGAAAAGTCAGTATTGAAACAAGCATGGGTTGTACAACTAGGCAGCTTTCGTCATAAAAAAAATGTAGCACAGTTATTACTTAAGCTTAAAGATAACGGTTATGACGCTTTTACAAAACCTATAAAAACAAAAAATGGTACATTAATTAAAGTGTTTATAGGTCCTGAATTAATCAAAAACTCACTTAAGAAAAAAATCCCCGCGTTGAAAAAATTAACGGGTGTTGAAGGTAAAATTGCTCGATTTTATCCAACAAAGTGATGATTTATACCAATCCCATTAAGTTTCTTCCCATTCAGCGAGATTTAAAAGGCTTAGAGGCAAGGCATTGATTGAAGAGAATGGTATTCCCTTCTCAAAATCAATAACGTAGTCTGTGAGCCTTTTAAATTCGCCATTTTGGAGCTTTCCAACGATTCGATAACCGCACAAAATTTCTTTCATATAGACTCACTATAAGCAAAAAAATTCTATTTGTTCTCAAAACGCTGGAAAACTCTGAGTGGGAACAAACTTAATGGACTTGGTATTAAATAATAAAACATTGGCAAAATATGGTTCATCTCTGTTAGAATGCGCGCCTTATTCTGCTGGTAAGTAATCATTGGTAACATGTAATTATGGTTTGGATAGACTATGCCATTTTGGCAGTTGTAGGCATCTCAACATTAATTAGCTTGGTTCGTGGCTTTGTTAAAGAAGCTGTTTCGCTAGTTATCTGGATCAGTGCCTTTTTTATTGCCAGTCAATTTTATGTCAATCTCTCAAGTTTACTTACAAGCATTTCTGATCAAACCCTGCGTAATGCTGCTGCTATTGCAATTCTTTTTATTACTACCTTAGTTCTGGGTGCATTACTCAATTATCTCATTGGTCAATTAGTCAGTAAAACAGGGTTGTCCGGTACTGATAGAGTGCTAGGTCTTGTTTTTGGTGCATTACGTGGTGTGCTAATTTCTAGCGCTGTACTATTCTTTATGGATGCCTTTACACCCGCATCATCAACCACATGGTGGACTAGTTCTCAATTGATCCCCGAATTTACACTGATTGTAGAATGGTTTTTTGAATACCTGAAAAATTCATCAAGCTTTTTGAAATAATTTTTACCAGTGCCATCTAATGGGGCTGATGTTCATTAATATAATTTATATTTACTCAGCATTTTTTACATTGAAATGCTTTTAAACTTAGTTCTGTGGAGAATAAACTCATGTGTGGTATTGTTGGCATTGTTGGTAAAACATCGGTTGGTCAGGCATTATATGACGGATTAACTGTACTTCAACATCGTGGTCAAGACGCTGCGGGTATTGTGACTATTCACAACAATACTTTTAGAATGCGCAAAGGTAATGGTTTAGTAAAAGACGTATTTCACACGCGTCATATGCAAAGATTACAAGGTAATATGGGTATTGGACATATTAGATATCCAACCGCCGGCACTTCAAGTTCTTCAGAAGCTCAACCTTTTTATGCAAACGCTCCTTTTGGTATTTCTCTCGCACACAATGGTAATTTAACCAATGCGATTGAATTAAAAGAGTGGTTGTACACTGTTGCACGTCGTCATGTGAACACGACATCTGATTCAGAGTTATTACTTAATATCTTTGGCCATGAATTACAATTGACTGAGAATTTAAAATTAACACCTGATGATATTTTTACAGCAGTTAGTAATGTACATAAGCGAATTCGTGGCGCATATGCAACAGTTGCTTTGATTATAGGTCATGGCATGGTGGCATTTCGTGACCCTAATGGTATTCGTCCATTAGTCTTCGGTAAGCGAGTAACAGCTACCGGTATTGAATATATGGTTGCTTCTGAGTCTGTAGCACTTGATGCCAACGAATTTGAATTTGTACGTGATGTTGCGCCAGGTGAAGTTATTTATTTTTCTGATGATGGACAGATTCACAGTCAACAATGTTCAGAAAATCCAACATACAACCCATGTATTTTCGAATACGTTTATTTTGCTCGTCCTGATTCAGCCATTGATAAAATTTCAGTATACGGTTCTCGTGTTGAAATGGGTAAAAAGTTGGGTGATAAAATAGCGAAAGAATGGGAAGACATTGATATTGATGTTGTTATTCCAATTCCTGAAACATCATGTGATACAGCACTAGAAATTGCTCGACACCTTGATATTCCATACCGTCAAGGTTTTGTCAAAAATCGTTATATTGGCCGTACGTTCATTATGCCAGGTCAAGAGCAGCGTAAAAAATCAGTGCGTCGGAAGCTTAATGCCATCACGACAGAGTTTGCCGGAAAAAATGTTTTACTAGTTGATGACTCTATTGTACGTGGTACCACTTCAGGGCAAATAATAGCAATGGCTCGTGCTGCTGGCGCTAAGAATGTTTATTTTGCTTCAGCCGCACCTGAAATTCGTTTTCCTAATGTTTACGGGATCGATATGCCAAGTGCTAACGAATTGATTGCTCATGGACGTGAATTAGACGATATATGTCAGTTAATTGGTGCAGATAAACTTATTTTTCAAACATTAGAAGATTTAGTTAGTGCTGTGGGTAACGTAAACCCTGATATTAAGCAATTTGAAACATCAGTGTTCGATGGGCAGTATATTACTAAAGACATAAACCAGAGCTATTTAGAGCGTTTAGATGCTTTGAGAAATAATGAAACTAAAGATGACTCAGATAAAAATGCTGATTCAATCATTGATATGCACAACGAAGGTGCTGAATAACTCATAAATTTCGGTATTGCGTTAATCGCATTTAAGATATTAAGAGTTTAAAATAAAAGCCCATTTAGTTAATCGCTAAATGGGCTTTTTTTATGATGTAATTTTAAATGGTATCTTTATCAAATGTTAAGATACATATTCTGAGCCAAAGCCCATACCTATCATAATGGCACTAAATGCCATTAAAGAAACAAGCAGTACTAATCCACAGGTAACCACTGAACTTGAATATATAAATCCTTTTTCTTCTGGAATATTCATCATGATAGGAACACCAGAATAAAGTAGATAAACAGAATAACAAAGCGCGGCTAATCCTGCTAAAGCAACAAACCATAAAACAGGAAAAAGTGCTGTTATACCCACCATTAATAATGGTGTTGCAGTATAAGCGGCTAATTCTAAAGATTGTGTGAAGTCAGGTGTAGAGTCGAACGTTTTTGCCATCCACTGTATTAAGAAAGCTAAACCAATTACACCGAAAATCAAGCTTAAATACATTGCTATAGACATTGTCATTGCACTTGATTCAGTTAATTTTATGGGATCACCTACGCCAATTGTCCAGCCAATATGAGCTGCAGCATAATAACTGCAAATGGCAGGTATCAAAGCAATAGTGATAATATGAACCAAGCTGTACATTAGGCTTTCGTGACGTTTTTCAATAGTGTGCCATTCTTTCTTAGGGTCTGTATACAATCCCCAAATATGATTTAATATCATAAAAACATCCTCTTGCATTCCCCAAAATTACATTTATTTATTTATTTAATTTTTGTTAATAAATGTCCGTATCTATCAATAATATTATTATTGATAGCTTATTTATGTAAGATGGTGAAGCTTTCGTCAAGAGGCGAATAGAAATTAAGCTGAATTAAGTGGAAATAATTTGTTTTTATATCGAAAATAACTAATATCAATGTGATGATATATTAATTGGTTATTTAAAAATGAAGTCCCCAAGCGTAATAAACTGGGTGGCGCTCAAAATTTAAGCGATTTTTATTCTGACAATATTCATGACTTCCATTTCAAAACCGGCAATTGTTTCTACGCTAGTGTAATAAGTCATATTTACTTGCTGTTTGGTGAGGGATTTATAAGCTTTTTTTCGTTTATATTTAAATGGAGTATCACAACCTTTGATCATCACTGTATTAATGAACCATTCATCTTGCTCTCGTTGTACATGAGAAATAACAGTAACATTTTCACTATGAACAAGTTTTTCATGTGTTTTCAGTAGATCTTTTACTGTTTTATTTTTCATCATTATTCCCTGCATTAACTCTGACTATATATTTAACGATCTTTTACACATTTCAATAAATGAATAAGCAACAGTGTCGTTTACGTTAAACATGTAATTTTTATTTGGGGAAATTATTCTAAACCATATTCTGTGCTTTCGCAAAAATTCCAGGACAACTTTTCGACTAAAGCAGTCGTGCGTTAGTGAACATAATTATCTGTCTCGAGCTAAACTTTTATGAGCAGAAGTGAAATCGCCAGCAGCAAGTGAACCAAGAATAGATATTTCACCTGCCAACGCGGCGGCTGCACAAATTTCTGCAAATGCTCGTGCTTGATTTTCTTTTGGTAAATGCATCATATCTAAGCATGCTCTTTGGCTAGGGAGTTTAGTTCCTCCGCCAATAGTTCCGACAATTAAGTTGGGCAAAGTTACTGAGCAATATAAAGTACCATCGTCACAAATTTCAAAACGAGTGATACCTACTGCGGCTTCAGCAACACAAGCAGCATCTTGGCCGCAAGCGATAAACATAGCCGCAAGACTATTAGCATAGTGTCCTTGTACGCCCAAAGTGCCGCTCATTACTCCACCTAAAGCCGACATTTGCCAGCAATCAACCATACGTTGTGGTGTCGTATGTAAGAAACGTTTGACTAACTTCTCTGGTATTTTCACTTCAACAGAGACTTTTTTACCACGAACACTGGTATAAGATTGCGCTGTTGATTTTTTATCACCAGAACAATTTGCTTCTACAAACCAAAACTTAGGCTGAACAGGCGTATTGGCGATAATGTATTCACAAATAGCTTGTGTAGCTATAGTTACCATGTTTTGACCCGCGGCATCACCGGTGGTGAAGTCGCATAATAAATAGAGATGATTTCCTTCTGCAGCTATGCGAATGTCGATCAGTCGACAGTAATTACTGGTTTGTTTAGCAATATCACTGAGTCTTTCTTTATTTATAATCACCCAGTGAGAAAAGATAGCTAAGTTAGCAATAGTCTCGAAAGCAAAAGCGGGTGAACGTGTAACGCCTTCAGACATTAACATTGCAGAACAACCGCCAGCTTTAGCAATAAGGACAGACCCCCTATGATAGCTGGCGACAAGAGCAGCTTCAGTTGTTGCCATAGGTAATAAAAAATCGCCTTGAGCATAGGTACCGCGTACTCTTATAGGCCCAGCAATGCCAACAGGAACTTTTACTGTTCCAATACAATTTTCGATATTAGATGCATACTCATTTAAATCTTCGCCTGCATATAAACTTGCAGCATGTTCGATGTTTTCGTTGTTAACGTTAGTCAAATGCTGCCAGCGCTTATTAATCGCGTTTGTAGTGCAGTCACTACCATTAGGAAACCTAGTGTAGGGGCTTTGAATGTCTGGAGATAACTCATCGAGCAAGTCTTGAGTTGTTCTATTTTTCAATAAATCACCTGAAAAATGTTTATTTTTATTTACGTCTGTAATCATCGGTTAACCAGTAATAAATTGAGGCAAGGTCTTTGTGTTGGTTGCATGATGACCTTAAAGCGGAATAGTCCACGTTAATTCTATCGTTTCTGTACGGGGCTTAGCAAGCAGTTATAGATAAGTTAGCAAATGGCTGTCTAATTATTAGGTTGAATAGTACATTTATGTTTATGGCAGAGTGTTTTTCTCAGCAAATGTCGGGATTAACATAAAATATTCATGTTAATCATTCAATATCGTTCGAAATAGGAGAGTTAAGTTAACTTATTCGGAGCTTTTCTTTTAATTTAGTTATACTACTGAATATTAAGTTTGTACAACTAGGTGTAACAGGTAGTTTTTGGCAATGAGCAAATCAATTCTTTTTCATACGATATATCCACACGAAACCAGTAGAGTATGGGTTGTTTTTGTCCATGGCGCTGGTGGGAGTTCAGCAATCTGGTTCCGTCAGATAAGAGCTTATCAGAAAGAATACAATGTGCTGTTACTTGATCTTCGTGGTCACGGTAAATCAACTCACCTGGTAAAAACATTTGTTGACAGTAATTATTCCTTTAATCATGTTTCTAAAGATATTATTGATGTATTAGATCATAATAATATTGCTTGTGCGCATTTTGTTGGTATTTCTTTGGGTACTATTATCATTCGAAACATAGCTGAACTTGCACCACAGTATGTATCAAGCATGGTGCTAGGTGGTGCGATCACTCGTTTTAATGTCCGCAGTAATATTTTGGTCTATCTGGGAAATTTCTTTAAGCATTGTTTGCCATACATGTGGTTATACCGCTTATTTGCTTTTATCATGATGCCGAGAAAACGCCATAAAGAATCTCGACATTTGTTTGTTCGTGAAGCTAAACGTTTATGCCAAAAAGAGTTTATTCGTTGGTTTAAGTTAGCGATGGATGTTAATCCTTTGATGCGTTATTTCAAAGAAAAAGAGATCAATATACCAATTCTTTATATTATGGGGAAAGAAGATCATATGTTTTTAGGCCCCGTAACGGAGATGGTTAAAAAGCACAAAAATAGTTTATTACATACTATTCATAAATGTGGTCATGTGTGTAATGTTGAAAATCCCGATGTTTTTAATCAATATTCCCTCGAGTTTATAGCACAGCAGGATTACTAAACGTCATAAGTTTCATGTTTACTTTCTTGTGAAAAGCTTCAGCCATAACTCTACTTATCAGTCAATATATAGCGGGATGTTGAGTTAATCATGTCAAGATACAATACCACTCTTAAATACTGTTGATATTTTCTCATTTTGCATCTCTTATTTTGCATATTGCATTTTTATATCGAAAAATCATCTCCTTTTTATCTAATATTAATTATATCTCACCTAACTTATTGAAAATGAATATTTATATTATTTGGCGTGTTTTTTGCTCACTACATAATAGTCATAGATTTTATGTAGAGGTGGAATTCACTATGTTAAATTCAGTTAGAACAAACACAGTCAAAGGTATTATTCTTGCCATCGGTATGACCAATGTAGGTTTACACGCGGAATCTTTCAGTGAATGTCCGGCAGAAGCCTTTTTAATTCAGGACAAGATAGCAAATTTATACACTGTTCAACTCGCTACGGGGTTTTACGAAAAGTTCTCTCCAAATGACTGGGATCAAGAAAAAATGAATGCATTGGCATTCAGTATACATGACCGTTATCTATACGCGTTTAATTACTATTATGGCACCATTGTACGTATTGGTGCAGATCTTCAGGTTGATCCCATATTTTTAACGAACCTTCCCGATAAAGGTTTTTATGTAGGCGATATCTCTGTTGTAGAGAACGCTTATTATTTATATCGCCCAGGCGGAAATTATGGCTTGTATCGTGTTTCACTAGATGAGAACAGTAATGATTATTTACAACTGGGAAATGTCGTTGACGGCACCACACTTAACTTAGCCATTTACGACTTAGCTTTTCATCCAGATAATGGCTTTGCATATGCGGTGGACCGTTGGGGTAATCTTTGGAAAATTAATGTTCAAGCGGGAACGTCTGAAAATCTGAGTAATGTGGGTGAGGCTGGTGTTTTTGGTGCTGTTTATTTTGATGTTACGGGCAACTTATATATTAGTCGAAACAATGACGGTAATATTTTTAGGATCAATACCAATTGGGATTACCCCGTAGCTGAGTTTTTTGCATATGGCCCTTCTTCAAGTAACAACGATGGTGCGCGTTGTGCGCTTGCCCCTATTATTTCTCAAGAAAATCCAACAACAGATTTTGGTGATGCCCCTGATTCCTACGGCACAAGTATAAATAATAATGGGGCTCGCCATGATATAGAAGAAGGTATTTTATTCTTAGGTGAAATTGTTGAAAGTGAGCCGAATGCCTATGCTGATAATGGTTCAGGAGTAGACGACAATGATGGTATTGACTTTGTTACTGGAGTCGCCGCAGGAACAACTGCGTTGGTTGATATTACATCTTCAGCTGAGGGATTTGTAAACGCATGGCTCGATTCAGACAAAGATGGAGAATTCGATGCGGATGAACAAATAATAACGGATGAAGCTGTTACTGCGGGAAGCAACGTTGTTGCTTATGATGTTCCAACTTGGGCTGAAACAGGCACAACTTGGACGCGGTTTAGATTGAGCTCTGAAGAGTCACTATCTCCTATTGGAGGTGTTGCTGATGGTGAGGTCGAAGATTACGCGATTGATATCGCTGAGCAAAACGTCACCTCATTGCACTACCCGTCATCTGAAACTTGGGCTACGTTGGCCTTCGAAGATCATTGGCCTCTAGTGGGGGATTACGATATGAATGATTTGGTTGTTCATTATCGTCTTTCATCTTATGCAGTAGAAGATACGTTAATGCGCGTTAAAATAGAGGGCGAAATCGTTGCAATAGGAGCATCGTACCATAATGGTTTTGCATTCAGGTTACCTGGGCTACTCCGCAGCGAAGTAGATACTGGGCGCTTAAGTTTTAAAATAAATGGTGTTGAGCAAAGTGCCACTCCCCTTGAAGCGGATGTAGATGAAGCAATTTTTATTATCGCTGACGACCTATGGGATTTTGTAACAGCGGGTGAAAACTGTAAGTTTTATCGCACAGAAGCTGGTTGTGGCTCGAGCATTCAAATGACATTTTCATTAGAAATACCTATGGAAGCTAATGTAAACAAAACTAATGTTGCTGACTTTCCTTATGACCCCTTTATTTTCGCTTCGCAAGGACACGAAAGAAGTTACGTATTTGGTGAAGCACCAGGAAGAAGGTTTGAAATACATCTAAAAAACCAAGCGCCGACAGAAACGTTTCAAGCAAACTTCCTAGGCCGTGGAGATGATACTTCTGATGCAACTAATGGTGAATACTTTATTAACGCTAATGGTATGCCATGGGCTATTAACATTCCATACGAGTGGGAACACCCCGTAGAGTATATGGACATTATGTATGCTTACCCACATTTCCATAGTTTTGTTACTTCTTCAGGTGAACTCAATGTAGATTGGTTTACCTTTGAAAAAAGTACCCAAGACAATGTATTTAAACAATAAGGATAAGACCATGAAACTTTCTAACATTACCCTAATATTTATGATGAGTTTATTAATGGTGGCATGTGGAGGAGGCGGTGGTGGTTCTACTTCAGCTCCCACTCCTGCTGCAGTAATTGAAGAGCCTACGGAACCCGAAGTTGAGGAGCCTACTGTTATTGTTGTCGCAGAGCCGGAATTAGATCCTAATGCTATTTATGATGCAACAGCAGAACTTATTGTTTCTAAATCATTTCTGCTTGAGCAAGAATATGAGTTGGCTGTAAGTTATCAAAACGTTGATAATCGTAGTGCATATGTGTCGGTTTGTACCGAGTTTACTGAAGGCCAGAATGGCATAAAAGTGAATTATAATAGCTGTATGTTACGTACATCAATTAATGGAGACTATTCAGGCACATTAACGGTTGCAAATGATCAAAATCGCTTAATAATGGCTATATGGTATTTAGATGACACAAAAAATCCGAGATACGAAATATGGGATAATGACAGCGACACCAATGATGTCAGAAAATTTGAGGTAAATTAATAACGTTATAGTAGAAATACCACATAATAAATAATAAACCTCATAATATGTATGCTAAAACTCATGATCGTAAAACGCTCACTTCGAGCGTTTTTATCCTTCTACGAATTGATTAGTGCTAGTTATTTTGGTTTCTCGGGATTTGGCATCGCCAGGTAGATAGAATAATTAAAATATATATGAATAGCATGTCGCCGAAGTAATCAAATTTCTTAAGTGTATTAAGCTAAATTTCTTTCCTCCAATGTATTTTGATCTATAAAGTTGTTGAGTTTTTTTATGCACATTGCACATTGCATATTAATTTTAAATATGAAAGTGACTATGGATAAGTCTCTGTGATGTGTAGTAACTTATTGATTGCATCGGTAAAAAACATCAAGTGGCGAGCGGTGTGTATTATAGTGAATAGACATCATGAAAGGGATTTAGTTCTGAATCTATCATTAAAGCAATTAAGTACTAGAGATGCACAATGCACAGCCATTGAATTTACTAATGTGTCTAATGTTTTGCATTTGTTGCAAAAACACTCATCAAGTTGTTAGAAGTATCGGATTTACCTATTAAGATTACCTGTGATGATCAAAATAAATATCTCATCAGGCAGAAATTAAATGAAATGGGTTGTGGCTCAGAAGTGTTTCTAAATGGTGATATTACACATCCTGAACCTTCAATTATTTTCACTGTAACTCTGCAATGATATGAAGAAAAAATCCACTACATATTAATGTAGTTTTATGGCTAAATTATCATATTTTTTGCGCCTATCAAGGTGGAGTCATCCACCTGAGAAACGCCTTAATAAAACTGATTCATGTACATTTGTATAAAATAATGTATACTATCGCTGCTTTACAAAGCAGTATCTAAAAGTATTCAAATTTAGAATATCACGTCTATTTAGAACGTAGGTTGATTTCTTCAGTAAGTTGCCAGCATCGTTAACGTTTTACACAAAACTAGAACAGCCTGTTGTTGCCTTTTAAAATCGAATGAATACGTACCGTTTTTGCCTATAAGAAGGCAAACCTATTGGCGAAAATCCGATAGTGTCGATATTCGGTACAGTTAATTCACCAACAATAGAGTAGTATGTTAATGTTCGATTATATTATAGTGGGTGCTGGTCAAGCTGGATTAGCAATGGCCTATCAACTAAAACAAGCTGATGCTAACTTTCTCATTCTTGATAGCGCAGAAGAAATTGGCGCATCGTGGCTTAAGCGTTGGGATTCATTAAAATTATTTACGCCTACTGAATTTAACCATTTACCCGGCATGCCTTTTCCTGCAGCAAAAGGTCATTATCCAGATAAATATGATGTTGCTAACTACTTTAAATCTTATGTTGAGCAATTTAAACTTCCTGTAAAGTTAGGTCAAAAGGTTCTGAAAGTTGCCAAATCAAATAATAGCTTTGATGTGCAATGTTTGCAGCAATCTTATCAATGTAAGCAAGTTATTATCGCTTCAGGTCCATTCCATACCCCTTTCATTCCTGCTTGCCATAAATCATTGTCTTGTGATATTCAGCAAATACATAGTAGTGATTATCGTAATCCAGAACAGTTAATTGAAGGTGATACTTTGGTTGTGGGTGCTGGCGATTCTGGATTTCAAATTCTGAAAGAAATCGCAGAATATAGTGATAATAGCCATGTATATTTCTCTGGAAGTACAAGCTCTTTGACTATTCCTCAAGAATTTTTAGGTAAAACTGTATGGTGGTGGTTTAAGTTACTCGGTGTGTTATCAGTTAATAAATTCAGTTGGATTGGTAAAAAACTCAAACAGAAAATGCAACCAGTTATTGGTATTGATATAAAATCATTGTTATCAAGTAGTAATATAACGGCTGTTGGCCATACGTTGGACGCCAGCGAAAATACAGTATGTTGTCAACTTGCCACCTTGGATACCATTAAAAATGTTATTTGGTCAACGGGTTTTAGAGCCGATTTCTCATGGATTGAAGATATTAAACTGGACGAGCATGGATATCCGATTAACTATCGTGGTATAGGCGCTACAAAAGGAATGTACTTTATCGGTTTGCCTTGGATGTATACCAGAGGCTCTGCAACACTTGGCGGTGTGCATAAAGATGCTGCTTATTTGATTAAGGAAATGCACCGATATCCATTGAATGTATCTGATATAGAATGCAAATCAAAATCTCAACCTGTTGCTGGATAGTTATAACGCATTGGTTGCTGTTCTATCTGCATAAAAAGTAAATAGAAGGGGAGTTGTACCTAAGGTTACTTTGAGGCAATTCTCTATATGCAAAAACGGTCTCGACTGAGTAATGGAAAGCTTTAGATAAACGCATCTTAGCAAAAGCATCGTTTAGTCCTAACAAAGCGGCATTTCAATAATAAACCGTGTCCACTGGCCTGATTCGCATTCAAATCTATATTTAAAACCATGTAGATTTAAAATTTCTCGGCTAAGCATTAAACCAACCCCTTGACCATCGGCTTTATTGGTATAAAAGGGTTGGAACAAATGGCTTTCATCAATAGAATTTAAGGCTCCAGCTGAATCCTCAATACTTAAAATGACTTTTCCAGACACTTTTTTCAGATTTATGGTTATTGTTCCACAATTTTCAATGGCTTCGTAAGCGTTTTTAACCACATTAATTAGCACTTGTTCAAACTGATGACTGTCAATATTGACTATGAAATCATTTGATTCAAATTGCTCTCGCCAACCAATGTTACGTTTAGCGCATTGTTGACTAAACATGATCTGAGTGGATTTTATCAATGGAATAATATCTGTTGGTGCGCAATAGGGGACGGGTAAATGAACAACATCAGCCAAACGTCTCATGAAAGCAGACAGATTATAATTGCGGTCAATTACTACTTTTAAAGCACTACTAAAATCGTCGCTATCTTCACTATTCATTTGAAGACAGTAATCCTGACAAGCTTCTAACAAGCTATTTGTCGCCCCAATCGTATTATTTAATTCGTGGCTTATCATACGGATTAAGGTTTCATATGAGTTACGATCGCTAGCATGTAGCTCTTCGGTTAACTCAGTTAACTGCATAAAATTACGCTTGAAACCCCGGTCATAAAACTGCGAATTTTGTACTCTAAAACGACGACCATCAACAAGGTTTATGATTGACGATTGATGTTGTTGTTTGACTATGGCATTTGCCAATAATGAATCGACTTGTGCTATTAACAGTCCTTTGGCTTTTTCTTCTGTGATCGCCAACATTCCAGCTGCTGCAGCGTTAATATTCGACACTTTAAAGTCAAAATCGAAAATAACGATACCTGTTGGGGTGGCCTGCAATAACCGATCGAAAAACCCTCGTTGCTCGCCAAGTTTTAGCTGCTCCTGCTGCAAGTGCTCTAACATGCTGTTATATGCAGTTACTAAAGTATCTAACTGTTTATCACCACTGCTGGGAATTCGGATAGATAAATCTTCTTCAGCCAATAATTGCTGGCTATTCTCGACAAACTCCATGGGTAACATGGCGCGATTAACCAACATAAAGCTCAGAGGAATAAAAAGTAAAAACAAGGCTTCACAAAGGTAAAACATGAACAGTTCACCTTTTAGATAAAAATACCCAGCAAACACGGCAACTGTTACTGTGTAAAGTAACAAAAGTAGATAAATCTGATGCTTTAGTTTCAAACGATGATCCCGTATTTTTCCATGCGACGATATAATGCTTGTCGTGTTAAACCTAAGTTGTTAGCGACTTGCGTGAGGTTTTGATTATATTGCGCTAGAGATTGTTTTATCATGTTTTTTTCCATTTCTTCTAGGGTCATACTGCCAACTGGAAGTTCCTTTGAAGAAGGGGGGCTTGGTTCGCTAATATGTTCTGAGTCGGTAAATGACTGTACGTCTAATTTGTCATTGTCGTTTATCAGTACAGCACGCTCTATTGTTTGCGTTAATTGACGAATGTTCCCTGGCCAGTTCTGCTTAGTTAACCACAACTGCGCATCTTCAGTTAAACTTACTGTCTCCATACCATAGCGCTGACAAACCTGAGTTAAGACATGCTGTGCAATTTCAGTAATATCACCACGACGTTCTCTTAATGGTGGTAATGTTATGGTGATCAAATTCAATCGATATAATAAATCTTCTCTAAACTGATTCTCGGCGATTAACTGCTGAAGATCGCAATTAGTTGCGGCGACTACTCTAACATTACAACGACGGTTGGTTGAACTACCGACCGCTTGAAAGGTTTGATCTTGAAGTACTCTGAGTAGCTTTACCTGACTCGATTTGTCCATATCACCAATTTCGTCAAGAAAAATAGTGCCATTATCTGCTGTCTCAAATCGTCCTATTCGATCGGCTTTTGCATCGGTAAAAGCCCCTTTTACATGGCCAAACATTTCACTTTCAAATAAACTGCCTGGTATACCGCCCAAATTTACTTTAACCAGAGGTTGTGTTTTTCTTGGTGAGTTTTGGTGAATAGCATTAGCTATCAGCTCTTTACCTGTACCACTTTCACCCAAAATTAACACTGAAGCATCAGTCGTTGCAATACGCCCAATGGTGGTCAAAATTTGCAGTAGTTTCTCGTCTTTTCCTATGATCGATGAAAACAGGTATTTTTGATCTAGGGCTTGTCTGTTAATTTCTTTCTTCTGTTGATTTTGTTTATTTACTCTCAGATCTAACGCGGTAGCAACAACTTGCAACAATCGCTGATTACTCCATGGTTTATTAATAAAGTCGTTAGCGCCTGCTTTTATACCTGAAACCGCCAAATCGATAGATCCCCAAGCGGTGATCAAAATAACCGGTATATCAGCATTAGCTTTACGAATATTTGCCAGTAACTCCATACCTTCAGCCCCGGAAGTCTGCCGAGAATAATTCATATCATGAATGATCAACGCCGGTTCATGCTCTTCCATAAACTGCAAAGCTTGCTCAGGCGTATACGCGGCAATCGGTATATAGTTGTTCTTTTTTAATAAAAACGACAAGGTACTGATCACCGATTGATCGTCATCTACAATAAGTATTTTTTCTTTGCTGATTTTAGTCATTTTTATTTTTTATCATTTTGCTCGTTTCTTAAACTAAAGTGGCCGAAACCACTTCTCCCGGATTGTTATTTACCGATTATTCGTAATGCAATGCATCTGCCGGTAAATAACGGGTGGCGATTAAACTTGGATAATAAGCACATGCGACTGATAATAACATGATGATCACAGTGCTAATGCCAACTGACTGAAAAAATATGCTCCACGTTAATTCTTCTATAACGCCGGAAATAGGGATTTGAATGGCAATTAAAAAGCCGATTACTATCGCCATTAAGGTAACGACTAATAATTCAAATATAATTTGCATCTGCACCATAGTCGCCGTTGCTCCCATTGCTCGTCGCAACCCTAATTCCTGAGTACGTCGAGTCACATTTTGCCACAATACCCCTAGAAGGCCGAACGCTACCATAAGCATTAAAAATAGCGCGATAACGGTGGGGATCATACGAGCGACCATACCATTACTAATATGCTCATCTCTAAGTTGCTGCCAAGTAGTCACTTCAAATTGCCAATTAGGTGCACTTTGGTGCAATATTTTTTGCAACTTTTCTTCAAAAGACCGTGAAGTGCCTGGTTTAACCCATATATTAATAGAGCGGTAAAAACTCTTCGGGTTGTCTAAATCCGTTCGAAACATCATATAGTTTCCTACGGGGGAAAACTCTCCCATCTGGCGGAAATCTTCAAATACACCGACAACTCGCAATTTTTCATCACCTTCGTAATCGAAAACCTGATTGACTGCATTTTCTTCACCAAAGATATTATCCTTCAACATTTTGTTTATGACTACTGATGTAATTGTTTGACCGTTGTCACTCTCATTTAACCAACGACCAGCAAGTAACTTCATGCCCATGGCTTGTTGTGCGCCATCGCTAACAGAAGTGCTTAATACAAAAAGCTCACCATTTTTACTGTCGATTGTAGTCGATGATCTCGCTTCGGTAAACGGTGGAAAATACATAGTATGTGCGTCTACTACTTCAGGTAATTGTGATAAAACCTGCAAAGTTTGCTTAGCGGTGGTACCTATTTTAGTCCTTTCCTCAATATCCGGCTCGAACTGTATCGACCAAGTATTCTTGAACTCAAAGCCCAGTGGCGCATTATAAGTCTGGTAGCTAACCCTAGCAAAGGCTACTACGGCAAGTAATACGATAAATGCGACTACTATTTCTATTATTATCATGCTGTTGGCTCGCTTACGTTGCCACATCATTTTAAATATATGTGCGAACATTAGATTGCTCCTTTTAATGCTTTTATTGGGTTCATACGAGACATTTTCCAAGCAGGGTATACCCCAGAAAGTATGCCAAAAAATAAAATAACCGAAACAGCGGCAGCCAACACCCTAAAATTAATTTCAAAGCTATGAAATGGCACAATACCGCTAACTGAAATAAAATACATGCTTAGCAAAGCAAGTGAGAAGCCGATTACGCCACCAATGCAGGTTAGAATAATATTCTCTAGCAAAAATTGGGTAATTAGATGACTGGAACGAGCTCCAAAACTTTTACGAACGCCAATTTCAGAGGACCGTTCCAAAATACGACTGATATTTAGATTAATTAAGTTAATGGTTGGCAACAGCATAAACAAAACCATAGTAACGATTATCCCTATCGCAAGTTCTTTTGTTTTGGGCTGAGTGTCCATATCCTTGTGAAATAAACGCGCTACTTGTTCAAATTTACTATTTGCACTGGAAACAACGGTAGGCCATCTCTTGGGATCTGGATGCTTATAAGCGGCGAGCCGTTTATTAAATTCGCTTTTCATTGCAGGAATTTGTTCAGCTTCTTCGGCCATGATGAGTCCCATGAATCCGCCCATTGCTTGCTGGGTAAAAGCAGTTGAATCGTTAGCGAATAAAGGTATCCAAATATCTGAAGACGCATTCCAGTGTAAAACTGAGACATTTTCTACTACGCCGATCACCTGATAGCTTTCACCGCCAACAGTTAATGATTTACCTAAAGCAGAACTTTCATCAAAATATTGACGAGCTGTATCTTCGCTGATCACAGCTAAGTTCTGACCCTGTTTAGCTTCTGTTTCACTAAATGGTCGACCTTCAATAAAGTCAAATTGTAGGATCTTCCAGTACTGGCTGTCGGTGCGTTTTAATTGTGACTTAATACGTTTGCCGTTTCTAAAACCAGCAACTTGGCTTCTTGTACTAAAGATACTGGTCAACTCAGGAGTTTCCATCGGTTTGATCACCGCATTGAGGAATTGATAACCTGGTTGCTCTCGTTGATTACTTCTACCATTGGCTGCAGTAATACTCATTTTTTCTATGGCTAAAAATCGTTCACTATTGCGCTCGGCACCTGGCGGATGGATAATATTTTCGACTAAGCTGGTCACTAGCAAAATCACCATTAAGGTCACCGAAATACAGAACAAACTAATAAAAGTATAAAACTTTCTGCGCTGTAATACTTTTAAGGCCAATAAAATATAGACACGTAACATAGATTGCTCCCTTAATTTAACAACTGTCCGTCGAATAACCGTATAATGCGCTCGGTACGTTGAGCTTTTTCATCATCATGAGTAACCATAACTATCGTGGTATCATCTTTCTTATTTAGGTCGTGTAAAATGGCCATTATTTCGTTACCCATAGCACTGTCCAAGTTCCCTGTAGGTTCATCGGCGAGTAAAATTTTAGGTTTACCGACAATCGCTCTGGCAATAGCGACACGTTGTTGCTGACCACCCGATAACTGATTAGGGAAATGTTTGGCTCTTGCATTTAAGCTTACTTTGTCAAGGGCTTCTAGTGCTAAGCGACGACGTTCTTTGGCCGAAATTTTTCGGTACAATAACGGTAACTCAATATTGTCCAGTACGCTTAAGTCATTGATAAGGTGAAAACTTTGAAAGACAAAGCCAATTTTTTCGTTTCGTATTGGCGCAATGCTTTTATCGTTATAACTTTCAATTCTTTGCTCATCAATATAAATTTGTCCTTTACATGGTTTATCGAGTAAACCGATGATATTCATCAAGGTTGATTTTCCGCAACCCGATGGACCCATAATAGAAACAAATTCACCTTTTTTAATGTGTATGGATACATCATTTAAGGCAGTCGTTTGAATGGTATCGGTATGATATGACTTTATTCCACTTTCTATTTTTATCATTTGTCTTATCCTAATATAGTACTTGTTAAATAGTAGCTAAATGCTAGTTAATTTGAATGTTTTCTAAATGTTGATATTCGCTGATATCTGAAATGATGACTTCATCGCTTTGCTTTAAACCGGCGATTATTTCTATGTATTGGGCGTTGCTCATGCCAGTGGTTATTTTTCGTTTACTGGCAATGCCTTTATTGATAACGAATATTTCTTGTGATCCTCCACCGTTAAAAGCGATACCATTTTTAATTCTTAAACGTTGTTCTTTTTGAGCAGTAACAATTTCCAGTTCTAAGCGAAGGTTAGGGCGTAGTTTCGAAATATCGGGCTGGTTAAAGTCGACTAATATCTGCATAACTCCGTCAGTTACCGTAGGTAATACTCTCGTTAATGTGCCGATACTGTCACCACTAGGCAGTTTGATTTTTACCTCAAGACCGTTTGATAATTGTTGAGCATAGTAATCAGACAACGTGCCTTCAATACGGTAACTTTTCAGGTTGGCCACTTTAGCTAACGTTAATCCCTGATTTACGTTTTGGCCAGTTTGGTCTAACACGTGGGTTAAAATTCCGTCATAAGGCGCCTTAACTTGACACTGAGCGAGTAATGTTTGTTGTGTGGCCAATTGATGGGTAAGTATTTTTTTTTCTAGTGCTATTTTTTCAAGATCTATTTTTATCAGACCGCGAATATCGTTTATTTGCTCTGCCAATTGGCGTAACTCAATTTGGGTTTTTTCTACGGTAAGTCTTGCCGTATCAACGTCAAAGTCAGAAACTATATGTTTTTTCTGTAATTCAAGGTAGCGATTAAGGTGAATGTTTTGACCTTCTAAATCGACATTTAATAATTCAATACGACTTTGCAAGGCTCTAACATCTTTAGTTTGTTGCTGCTTCAAGCGATCAATTTCGACTTCTTTAAGCTGTATCTGATCATGAAGGCCATTTACGACCAGCAATATTTCACTGTTGTTAAGTTCCATTATAATGTCGCCAGCTTCTACTTGGGCACCCGTTTTTAGAAACACGCGAGAAATTTCTGTTTGCAAAGGGCTAGATATTTGCTGTTCAAAACGTGGCACAACAATACCTGAGGCTAAAATACTGCTACTTACTGGACCTTGCTCAACGATAGCCACTTGAATACTGTCGCGTTTGATAGCCGGAGAAATCATGTACTGAATACCGTAAAATAAGCTGAGGGCAATAGCTACCCAACCGATGAACTTAGTTATTTTACGTCTTTTCTGCGCATTTAATGTTTCATTGTCTATATTGGAATCCACTGTTCTGCGGCCTGTATTAATATTATTTACATAGGCTATTACAAAATTGATACCAACTATTAAATAATCCCCGGTATTTTTTTTAACTTACTGTATTTATTTGGTAAATACATGTTATTTCAATTTTTATAGTCAAATGAAATTTGCCAATTCGTTAAGTTCTATTGACCGATTTTAACCTAGGGTGTACGGATCCGGACGATTTGAATAGGTCTGCTTTGTTGAAGAAACATAATATTCGAAATCTTTTGTTATAGAACGCATCTATCAAAGTATAGATACGTTCTATAACACAAGTTGAATGGCGATAAACTACAAAGAGCCTTGCCCTTTGAAGATGTAATCAAGAAATAATAAATAATAAATAAAAAATAAAATAGTAATTTCAACCAGTATTCATTAGTAAAAATATAACTGCCATGTTAAAAAGCATCAACGATCACTTACAAAAGTCCCTCATGAATAAAACAGCCTTATCAGTTCTAAATACTGTTTTTGGTTATCCAGAATTTCGAAGTCCTCAAGATGAAGTGATTGATACCATTATTAATGGTGATAATGCTTTGGTGTTGATGCCGACCGGTGGCGGTAAGTCATTGTGTTATCAAATACCAGCGCTTATTCGCTCGGGTTGTGCCATTGTTATATCTCCATTGATTGCCTTAATGCAAGATCAGGTAAATGCACTAACTCAGTTAGGGGTTAATGCCAGTTTTTTGAATTCTTCCCTTGATAAAAATCAAGCTTTTGATGTTGAACAAGCATTAAGGCAAGGGCAATTAGATTTACTTTATATTGCGCCAGAACGTTTAACGCAACCTCGAATGTTGTCGTTATTACAGCAATGCCCGATTGCTTTATTTGCCATTGACGAAGCGCATTGTGTATCGCAATGGGGCCATGATTTTAGAGCTGATTATTTACAGTTATCGTTATTACATCAGCAATTCCCTTTGGTTCCACGTATTGCATTAACGGCGACAGCAGATCCCCGTACTCATAAAGAAATTAGTGAAAGACTACAGCTTGATGATGCTAAGCATTTTGTCGCGGGTTTTGATCGCCCGAATATCCAATACCGTATTAGTCAAAAACAAAATGCCCGACAACAGTTATTAAGCTTTATTCGTAGTGAACATGAAAATGATGCGGGCATTATTTATTGTTTATCCCGTAAAAAAACCGAAGAAACAGCCAAGTGGTTATGTCAGCAAGGCTTACAAGCCTTGCCTTACCATGCAGGGTTGGCTACCGATGTCAAAGAACGCCATCAAAATAGATTCCTTCGAGAAGATAGTATTATTATTGTTGCTACAATTGCTTTTGGTATGGGTATCGATAAACCCGATGTGCGTTTTGTTGCCCATCTTGATTTGCCTAAAAGTATTGAATCTTACTATCAAGAAACTGGGCGAGCAGGGCGCGATGGCCAAGCGGCTAATGCTTGGATGGTTTATGGTTTACAAGATGTTATTAAACTTAAACAGATGCTGGACAAGTCTGAATCTGGTGAACAGCAAAAGCGGATTGAACGTCAACGTTTAGACGCGATGTTGGGGCTCTGTGAAATAACGACGTGCCGTCGGCAAACACTATTGCATTATTTTGACGAACATTTAGCACAACCTTGTGGCAATTGTGATACTTGTATTACGCCAGTGCAAAAATGGGACGGCACCGATGCAGCACGCAAAGCGCTTAGTTGCGTATACCGTACAGGACAACGCTTTGGGGTTAATCACCTTATTGATGTACTCTTGGGGAAAAACACCGCTAAAATAGAGCAATTTCAACATCACGAACTGAGTACCTTTGCTATTGGCACTGAGTTAGATATCCAGCAGTGGCATTCCGTATTCCGGCAACTCGTGTCTCGTGGTTATATTTATGCTGATATGGACAGTTATGGTGCCTTTAAGCTCACCAATAAATGCCGTCCATTGTTACGTGGCGAAGAAAATATTGAATTACGAAAAGATAATACCGAGAAAGTGAAAAAGAAAAAGTCATTGAAATCAACTACAGCTATACCTGAAGAGGCACAACCTTTCTGGGAAGCGTTAAGGGCGTTGAGAAAACGCTTAGCAGACGAGCATGGTATTCCCCCATTTACCGTTTTTCATGACAGTACTATGAAGGAAATGATCAGCACTAGCCCTACAAATAAGGATGAACTGCTAAGTATCAGTGGTGTAGGTTTAAGCAAATTAGACAAATATGGTGAGCAGTTCTTGGCGGTTATTGGACAATTTAATAGACAGTAAGTAAAAGCAGGGCCTAGCTGCAAGTGCTACAGCTTGGTTAGTTAAGCCCTTAACCTTGAAATTTTTTAGTCACAATTAAGCGTGTTGTTCGGTAATTAATTATGAGTATTGATATTAATTCATTCATTCAAAGCTTTTTAGAAAAGTCTTAGAATGACTTGAATCAATGAAATTAGTTTACTCAATTTTCTTATACTCTACTAAAATTGATTGTATTTTTTCAATCAATTTTAACTCACCATTATAGCCTTTTACATTGGTTAGAATGGCGATAGCAATATTTTTTGTTGGGTCTAGTACCAACATTGAGTCAGCTCCTGCTTGTCTACCGGAATGACCAATATTTACGTGTCCCGTTTGAGGAAAAAGCATTACGCCATGGCTGTAATTGTCTTTTGAAGGTATTGCATCTCGCCATGTGGGGGCTCTATGCATTTGTTCTTCTGTTTTGTTTTGTGGTGAAGTCATCAAATTTTGACTGTCTTTATTTACCAGACGATTAGCATTAAATGCAAGGGCAAATTTCACTAAATCTGATGCTGTCGATAAATGTCCGCCGGCGGGTAAATTTTCACTGATGTCTCTCATATTGGCACGTCGAAGGCTTTTATCTTTATTAAGACGATATCCAGCACTTCGGTTGGGAATTATTTTCCATGCATCATCATTCATCGTATTTTTCATCTTGGCCGGCTTAAAAATAAATTCATTCATGGCTAGTTCATACGATTGTTTTGCCGCGTTTTCAAGCACGCAACCTAATACTCGATAACCAAACGAGGTGTACTTCCACTGAGTTCCGGGTGTAAACAAAAGAGGGTCATTCTTAAAGTTTTCTAAAGGTGCAACGATGTCGGTATAACGAGTATATCGACCTAATAATGATTGTGATTGGCGTTTTTTAATTTCTTCATGGGCAGAATCAGTTATGGCTTGCTCAAATTCACCTTGATAATGAGCGTAATGACGCACACCTGAGGTATGGGTAAGCAATTGTCTTGTGCTGATGGCCCATTGTTTTCTAGGGTACTGTGGGCAATATTTCTGGATAGGATCGTCAAGGTCTAATGCCCCACTTTCCACTAGTTTCATTATAGCTGTGGCGGTTAGCCATTTAGAAATTGAGGCAATACGATATTTTGTTGATGTTGTTGCCGCTACATTTTGTTCTATGTCAGCAAGTCCATAAGCTTGTTCAAATATGATATCTTGCCCTTGTCCTATGGCAATTTGCAACGAAGGTATACCTGAAGTTTTTAGTTCTTCAGATAGAAGTTTATTCACCTGCTGTTGCCAGTTTAGGGTATTTGCCTGTGTATGAAATTGTGGGAATGTGAGGTAACAAATACCTACAAATAACAAATGACGAAAATGTGTTTTCATGACTAACTCCAGAAATAAATAATCAAATAGTTAGTCTAGATTAATGATTCGATCGACCAATTGAAGATCAATAACCTCAACTGCTCATTGGTTTCCTCAACTGCTCAAAGTAATGTCATATAATTTGTTATGATAATATCAAAGGAGAGTGCTTTGAAAATTCATATTATTATTTGTTTGTGCTGTTTGTGTCTATTTAACGCTCTTGAAGTATCTGCATTTGAAAATACTCTAGCAAAGACATTAACTACTACTTCACCCATAGTTAACGTTAATGTCGAAAATAAACATGAGGTCACAAATGATTTGCTGGTTATGGACTCGTATTTTTACTTAACAAATCAAGATGAGAAACATTTTGCTCAGCCATTGGCAGATAGAAGTTCTTGGACTAAAAAATATTTTGGTGGCTTACCCTTAACTGACAAAAACTTATGGATTCAAGTTGATTTTAGGGTCAACCAGCAAACCAATAAAAGCTTAGGGTTGCTAATTATGATGGTTGCTTCGTATGATGCGTATTGGGATGGCAAATTATTAGGGAGTAATGGTGTTGTAGGCCATAGTATAAATACAGAGTCTGCAGGGCAAATAGAGTTAGGTTTTCAACTCAACAAAGGTCAGCTCTCAGTAGGTAAACACACACTCAGTTTAAAAGTGTCTACGCATCATAATAATACCGGTAATCTAATCGGTTCGTTTTATATTTTCAATGGCGACTATCCCCGAATAACTCAACATTCAAATAGAAGTGCGATGCTGCCTTTAGCCATGTCAGGTGCACTTTTGTTGTTAGCTGTATATTGTCTATTTATCTATTTTGGCGCAATTAAGCATATTTGCTATTTACTTTTTAGTGGTTTGTGTTTTGTTGTGCTAGTGTTATTTATTGTTGAATCTTGGCGAGGAATATGGGGTTACACCTATGATTGGCATATTCTTAGGCTACAATCTATTTATTTTTTAACCAGTTTAGTTTCAATTTTACTTACTGTGTTTTTTACTTTTTTCTTTAGACTTCCAACTCTTTTTAAAATAGCGATTATTGCGATAAATCTACTATTGCAAGTTGTGATATTTTTTACCGTTTCAGGATATGACTCTCCCAGCTTGTTACTCATTTTAGTAGGGATTACCACGTCATTATTCCCTTGTATATATGCGGTAATTCGAAAGCTGCAGAGTGCATGGTTAATGTTAATAGCTGTGATGTTTTTTACCGTACCACTGGCAATAAATGTACGTTTATATATGGAGCAGTATTTTTTTATCTCATTTGGCATTTTAATTGGCGTAATGCTTTATTCGTTAACTCAAACCATGAATACGAAACAACAGCAGTTAATACAAAGTCAACTTAATGCGGGTAGGTTAGAGCTTGAACTGGTTAAACGAAATTTACAGCCACACTTTATATTAAATACATTAACGGCAGTAGAGGAGTGGATAGAAGAATCTCCAGCAATGGCGGTAAAATTCATTGATGCATTGGCTGATGAATTTCGATTAATGGCAAAAATTTCGTCGTTACCGCTAATTTTATTACAGGATGAGATTGATATGTGTAACGCGCATTTAAACGTAATGGGTTATCGCTCTAATACTCAACTCGTATTAAATGCAAATTTAATTTCTGTATCAAACTTGTTACCACCAGGGGTATTATTAACGTTATTGGAAAACGCACTTTCGCATAATAATTATCATATGAACTCTGTGATATTCACTTTGGAGCAAACTATCGAGAAAGACGTTTGTACTTTAGTTTTTACCGCCCCAAACAGTGCTAAAGCAAGGGGGAATAAAATGATTAATGCAGGGCTAGGCAGTAAATACATTGAAGCAAGGTTACGTGAAAGTTTTGCTGAATATTGGATCTTTGAAACGAAGCAAGAGTCGGAATGCACAATAGTGATGCTTCAATTTCCGTTGGTTTTTCATCAGGAGATTAGCTAATGATATTACTCGGCTGTGATGTCGTAAGGCTGCAAACTCTAAACAAAGGAGTTTATGAATGAGAATTGTAATCGTAGAAGATGAATATATGATTGCTAAAAGGTTAAAGCGTTTTGTGGAAACTAGTTTTAGTGAGCCCAACATAAACATACAAGTATTCGATACGCTTGATGATGCTAGTGATTATCTCTCTGAATCAACAATCGATGTACTCTTTCTCGACTTGAATTTAAACGGTCACGATGGTTTTGATTTACTCAAGCAACAAGTGATTTGTAGTTTCCATACCATTGTTGTATCTGCCAATACTGATAGGGCAATTGAGGCCTTTGATATTGGTATTTTAGATTTTGTCTCTAAACCTTTTACCCAAGAAAGAATTCAAAAAGCAGTGAATAGGCTGCTATCTCAAGATGTTCGAGGTAATAGCCAATATTTAAGTTATCGAAAATTAGGCGAAATAAAATGGCTACCTATTGATGACGTAATGTATTTGAAAGCCTCAGGGCATTATTGTGAAGTAATAACGACATCAGGAAATATTATCTTGCATGATAAAAACCTCGATAAGTTATTACAGATATTACCTAATACATTTGAACGTATTCATCGATCCTATGCAGTGATAAACAATGCAATGTGTTCTATTAAGTCAGAAGAAGGCAGCAAATATTGGCTAATACTTAAAAATGGTGCGACTTTACCCATAGGAAGAACAAGAGTTAAGTCGTTAAGAAATAGATTGATTTAGATTGCTTGACTCGAGCCCCCCGTGTTATTAATGCAAAACGGAAAATAATCATTAATTAACAATCGCTACTCATTGAGTGGCATTGATATGTATAACTGAATCAACTTAAACATAATTAGGTTAACCAGTTGCTTTCATTATTAATAAGGGAAAATGAGAGGCAGTAATTAGCTGATGCGTAATTAAGTTGTTACGAGATGTTTCACAAGGAATAAAGGCTTCATTTTTCACTATTTTCAGTAGACTTAAATAAGACATACAGGTCTAAATGTAATGACTCATTACATTTATTATATTGGAAAATGTTCAATAAACACGCTAGCTTGAGAGAATGTAATTGATTCATAAATTGATGGTTACTCATTAACTGAATTTATAGATAACTATAATTAACAGTATGATATGGTATGAGAGCGCTTACATTTATTGTGGAAATGAAATAACCATTTTTAGGTTGAAAAACATACGATTTGGGTTGGTTTATATTCCACTTTGCTGATGTTGTTTAAGCTGAAAAAAATTGTATTGGACAAAGCTAAGCTCTAAATATATCTTACAAATCGAGTTTTTAGCATGATCTAAATCATGTTTATATCATACACCTATATATCTGAATAATAGGGGATTAGAAGGTTGAAGTATATGTTTACATTACCGGAACAGTTAACAATTGCTTACGTTGATGATTGCAAAGCCTCGTTATTAGGAGAAATTCAGCACCAAGATATTATCGAAATTGATGATAGTAATGTTCTGCAGATAGACACCTTAGGTATCCAGTTACTTCTCGCTACTGTTAAGTTCATAATATCTCAAAACAAACAACTCATTTGGAAGCCCCAATCTTTAGCTATCAAACAAGGTATTGAGCAGTTAGGGGTGAACGAAGCTGTTTTGAATCAATATTTTACTGGTTAGTATTGTGTTGTTTATATTCATTTTATAGGAAACAAAATGTCAAAAATTTTAGTGGTCGACGATTCTAATTCTATACGCGATATGGTTAGTTTTACCTTGAAAAGTGCAGGCTATGAAACGGTAGAAGCGAGGGATGGTCAAGATGGTCTTACTAAGGCTAAAACGGCTAGTTTTGATTTGGTCATTTCTGACGTCAACATGCCTATTATGGATGGCATCGCCTTATGTGGAGAGCTAAGAAAATTAGCGTCTTTTAGGTTTACACCAATTTTAATGTTAACCACTGAAAGCTCTACGAACATGAAAATGCGAGGTAAATCGGCTGGAGCTACAGGCTGGTTAGTCAAACCATTTAACCCTGAAAAATTACTTGCCACCATCAAGCGCGTTATACGGTAACTTACTATGAGTATTGATCTCTCTCAGTTTATTCCTAGCTTTTTAGAAGAGAGTTTCGAAGGGTTAGCCTTAATGGAATCTAGTCTACTCACTTTACAGCAAGGTGATAAAGACACTATCAATTCAATTTTTAGAGCTGCTCATTCAATCAAAGGTGGGGCTGGGACCTTTGGCTTTAATGAAGTAACCGAATTTACCCATTTGGTTGAAACGTTACTGGATGAAATGCGAAATGGGCAAAGAAACATTGTTCAATCAGAGGTAGAGCTGTTATTAGTTTCTGTTGATTGCTTACGTTTTCTTCTTAACGCTATTCGTGATGAGAAAACTTGCGAGAACAGTAAAATATTAGAAACCGCTAAACTGCTCGAGTTGGCGTTACAAAGCGGAAAAATTGAAGCTACTCTGAAAATAAACAGTGAAACAACTGCAGAGAAAGATCGAACGCTGGTTAATTGGTTAATCACTTTTATCCCTGAGCCTCACTTGGTGCAAACAGGCAACGATCCGCTGTTATTATTTAATGCCTTAACTGACTTAGGTGAAGTTAGTATAGTAGCAGACTGCACAGAGCTACCTAGCTTACTGGGACTTGACGCAGAAGCCTTACATTTAAGTTGGACATTGACACTTCAAACAATAGCCAATGAAGACGAGATTAAAGAAGTTTTTGAATGGGTTGAAGATGAATGTCAACTTTCCATCACCCAACAAAACGTTGATATTATTGAAAATCAATTGACGGCTAGCCCATTGGTTGATGAAGGAGTCGAGGCGCCGCTGACGAAAAAAGTACCATCTCCTATACCAGTTATTACTCCAGAAAAAACAACTCAAAAATTGAAAAGTGAAGCAGGCTCAATACGTGTTGGGGTTGATAAAGTTGATAGCTTAATCAATTTAGTTGGAGAACTTGTTATTACGCAGTCGATGTTGTCAGAACTAGGTAATGATTTTGAAATGTCAAAACTGACCCGTTTAACAAATGGTTTAGAACAACTGCTGCAAAACACCAAAGAGCTTCAAGAAAGTGTCATGCGCATTCGCATGTTACCCATTAGTTTTGTTTTTAATCGATTTCCTCGATTGGTACATGATTTATCAATGAAAACTGATAAGGAAGTCAGACTCGTTATAAATGGTGAACAAACTGAATTAGATAAAACGGTCATGGAGCAAATTGGTGATCCTCTAGTACACTTGGTCAGAAATGCGGTTGATCATGGTATCGAGTCAAAAGAAACTCGAATTGCCTGTGGTAAATCTGAAGTGGGTACTATTACTTTGGCCGCATATCATCAAGGTGGCAATGTTGTTATCGAAATTAATGATGACGGCGGTGGAATTGATCGCCAAGCGGTATTTGATAAAGCCGTAGAAAAAAGTCTTGTTGATGCCAATAGTACTTTAAGTGAAAGCCAAGTCTATGATTTGATCTTTGAGCCTGGTTTTTCTACAGCCAAAGAGCTCAGTGATATCTCCGGTCGCGGTGTTGGTATGGATGTTGTTAAAAAGAACATTCAATCTTTGGGCGGTCGCATTCAGATTAAATCGGAGCAAGGAAAGGGCAGTCAATTTAAAGTTTATTTACCACTTACACTAGCCATTTTAGATGGTCAATTAGTGAAGGTAGGTAGAGAAGTTTATATTATCCCACTGATCACTATTGTTGAATCGCTACAAGTTAAAGAGCAGTTAATTAATCGAGTTTCCGGAGATATGGTTTTATACCGCCTACGTGAAGATAACGTGCCGATTATTCCTATTTATAGATTGTTCGATATCCCTGCAGAGAACAAAGAGTTAAGCAATGCGTTGTTAGTTGTTGTTGAAGCTGACGGTCAAAAAGTTGGCTTGATGGTTGATGATTTACTAGCACAGCAGCAGGTTGTGGTTAAAAGCCTTAACGATAACTATCAGCAGGTTGAAGGTATTTCAGGGGCGACTATTTTAGGTGATGGTTCCGTTGCGATGATTTTAGATGTTCCTGGGATGATAACGATGGCGCTGAAAAGAGCCAAAAGACAACAATCACACGGAACATTGCTCAAGAAAGCCATTGAAACAGAGGTGTTAGCTTAATGAATATTCAATCATTAGTTGATGAAGTGCCTGTTGAAGGTGAGTATGCAATGGAAGGCATCGACTTTATTTCTAGCGGTGAGCAATTTTTGACATTCTTACTCGCACAAGAACAGTATGCGGTCAATATATTGTGCGTCGAAGAAATAAGAAGCTGGGAAAATCCGACCAAAATCCCCAATGCCCCTCAATATGTTAAAGGTGTTATTAATATGCGTGGCATTATTGTGCCGATTATTGATTTACGCCTTAAGTTTGATATTGGTGAAGCCATTTATTGTGAAACGACTGTTGTTGTAGTGCTTACTGTTGTCAATGACGATAAATCACGCACCATCGGGTTTGTCGTCGATGCGGTTTCTGACGTGTTGAACGCCGAAGAAAATGAGATAAAAAAGGCGCCTGCTTTTGGTGGCTGCGTCCCCCAAGAATATATATCGGGTCTTGTCAATGTGGCTGAAAGCGTCGTCACTGTGTTAAATGTCGTTGCCCTGCAAACTATTGAAGCACACCAGTTAGGCTAAAAGAGGAGTATTTTATGAGCAAAGAACAGGAATACCTCACCTTTATACTTAATAGCGAAGAATTTGGCGTCGACATTTTATGTGTACAAGAAATTCGCGTATGGAGTTCGGTGACTAAGTTGCCAAATAAGCCAGATTATATAAAAGGGGTTATTAATCTGCGTGGCATCATTATCCCTATTATCGATTTACGTCAGCGTTTTGGTCAAGAACCGCTGCCTTATAACGAGAAAACAGTCACGATTATTTTACGTAACCAAGATAACGATAAACCTATGGTGGTTGGCATTGTCGTCGATGCGGTATCCGAAGTTTATAAATTTGATAAAAGTTCAATTCGAAAAGCACCTGAATTTGGCCAAAAAATTGATCACTGTTTTTTAGACGGCTTAGCTTCGGTAGAAGACAAGCTTATTATTTTACTTAATAGTCAAGCCCTGTTAGATCAAAGTGAATTATACCAAGTTGACGAAAAATCTATTGCGGTTACTCAGAAATACGGATAAGAAAAACAGAGTGGTTAACCGTTAACTATATAATTTAATTTAAAACTTAATGTCGCTAGTTGTATTTTTAAAGTGTAACTAGCGTAAAATTTTAGTGAGTAGTGATGCGCAGAGAGTTTGCCGAAATAAAAAGGCAAGGCTCTTAGCTCTTACTATTTGTTGAGCAACATAGTCACGGGAACGTTGCCAGTTTCCATGACATAAAAACATAACATTCAATCGGAAGGAAAACGAAAATGAGCCAAGGTACAGATAGTTCAGTTGAACAAGCTAAGGAATTGCAATTTGCAGATATGTTAGCTCAGATGAATGCCATAAATAAAGTGCAAGCAATTATTGAATTTGACATGGACGGTAATATTTTAACCGCCAATGATAATTTTTTGAATACCTTAGGTTACACCTTGGATGAAATTAAAGGGCAGCATCACAGCTTGTTTGTTGAGCCAGAATTTAAAGCCAGTGTTGAATACCAAGATTTTTGGGAAAAGTTAAAGCGTGGCGAATTTGAGTCAAAAGAGTATAAACGACTCGGTAAAGGCGGCAAAGAGGTGTGGATCCAAGCGTCTTATAATCCTATTTTAGACGCTAAGGGGAAACCACATAAGGTGGTGAAATTTGCAACCGATGTCAGCACACAAAAAATGCAATATGCCGATTTTACCGGGCAAATTGATGCGATTGGCAAGTCACAAGCGGTGATCGAATTTAACATGGACGGCACCATTTTAGCCGCCAATGATAACTTTCTCACTACGCTCGGTTATACCTTGGAAGAAATTCAAGGACAGCATCACAGCATGTTTGTTGAGCCTGAATTGAAGAACAGTCATGAATATAAAGCCTTTTGGGAGAGTTTAAACCGCGGCGAATTTGAGTCAAAAGAATATAAACGACTCGGTAAAGGCGGCAAAGAGGTGTGGATCCAAGCGTCTTACAACCCGATTTTCGATTTAAACGGGAAGCCTTTTAAAGTGGTGAAATTTGCCACGGAAGTCAGTGCACAAAAATTAATGCAAGCCGATTTTTCCGGACAAATTGACGCGATTGGCAAGTCACAAGCGGTGATCGAATTTAACATGGACGGCACCATTTTAACCGCCAATGATAACTTTCTCACTACGCTCGATTATACCTTGGAAGAAATTCAAGGACAGCATCACAGTATGTTTGTTGAACCTGAATTGAAGAACAGCCATGAATATAAAGCCTTTTGGGAGAGTTTAAACCGCGGCGAATTTGAGTCAAAAGAATATAAACGACTTGGTAAAGGCGGTAAAGAGGTATGGATCCAAGCGTCCTACAACCCGATTTTCGATTTAAACGGGAAGCCTTTTAAAGTGGTGAAATTTGCTTCGGAAGTCAGTGCACAAAAATTAATGCAAGCCGATTTTTCCGGACAAATTGACGCGATTGGCAAGTCACAAGCGGTGATCGAATTTGACATGGACGGCACCATTTTAACCGCCAATGATAACTTTCTCACTACGCTCGGTTATACCTTGGAAGAAATTCAAGGACAGCATCACAGTATGTTTGTTGAACCTGAATTGAAGAACAGCCATGAATATAAAGCCTTTTGGGAGAGTTTAAACCGCGGCGAATTTGAGTCGAAAGAATATAAACGACTTGGTAAAGGCGGTAAAGAGGTATGGATCCAAGCGTCCTACAACCCGATTTTCGATTTAAACGGGAAGCCTTTTAAAGTGGTGAAATTTGCTACGGAGGTCAGTGCACAAAAATTAATGCAAGCCGATTTTTCCGGACAAATTGACGCGATTGGCAAGTCACAAGCGGTGATCGAATTTGACATGGACGGCACCATTTTAACCGCCAATGATAACTTTCTCACTACGCTCGGTTATACCTTGGAAGAAATTCAAGGACAGCATCACAGTATGTTTGTTGAACCTGAATTGAAGAACAGCCATGAATATAAAGCCTTTTGGGAGAGTTTAAACCGCGGCGAATTTGAGTCGAAAGAATATAAACGACTTGGTAAAGGCGGTAAAGAGGTATGGATCCAAGCGTCCTACAACCCGATTTTCGATTTAAACGGGAAGCCTTTTAAAGTGGTGAAATTTGCTACGGAGGTCAGTGCACAAAAATTAATGCAAGCCGATTTTTCCGGACAAATTGACGCGATTGGCAAGTCACAAGCGGTGATCGAATTTAACATGGACGGTACCATAATAACCGCCAATGATAATTTCTTAACCACACTTGGTTATACCTTGGAAGAAATTCAAGGGCAGCATCACAGCCTGTTTGTTGAGCCTGAATTTAAAATAAGTCATGAATATAAAGCCTTTTGGGACAGTTTAAACCGCGGCGAGTTTGAGTCAAAAGAATATAAACGACTCGGTAAAGGCGGTAAAGAAGTATGGATACAAGCGTCATACAATCCTATTTTCGATTTAAACGGGAAGCCTTTTAAAGTGGTGAAATTTGCTACGGAAGTCACTGCACAAAAAATGTCTACTGCTGATTTTTCAGGGCAAATTGACGCCATTGGTAAATCACAAGCGGTGATTGAGTTTAATATGGATGGCACTATTATTAACGCCAATGATAACTTCTTAAATGCAGTGGGCTATAGCTTACGTGAGATACAAGGACAGCACCATAGTATTTTTGTCGAACCTAACTATAAAACAAGTACTGAGTATCAGCAATTTTGGGAGCAGCTTAATCGTGGAGAATTTGATAGTAACGAATACTTACGTATTGGCAAAGCAGGCAAAGAAGTGTGGATACAAGCTTCATATAACCCTATTTTTGACTTAAATGGCAAACCATTCAAGGTGGTGAAATATGCCACGGATATCACTGCGCGTAAAAACGCGATTAAGCAAATAAAAGAGACTTTACTCACAATGTCTCAAGGTGATTTATCACAGCAAATTGATAACGAACTTGATGGTGAGTTTAGTATTATCGGTGACTCAATAAACGAGTTTATGGGCGTCTTAAATGACATGGTAACGGATATACGCAGTGCATCAACCAATGTTTTTGATTCAGCGCGCGAAATTGCAGAAGGTAATAATGAGTTAAGTCATAGAACTGAGTCGCAAGCGTCAAGCTTAGAAGAAACCGCATCTGCAATGGAAGAGTTAACGACTACAGTACAACAGAATACAGAAAATGCCACACAAGCCAGTAAGCTATCGGTTTCAGTTATGGACAAAGCCAGTAATGGTGGCGCGGTGGTGCGAAATGCGATTACCGCAATGAGTGACATTAATAGGTCCAGTAAAAAAATTGCAGATATTATTAGTGTTATTGATGAAATTGCTTTCCAAACTAATTTGCTGGCCCTTAACGCGGCTGTGGAAGCTGCAAGAGCAGGAGAACAAGGCCGTGGCTTTGCTGTTGTTGCTGCTGAAGTTCGTAACTTGGCACAACGTTCAGCCGCTGCAGCTAAAGAAATAAAAGGCTTAATCAATGACAGTGTTGAAGCGGTTGGCCAAGGAACAAAACTGGTTGATGAAACAGGGCAAACTTTCACTGAATTAGTCGCTGCTATCGAAGATGTAGGAAAAATGATTGCCGATATTGATAGTGCAGGCAAAGAGCAATCATCAGGTATCGGTGAAGTCAGTGCAGCTGTAACTCAAATGGATCAAATGACGCAGCAAAATGCTGCATTGGTTGAGGAAGCCGCGGCATCGAGTAAGTCTATGGAAGAACAATCACAAGCACTCTTAGACCAAGTTGCTTTCTTTAATACCGAAGAAGAGGAAGAAGAGTTGGCGCCAGTGGTGCGAAGACAAACACGAAGCAGATCTCGACCTTCAGCTCGACCTGAATCTCGCCAAGCTGCAGCTAGGCCATCGAGTCAACGTCGGCGTGCTAGGAGCCGAACAGAAACAGATCATGAATGGGAGGAATTTTAGGCCAAATAAGTGAGCCAAGAAGGCGAACATTCATATAGTTTAAGCAATAATAATTTTGACTATTTGGTTTAATAAGATTTACCTCGACTATTAAATAAAGGATTGCACAAGAACCGTTTAAGAATAGGGGCTTGTGCCAGTTCCACCGCGGTGGAGCTTAATGGAAAGTTTAAGGAGGAGGGCCTCACAAGGTAATGTAAAAATACTTGCGAGGGTCTTTGGTGACTGTAAATTTTTCAAACAAATGTCTAATGTTGGCGACAAGAATATTAAGTTTGTACAGAATTACTTGGCCATGGAAAGTATTACGCTAGTGGATGCTGATATCGGTTAAGTGTATCCAACGAAGGGGATTTTTAAATCTTTCTCAGGATGACCCTTTGTTAAAAAATTGGATTGTTTGCATAACGACACCAGAAGTCGACGTGAAAGTGATAATGGTTACAACATACAAAACAGAACAGAATATAGCAAAATTGAAGGTGACATTGAGTTATTTTAGACCTTTAATTATCAGAAAAAATAAGAAGGATGCGTAGTCCTAACAATAATTATGGCAAAACAAGTAATAATATGAAATTTGGACATTTAACAAACATATTTCAGCGTGATTCATACAGAGCTGACGATCAAATAATTACAGCATTTTGCTGGGGGATAAATGCTAAATAATCAAAAGTTATTATTATGGCTATCTATGCTAGGAGCGGGGTTAATTTCAATTGATCAACTATTCGTCAATTCAATACCGTTCTCATTAATGGCCGCTGTAATCATGATGTTGGCTTTAGCCAAGTTATTAATACAAGTTTATGGCTCGGATAAAAAGGTGGCGCTAACTGAATTGGATATTGCGGAACATAAAATTGACACCACCGCACTACATGAAATGTTTAATCAATTGAATGAAGTCCTTAGCCAGCAAGTACAAATTATAGAAACTGAGATTAATAGGACTATGGATTTGGTTAGTGAAGCAGTAGGAGGGATATCAGAAAGTTTCAAATGCTTACAGAATTACACTAACGAGCAGCAATTGATGATTAATACTGTAAACGAACATAACAATAGTATCGGCGATAAAGAAGATAGCACGATGGAAGCTTTTGTGTTGGATTCGAGAAATACACTCGAAGATTTTGTTGATACTATTATTCATTCTAATAAGCAAAGTACTGAAATCATGTCATTTACAGACCAAGTAGGTGATCAATTTGATGTGATATTTAAGTTATTGGCGCAGGTTGAAAGTTTAGCCAGCCAAACTAATTTATTAGCGCTGAATGCTTCAATTGAAGCTGCTCGTGCAGGGGATGCTGGCCGAGGTTTTGCTGTTGTTGCCAATGAAGTTCGAGCGTTATCGATCAGCTCTACAGAGTTAAATAGTGTAATACGTGAAGAAACGGATAGTGCAAGAAACATTATCAAGCAATTACGTCATTCGGTTGAATTGATGATGTCTGCGGATATGACATCGACGGTGAAAGCGAAAGAAAGATTCACCGTCATGATGGATCATGTCAGTGATGCCAATAAGCAAACTAGGCGTGTAGTTGAAGATCTTACCGTATTAGCACCGCAAATTACCGATAAAGTTAACTTAGGGGTTCGCTCTTTACAGTTTGAAGATATGACTTGCCAGACTCTTGATTCCCTTAAAATTAACATTTCAAACATTTATGATATCAGCGCTGAATTAAATAGCTTTGAGGACCATAACAAATTCGATGTGACAGCTCAGCTGATGAAAATGCAACAACGTTGTAAAGATATGGTGAAGGAAGTAAATATCGTTGACCAAAAACGCAGTGTTTGCCAATCAACGATGGATGAAGGAGAAATCGAACTATTTTAGTCAGTACATTCTCGACGGGATAATAGAGGTAAGGCTTGGGTAGATAAGAGGACGAACCCTTAAATAGAGAAATCTAATTTTTAATACTATGAAATAAGACGATAGCCAAAATGGCAAATTTCATGAGTTTAATTATGAAACGTCTTTTTTGTGCATGTAAAGTTGCGTGATCAATATTTGAATCTAATATGCTGTGGCCTATTTTTCATGTTATTTGCTTTAGGCATTCACACAATTGATACGACATTGGAGCATGAACAATAAAATTAATTAACACATTGTATTTATTAGGTAATTAAATTTTTAAAAATTAAAAATTAAAAATTAAAAATTAAAAATTAAAAATTAAAAATTAAAAATTAAAAATTAGTTTAATAATAAGTTAGGCTTTATTGATCGGTTTAATCTTGGCTGTACGGATTCGGACGATTGCAAAATCGTTATTACATCTGAATTATAGGGAAAGATAGACGTTTCGGACGTTACAGCATTTATAATTACTTTATGATTTCTCCCCCTATTTTGGAACTTCAATTAACGTTATTCTCCTAAAATAAACAAACTATTCTGAAGATATTGTGAAACCACAAGTAAACCTTTATTGAAGAGGGAGGCGTTATCAATGCGAAAAGTATAATCATCATCAATATAAAATCGCTTCTCATTGAAATGGCATTTAGTAAAATGATTAAACAGCGTATTATCAAAGTATTAATAAATCTGACGAATAGCAACTCAAAGTATAACTCTTTTCAATGTATCGACTTATTACGTCGATTTACTCAAGAATCAATTTGAAAATAGCCAATTCAACTTATTGCTTCATTATTCATAAATAGAAAGCATACGAAAACTAGACAGGTATTAGCATATGTGATATTTAGTTGTTACAAGATGTTTCGGTAGGGAGGGCGTTGGTTTTCCACTAATATTCGATACTTAAGCAAGTGATATACGATTAATGGATGCTCCGGATTACCTAAATATATGAGAAAAATATCCAAGTAAAACGATAGCTTAAAAGCACCGACTTGAATTCTAACTAGCTGTTATTTTATGGAGGCATGTATAAACTAACTGTAACTGAGCATGATACTGTCAGAGAATATTTATTTTTCAGGATGAATTATGAACAATTTGGGTTTAGAATGTGGACGGTTCGTGTTGAGGAAGGCTGATTTTTGATAAGCTGAAAAAAATTGCGGTGGACAAAAGTAACGTCCAAATATATCTTACAAATCGTATTTTTAACACGCTCTGTATCATATTTATAGTATATTGCTAGATAGTTGAGTTATAGAGACTGAGGCGGCTACTAAAATGTTTAAGTTGCCCGAACAGCTAACCATTTATCAGGTTGATGTTTGAAACACCTTTTTGTTAATAGAAATCCAGCACCAAGATATTATCGAAACAGATGATAGTAATGCTTAGCAGATAGATACGTTAGGTATTCAATTGTGTCTAGTAACAGTAAAAATTGAAAATATTGCAAAGCAAACAACTTATTTGGTAATCTAAGTCTTTGGTTATTTTAGAAAGTGTTGAACAGTAAGATTTTAACGAAATTTCGTTCAATCGTTATTTATCCACCTAATTTATGTTGTTTATATTTATTTTATAGGAAAGAAAATGTCAAAAATATTAGTCGTCGACGACTCTAACTCTATACGCGATATGGTTAGTTTTACCTTGAAAAGTGCAGGCTATGAAACGGTTGAAGCTAAGGATGGTCAAGATGGTCTTACTAAAGCTAAAACGGCTAATTTTGATTTGGTCATTTCTGATGTCAACATGCCTATTATGGATGGTATCGCCTTATGTGGCGAATTAAGAAAGTTAGCGTCTTTTAAATTCACGCCAATTTTAATGTTAACCACAGAGAGTTCCACTGATATGAAAATGCGTGGCAAATCGGCTGGGGCTACTGGCTGGTTAGTCAAACCATTTAACCCAGAAAAATTAATTGCCACCATTAAGCGCGTTATACGCTAACTTACCATGAGTGTTGAAATCTCTCAGGTTATCCTTAGTTTCTAATAAGAATTTTGAAGAACTAGAGGTTATGGGAGCAAGTCTCCTCAGCTTACAGGAAGGTGACGATGACAGTATCATTGCAATGCTTAGAGCAGACCACTCAATCAAAGTCAAAGCTGGAAATTTAAGGTTTAATGAAATAGCCCAATTTACACATTTAGTCGAAACGTGACTGGTTGAACCCGAAAGGGTCAAAGAGATCTTGTCTAGTCAGAAGTAGGGACGGAGATTAGTTTTTATTGAATCATCTATAAAAATAGCTGCACAATTATTAATGAGGATATGATAAACCCAACCATTACTTATTGTTAATCGCTATGAACCTAACCTCAGAAAATGTCGACGTAGGAATTATTAGCGCCAATCTTATTTTTTATACGTTGAAACCCCACAAGAATGGATTAATAAAGCACATAAAAAAGACAACATACCTGCATTACCCTCTGTAATTTTAATTGCCCATTCTTAACTTAAATAACTTGGCTTATATCCTCCTACAAACAATCACCTTATTTATCATCTAGTAAGTTTCGTATATTTTCTTTATAAATCCTTCCAACAGGTAGTACAATTTTTTTAAGTTGAATTTCATTTGCTTTAATTAACATGATCGCATCATGGGCAACAATGTATGATCTATGAATTCGGCTAAAGTTATCTTTCGGTAATAGTTTTTCAAAATCTGAAATTTTCATCTGGCTAAATATATGTCGATCTTTCAAATTTACAGAAGTGTAGTTACCATCAGCTTTAATAAATTCAATATCGTTAAGCGCCACTTTATGATTTTTTTTCTCATCTTTGATAAAAATACTTTTATTAATAGATTCATCATTAGTGCTCGGTCTTTCTGGTCTCACAACTGTTGAAGTTTCTTGTGAGGAAAGGGGATTTGATAATGTTGTTATATTGTCCATCACTTTTTGTATGGATTTGAAGAAGCGTTCAAAGTTAAAGGGCTTAAGTAAATAGTCAGTGATGTGATATTCGTAACTTTCTAAAGCATGCTCTTTATGGGCTGATATTATAATAATTTGTGGTGGTTTAGCTAACGTTTTCAAAAACTCAAAACCACTAAGTTTAGGCATGTTAATATCTAAAAATATTAAATCAATGGGTTGGGTTTTCAATAAGGGAGAAGCGGACATAGCACTATAGCAATTTCCCATAAGCTTCATGTAATCAAGCTCTTTAGCGAAATTTTCGATTAAAGTATGCGCTATTGGCTCATCATCAATGATTAAATAATTTATTTGCATAATGTTAGTTTAGCTTAAGTTGAGTTAAATTAGGTTAAATCAATAGTGACATTGGCTAGAAATCGGTTGTCTTGAATCGTACTCTCATACTGATGCTTATCAGGAAAAAGTAGCGCTAAGCGTCTTGCTAAGTTTTCAGTCCCTAAGCCGCCAGATAATCGTTTTATTTTATTCTTTTCAAGTACATTTTTATCAAAGTTATTTTCTATACTAAAAACGATTTTGCTTTTACTTGTTGTTAGAGAAAAATAAATATATTGGTCTTCAAGTTGACTGTCAACACCATGTTTAAAAGCATTTTCTAATAAATTTATAAAGAGTAAAGGCGGGATGCGTTGTTGTTTATCTTCAATGATTTTCTCAAAGTTGATATCGAGTTTGTTTTTATAGCGGATGACATTAAGCTCAATAAAATTTTCTAGATACTCAATTTCATCGTTTATCGATACGGTATTCTTTCTCCCTTCATAAATAGTAAAACGCATCATTTGTGAAAGTTTATAGATAACCTCTTGAGTATGTTCAGACTTTTCAACAGCTAAGCCGTATAAGTTGTTTAACGTATTAAAGAAAAAATGTGGATTTATTTGGCTTTTCAATAAATTTAGTTCAGATTTTAGCGTTTCTTCATGTAAATGCGCAATATGTTGCTGCTGTTTATAGCGATCATTCAATAAATAAACTAAAGGGATCATTAGTGAAAAAGTAAGAAACATCAATAATAGGTCGCTGTTATCCATTTGATGAATTAAATAAAGTACCAGTGCGTATAGGGTAATAAATACTACTGTTTTTAACGATGACTTCACGTTTTTCACCTATGATTAAATCAATTATATCTTTAGTTAATGCTATTTTATAACGTATCTAATGATACGTTCATTTGCTTTTATGGTCGTTCAACCATCTTTAAACGTTGTTGAACATTACATCATTTACTTCATTCTTATCGATTGTACACTACGGCTATATTAAATTGATACTAGTGGAAAGACGATGTTAACTATACGAAATTTATCCAAAACGTACGACAATGGTGTACAAGCAATTAAATCTGTGTCGTTAGATATTGAACCTGGATTATTTGGTCTGCTTGGCCCTAATGGCGCAGGTAAATCTTCATTAATGCGTACTATCGCTACGTTACAACAACCTTCCCATGGTCAAATAAGTTTTGATAATAAAGATATCATTAAAAATCCCAATATTATTCGTAGTTGCCTTGGCTATTTACCTCAAGAGTTTGGTGTATACCCTAAAGTTTCTTGTTACGACTTACTCGATCATTTAGCACTTCTAAAGGGAATAACGGATAAAAAAGATCGAAAAACTCAAATTGAAAAATTACTCCATCAAACCAATTTATTTGATGTTAGAAAAAATGATGTTAGCTCGTACTCTGGCGGTATGCGTCAACGTTTTGGTATAGCACAAGCATTATTAGGTGCTCCTCGCTTGATTATTGTTGATGAACCTACCGCAGGGCTTGATCCCCAAGAACGTAATCGATTCCATAACATGTTGTGTGAGATTAGCGAAAACATTGTTGTTATTCTATCAACGCATATTGTCGAAGATGTCAGCCAGCTTTGTCCTAATATGGCCATTATAATTGAAGGCGAAATAAAGCTTCAAGGCAAGCCGGCAGAACTCATTGCCGATATTGATGGCAGCATTTGGAGCAAGATGATCAACAAAGATCAACTGGAACATTACAAAAAACAATTTAATGTTATTTCTGAACGCCTGATCACCGGAAAAACGCAAATTATTGTCAAGAATGAGTTTCAACCGGAAATAGGTTTTGAACCGGTACAAACGAACTTAGAAGACGTTTATTTTTCTACATTAAAACAAGTTTCACAGGTGAAGAAAGATCAAGTGAAGCCTTCTTGGGCGCTAGGAGGAGATCATGCTTAAGGAACTAACGCAATTTGAACTGAAGTATCATCTAAAACAAGGTAGCTTTTGGGCGGTAACCTTTTGTTTTATTTGGATGGCAGTATTAATGACCTCTCAACGAGGCTCGGCACTACTATTTGCCAACTCAGCTTACGTCATCACCGAATCTATTTTATTTATATCACCGAATATTATTTTCGCGCTTTGTGTTTTAGCTTCAGCAACCTTGATACGTGATAATCAATATAAGATGGAACCGATTATTTTCACAACACCTATGGATAAATTTCAATACCTCGCGAGTCGTTACTTAGGGATAGTGAGCGCTTCAATGTTGATTTTTTTCATTATGATTGTTGCTATGATATCGACGTTATTATTTTTAGATGATTCATTGATTGGACCTTTTAATATAAGTCATTATATCTTAAGTTACTGCATATTTATTATACCAAGTATCTTACTTTGTTCGTCAGTGGTTTTTGCTACAGCAATGTTATCTAAAAACACCATTGCCATTTATGTGGCTGGTATTGTCATTTATGTGCTGTACATCTTAGTGTCAATTCTTGGCAATTCCCCCTTAGTGGCTAACTCTAATTCCTTATTGAGTGATAACACAGGCTTTGCTGCTTTGTTAGAACCTTATGGCTTAATTGCTTTTATGGAGCAATCTGCTTTTTGGACGAGCGAACAACGTAATGTACTAACGCCAGAATTCTCAGGAAATTTACTCTTTAATCGTTTGTTATGGCTAGCGGCAAGTGTTTCTTTATTTGCTTACACCTATCATAGGTTTACATTCAGGGCTGCTAATAAAGAACCTGAACAATCAAAGACTTTAATTGACGATAATAATGAATCGTTGAGTTTATCTCACGCTGAAAATTATGAAGCAGTGACGCCTACACAGAATTTTGAAAAATTTGACGTTTCTATATGGTTTTCAAAAGTTAAGTTAGAGTATTTAACGGCGACCAAAGGTAAAGCCTTCATTATTTTATTGCTTGTTACTATGGTCTTTAGCTTAGGTGTCTTAATGGGCAATATTTTTGATGGTCCTATAAATAATGGTCAGCCATATTACCCATTAACCTCTATGATATTAGAGATACTCAGACAGCCGTTAACTGATATTGGTTCGTTGGTCGCCATATTTTATGCTGTGGAATTATATTGGAATGAGCGTACAGTAAATATCGATTCGTTAATTGATGTAACTCCAACAAGAAATTTAACGCTTTACCTCGCAAAACTTAGCACAGTGATCGCAGTTTGTTTCACCTTGGTGTTAAGTAGCATAGTAATAGCAATAGGTTTTCAGTTATCACAAGGTATGATAGAGATACAGCCTTGGCTATATCTTATTTTATTCTATTACGCAGGACTGCCAATAATATTAACCGCTTTATTAGTCTTTAGCTTACAGCGGTTAGCCAAAAACAAAGCCTTAGGATTGTTGTTAGGTATTGGCGTCTTTATGTTATCGGTTTTTGTCAAAAAAATAGGCTTAGATCATCCTTTAACGATATTTGCCTACCGGCCTCAATTTATATTTTCTGACATGGCCGATACTATTTACCATGATCAGGCCGTTCATTGGTACAACCTATATTGGCTCTCGTTTGGCGTTATTCTTTCTGTATTAACGGTTAAGTTTTGGCAACGTGGTTCATCGAACATTGCACAAAAGTTTACTCGATTAAGTAAAGGGTTTTTAACCAGCTCTGTCATTATGTTTTTTGCAAGTGGTAGTTATGTCTATTTTCAAACGAATATTTTTAATGAATATTCTACAAAAGAACAAACATTAGAAATGATGGCTGAATACGAACAAGAGTACGCAAAAATAGCTGAGGTTCCTCAACCTACGGTTGTAGACATTAATGTCGATGTTGATATATACCCTGAATCAAGACGTTATCAGGCAAAAGGTCGTTATATCATTGAAAATCAAACAGAAGACACTATTAACAAGGTGATGGTTTCAATATTCAAGCAAAGTCATATTGAGCAGAACATAGTGTTTAAAGAGGCTGAACTTGAGCGCTATGATGAAAAATATCAAACCTATTTTTATCAATTAAATGAACCGATGAAAGTAGGCGAGAAGCGTACGCTTAATTTTGACTTTACTGTTACGCACAACGCTTTTACTGAGCTTGACGGTGAGCACTATGTCACCAAAGGTGGTTCATATATTGAACTTGAAGATATTATGCCGCAATTTGGTTATGACCAGCGTTATGTAATTGATGATGAAGAAGAGAGAGTTGAGAGAGGTTTATCTTTAGTTAAACTTACTATACCAACAAGTGACATGAAGCGAGTTAGTGACGATTGGGTCAATTTCGAAACGACAGTTTCTACCAGTCAATCTCAACAAGTTGTAACCGTTGGTCGTTTACAGGAGTCTTGGTCAGAAGGAGAAAGGAACTTCTTTCACTATAAAAGTGACCAAAAAGTGAAGCGTCAATTAGCTTACACTTCAGCGAATTTTGAACTGATAAAGGAAACCTATAAAAATGTCGATATAAGTCTATTCCATAGTCCAGAGCATGATAAAGATAATCAATATACTTTAGATGCGCTTAAGCAAACGATGGATTATTTTACGCAGCACTTTGGCGCTTATCGTTCAAACCAATTCACTATTGTCGAGTTACCATATTTTTCTAGTGCACAATCATTTGGTAGTGCGCAGCCAGGCATGTACCTTGGTGTGGAAAATCGTTTTTTCAATCTTGATAATCGTGGTGTTGACATTGAAACGTTCAACCCATTATTAAGAGGGGTTTCTCATGAATTTGCTCATCAATATTGGGGCGGCTATATCGAACCAAACTATGTCGGTGGTTATGCTCTATTAACAGAAACATTATGTAAGTATACCGAGCTTGTACTGGCAAGAAAAATCTATGGTGAATACTCTACGAACATCGAAGTTCATTTATCACTAGATCGTTATTTACGTACTAGACCTTATAGTAATAATATCGAGAAACCTTTATTCTCAACAGGGATGGAGCCGCACATTTATTATGGAAAAGGTAAGCAAACCATGCATGCTTTGCTTGATTTACTCGGCGAAGAAAAAATTAATAGAGCGTTAAGAGGTTTATTGAGCAATCATGGTTACCCGAAAAAGCCGACATCTCTAGACTTATTGAATGAGTTTTATCTTGTTGCTAACGGCAGTCAAAAAGTGATGATAGATGATTTATTTAAACGAGTGGTATTCCATGATTTTACCTTGCACAGTGCAAAAAGCACCCAATTAGCAAATGGCAACTTTGAAACTGAGATTGATATCAGCACGATAAAATTTGTCTTGAATCCAGAAAGTAATAAGGAGCAAACAGAGCTCATTGATGACAGACTAGATATCGCTTTTTACTCTGGTTTTCCAGCCGTTGATAATAGCAATATGTTGCTTATTCAGAAGGTGAAATTCAATAAAGACCGCACGTTAGTCACCATACAGTCAAAAGAAAAGCCGAGTCATGTGAATATTGATCCTAACCGATTCCGTATTGACAGAAATCTAGTGGATAATGTTTTATCAGTCGATCATCATTAAACGAAATATTGTTTTAACTTATTCAGCCAGCAGTCCACATTAATCGTATTTTATTGGAGTCTATTTAAAGATGTAATTCTTTAAATAGACTGACGCTGCTTGCTCTCATTTACAGTAAAGAAGGAAGAAATATGAAATACATTATAGCCTTAAGTTTGTCATTACTTTCAATGACTGTCACGTCAGTAAAAGCTCAAACACTTGACGATGCTAAAAATGCCTATTTTCATCGTGATTATCAGCAAGTAAAAAGTATCATCGAAAAATTAAAAGTAGGGAAGAATGAAGATATTCGATTAATGGCTGAGTTAGCGATGTTAACCATAGCGATAGATATTCATAATGATGCTGATGATGCAGGTGATGAATTAGAAGACTTTCTTGAACATAACCCAAACAATGCAAGTTTTCATTATTTGGCGGCAATATTGTGGCAGCATCATGCTAAAAATGTCTCTATGTTCAGTAAAATGTCTATATATAGAAATCATGTTGCAGCATTGATCAAAGCTGGGGAGTTAGCACCAAAGAATGAACGCTATCAATATGGAGCGGCGAGCGCTTTTGGCCAACCTTCAATGTTGGGAGGTGATAGTGACAAACAAAAGCCTATGGTTGATAAATTAATGGTGAACAACTCCGCGTTTGCACAAATGGCAATGATGGATTATTTACAAAATACTCAAGACAAAGAAAATGGCTTTATTTTCGTTGATCAAGTTGTAATTCCCTTTAAAGATAACATTGAAGTGATTGAAAGGGCTGCTCAATTACTTTGGACTTTTGATAAAAAAGAGCAAGCCGGAGAATTGTTTACTGCTGCTTGTTTATTAACGCCGGGAGAATTCGAAGCTTTTGTAAAGTGGAATGATGCTTGTCAATTAAGTGCATCTTTTGCACTTGATGGGACTGTAGATAAAGCAACAGGATTAATCTCTATTGATCGGCTCATTAAGTTTACCGAAGTTGATGATGAGGATTCTCAATATGCGTTATCGACGAGAGAAGAACTTATTTTAAAAAAATAATTTATTGTATTTTCACCTATTAAATTTCATTTTAAGTTAATAAATATGAAAGCCCATTCGATACCTTGAATGCTAAATTGTTGTGTCGCTCAGGGTTTAATAACTCTTAACAAGGAATTAAAGTAAATTCAATGGGGTGTGAATGTCCCTTTGAATAATTTACCTTAAGTTGTCGGCTTATTTTCTAATAGAATACTCAGCCCTGATTCGCCTATTCTACAGGTGTATGGCGAGAGTTATCATTGAGGAAAAGTAATGATGAAGTGAGCGCCGTTAGAGGAATTTAGGCAATTAAACGTACCGTTTAGCTTACCTGTAATAAGGTTGTAGCTGATCGACATACCTAAACCAGACCCACCTGTTGAACGAGTTGTCGTGTAAAAAGGTTCGAAAACCTTTTCTCTTTGTTGTTCGGTTAAACCAACACCGTTATCGCGAAAATCAATGGTAACTTCACCGTTTTCAAGTGATAGTTTTATAAATATCTCACCCTGACTTGTGTCTTTGAAGCCATGAAGTATTGAGTTCATGATCAAATTTGTCATAATTTGGGCAATGACGCCTGGGAAGCCATTTAATGAAATTTTATTGTTTGAGGTGACAGAAATAATATGGTTACTTTGTTTAAATTGAGGACGAAGACTATGAATGAGTTCTTCAATATAAGATTTCAATTCAAAATCTCGTCTTTTTTCACTACTTTGATCAACGGCAACTTGCTTAAAATTACTAATAAGTTCGGAGGCTCTATGTAAATTTCGCATTAACATACCGCTTGATTCTTGAGCATCACTGAGGAGTTGCTCCAAAGATGACTTTTTTAATTGCCCCGTTTTATACTCTGTTTCAAATACATTTATTTCTTCTGAAAGATGTGAGGCAGCCGTAACACATATCCCTATTGGAGTATTAATTTCATGAGCAACACCTGCGACTAGCCCTCCGAGGGCAGCCATTTTTTCAGATTGGACTAACTGATCATGAGCAGTACTTAACCTTAAGTTAGCTTCAGCTAACGCTTCGATATTTATATGTAATTCTCGATTTATCTGATGTTGAATTTTCCTACTTTTATAGATTACGATCAGAAGGATGAGGATAGCTAAGCTAGCTATTATAGTGATAATAATGACAATATATTGTGTTTGAATAACGCTGGTTTGTTTAGCAAGCTCCATTTTTTGTATAATGTGCTGGCTTTCTAAATGTTTCAGCAAGCTTTTTCTTTCGTTAATTTGAACGCCTAAGTTTAAGATTGAACGCTCTTTTTGTTGAATGTCATTTTTTAAGGTATATAAACTCTCATTATTATTAGTGAGTTGAACTCGGCTTACGCCAAGCTCTTGTTTTACTTGTTTGTAGTTGTCTTGCAGAGATTGCACATCCTTTTTACTTTGCGTTAATTCATGTTTTTGTGTTTTAAGCTGTTTGTTTTGTGAAGTTAACTGCTCTTGCTGAATCCTTATCTCATTTTGTTGTAACTCCGACTTGGTTTGCTGCAAGGTAAATTGCTTTTCTCTTTCGATAATATCGTCTTTAAGGCTCTGTAACCTAATAGACTGCGCTTGAATTTCATGTAAACTATTGGTAATAGTTTCATCCATTTCTTTTAGTACCCTGGCTATATCTAATTCCGTACCACCAAGGACTAAAATATCAGGCGAACTCTTTAATTTAGCATTAACCATTTGGTATCTATTCATTTCGAAGACAATTTTATTGTTTTCGGATTCTATAAAGTTAAGCATGGTGTTTTTTTTATCGGCAGCATTATCACTAATAATAAGGGTTGCTTGTTCATTAAGTTGCATTGCAATTTTCATAATGTTTTTAGATTGCGCTTTATCTAAAACGATAATGTGTAACTTTTTTTCCTGCTCAATCGACGTAATTTTTATGATCTGAATGCTAAAGTGCCTGACTTTCATGTTATGCATTTGCTGTAAAGCTTCGATATATGCTTTATCGTCTCCATAAAATCCTATAGTAAAATTCGCAATATTTTTTTCATTAGGCCATTCAACATATTTTATGAAATTAAATACGAAAGCGGCTTTAACTTTATTTGATACATCTTGTTGAAATGAAATTGCTGATTGGGAAAATAATAAAAGGCTAGCAATAAGGGCCATATTTATAATGGCTCGTTTCATCGAATTTTTCCTAGCTGAATATAAGGAATTCGTCGATTCCAACAGTAAGTTTTGAATGATGTTTTAATCGCTTTTTTGTACTTCATTAGTAAGCTGTCGCGTATTATTTAACCATGCATAAACATTATTTTAGTCTATTCTTAATTTATTGGCATTTTTCTTTTAATTCTGAATGTTAGTTTGACTATTAATTAGGTATTAGCTCAGAAGCAGTTTGGCATTTTACTTAGGTGAACAGATGAATAATGACGACATCTTGGTATTTATAGATGACTCCGAAGAAGTGCAAGAACAGTCATCAAATACTATTGATGACTTTTGGCATGTACTGGTAGTTGATGATGAAGCTGAAGTGCACTCGGTAACTCGATTGGCGTTGAAAAACGTTGAAATATTAGGTAAAAAACTAGAAATTCATTCTGCTGATAGTGCAAAGCAGGCTAAAGAAATTTTGCAATCTAACATACCTTTTGCGATGGCAATAATTGACGTAGTCATGGAATCTGACAAAGCGGGTTTAGACCTAGTTAGTTGGATCAGAGAGGTAGATAAAAATTACCATATTCGCTTGGTATTAAGAACCGGACAACCAGGTCAAGCCCCTGAAAAACAAGTTATTGCTGAATATGATATTAATGATTATAAGGAAAAAACAGAGTTAACCTCAAGTAAGTTGTATACGTTGACCTATGCTTGTTTGAGAGCTTATCGAGATATAAAAGCGTTATATGAAAATAAAAAAGGCTTAGAAACGGTTATAAAATCTTCGAATAAAATTTTTGCTCATCAATCATTTAATGAATTCACTCAAGGGGTACTGCAACAGTTATGTGCTTTACTCCATATTAAGACCAGTGCTGTTTTTTCAAAGGTTAATTTTGTCGCAGCATCACATAGTGAAAATCGTAGTAAAGTTATTGCCGCTACGGGACGATTTAGTACTTGCATAAACCATCATTTAAATGATGTTATTCATAAGCTTGGCGATAAAACACTTAAAGATGTATGTAATAAGGGCGGGCATTATTTTGGTGTCGACTTTTTTATCGGCGTTTATGAATCTCATTTAGACGGTAATAATTTGTTTTACATAGAAGGTGTTGAAAATCTCAATGATCTTGACCGGCAATTGATTGAAATCTTTGGCACTAATATTGGTGTTGCCTTTGATAATCAAGCAATGTCTGAGGAAATGGAAGTTACTCAGCGAGAATTGATTTATCGTATGAGTGAGGCGGTTGAGAGTAGATCAAAAGAAACGGGTAACCACGTAAAAAGAGTGGCGTTAACCTGCCAGTATTTAGCCCGAGCGATAGGGATGAATGATAAAGAGGTCGGCATACTTTATAAAGCAGCACCACTTCACGATATTGGGAAAATTGCCATACCTGATCATATTTTAAACAAACCTGGCAAGCTCAACGACGAAGAATGGCAAAAAATGAAAACGCATGCGCAAATTGGTTGCGACATCCTTGCCTCGTCAGAACTTGCGGTTTTAAGCGCCGGAGCTATTGTCGCGGGTGAACATCATGAAAATTGGGATGGCTCAGGTTATCCTAAAGGGTTAAAAGGAGAAGAAATTCATATATATGGCCGTATTGTCGCTATCGCCGATGTATTTGATGCCTTGGTAAATAAACGTTGTTATAAACCTGCCTGGTCAATAGAGGATGTTGTTGATTTTTTTAAACAAATGGCATCCGTGAAATTTGACCCTAACTTGGTTGAATTGGTTTTTGAGCATTTAGACGACTTGGTGGCGATACAAGATAAGCACATTGATTAGTACTATAAACAAAATGGATCGCAACTATATTGAATGTATATGTAGGCAGGATACTATGATCCAATCCAAGTACATTTCTTTTTCTAAAAACATCAAAAAATACATGTAAAATGCAGCATCTAACGCCTTCTTGGAAGTCATCTCCCTTTTATCCCTTAGCGGTGATAAAAGTAATCACATAAAATAAATATTTATGAGGGTATCGATTTGGCTATTACAATTTCAACATAAATGATATACCAGCTTGACGATCTGCGGTTCTGGGGATCTGGTACCTGAAACCATCACCGCTGTAGGTGCTAGCATAACTTTTATCAAAAAGATTCTTAACGAACAAGGTGATCCGAAATTTGTCCTGATTCATCGAATAGGCGAGGCTGGTGTTAAATATCCCATAACTCGGCAACAAGGATTCGGGACTAAAGGTCCCGGTGTTACTAGGTAAATTTGAATATTGCTCGTCAGTAAAAATGTAAGCGCTATTCAAGATGAATTCGTCCTCGCCTCTAGGTATTTTGTAGGAAGTTGTTATTGAATATTTTAGATCCGGCGAAAAAGGCACTTCCAAGCCTGAACGATCAGTGCAATCCTCTCCTATGGGACAATTAAATTTGTCGATTTCCGCTTTGGTGATCGCGAAACCGGCGGTTAAGCGAAAATTATCCGAGGCCTGCCATACAATATCAGCTTCAAGACCCGAAGTGATAACATCACCGGCGTTGGTAAGACGGGAAATAGTCGTTCCACTAGAAGTATCAAAGTTGTTGGCTTGAAAATCTTCAATAGTTGAGTGGAAATATGCAGAACTGAGCAGCATGCCTCCCATTTGCATTTTATATCCTAGCTCAAATGCCACAGACTTTTCGGGGCCTATCGGATCGATGTCATTTTCTGACATATTATAGAATACGTTAAAACCAGGCCCTTTATAACCCTGTTGCACCGTAAGGTATGCTCGGCTGGTTGAGGTGACGTCGTATTGAATACCTAATTTAGTTGATACATTCGATTCACGGGTTGTACCTGAAAAATTGCTATTCTCTGATGCAGGTCTTACACCTACTCCGCGCCTTCCAAAGGGATCGTTATTCACTCTATGGTGATTGAAGTCCACTTTATCTTTAGTGTAACGTAAGCCATAAAGTAAACGCATGTCATCACTGAAATTATATTTTCCATCAGCAAATAATGCTAAATTCTTAAACGAGGTGCTCATGTAGCCAGTGGCGTCCACAATGTCATTTGCGTTACAGCTAAGGCCTGGGTTTGCGTCTAATATCGCATCATTTTGACCAGCATTGTTTTGGCAACTAGCAAAACGAGTAAAGTTTCTTTCCGAAGTCATATGCCAAAGGAATAGTCCTATCTGATATACGTTGCTTTTATCCTGAGGGGAAGCTAATCGAAGTTCTTGCGAAGTCTGACGCCACTTTTGCGGACCTATGTCGTGCAACTGGAAAGGTACCCCGAATACCGGCAGGTTAGAATCACCTGCAATCGATGTAAAATCACCTTCACGAAATTCAGTATTTTCCCAAACTCGATGCGCTGTTATTGAGGTTAAATCGTACTCGGCGAGATCCTTATCTAGCTGGATTGAGAAGGCGTCATTTTTATCAATGGTTCGTGTTTCAAAATCATGGTCGATGGCGCGTTGTTGCAAATCTATATCGGCGACACCATCAACCACTCCGTTACTGTCGGGACTTGCTTGTGAGGAAGGATTGCGTCCGCTTGATAAAGCTTCAAGATCCGCACAACAGTCGTCGTTAGCGCGATAGTATTCCAGAATAAATTTTACTGTGGTATTTTCATCAACGTCGAAGTCAACTTTGGCTCTTAAGCCCTCCCGATCGTAGCCGTTAACGGTTTCGTTACTATAAATATTGTTAATATAACCATCAAATCCGGCTTTTAATAAGGTCATACTAGCCCTCGTGTCATCACTTAGAGGTCCTGAGATTTTGACCACTGTTCGATACTCGTTGTCCTCCGCCAGCATAGTGTTAATTTGAGATTCCAGCGTATCAGCGGGGCTAGGTGTAATTATATGAACAACACCGGCGGATGCATTTTTTCCAAATAATGTGCCTTGTGGTCCACGCATCACCTCAATTCTCTCAACATCATAGAGATCCGCAAATGCCTGACCAGAACGGCCCAATACCACCCCATCCACCAAGGTTGAAACGCTAGGTTCGGCAGCAATACTAAAAGAAATAGTGCCAATGCCTCGAATCGTGATCGCCGAGTTTCGTGTAGTATTACCTTTTCTGTAGCTCATAGAGGGAAAGTAAGCTTGCATTTCTTCCATGTTATTAGCGAATGTCCCTAACACCTGGTTTTTTTGCAATACGGTAGTAGCGACAGGCACGTCTATTAATTTTTCAAGCCGTTTTTGCACCGTCACATCGATATTTAAAAGTTCTTCCATAGACAAATGAAAAAAGTTTTCGTCCTTTTTTTCACTATCACCCAAGGTAAAACTTGAGAATAATAAAAAACTAAATCCAATAATGCATCGAATATAGCTTTTTAAGTGAATTTGGTGTGACTGTACAATACTCATGTTTTTAACTCCCTACGTAAGAAATAATAAGCAGAAAATAGACAACGTTCCAAACTTAATGACTTTAATATTTCTGTATACGTTATCATTATAGTTAGTTATAGGATTTTTGAGTTATGTTTTACCTATCAAAAAACATTCCTTTAATTTTTTTAGATATTAATGTTATAACAACAAAAAAATTCACCAGTTGGCAAAGAAATTATAAAGAATATCTAGCTTTTTTGGAGCTAGGCTTCAACGATTCATATCTAAAATTTAAAGTGAAAAATTAGCACTAATGTCGACCAAAGAATTATTAGCACCGATTATGTCATTCCTAAATAGTGAAACACCACAAGCTTGGATCGATGAAGCGATAAAACCAGAAAGCCTTCCTATATTCTTAATTGATCATCTCGTATGTGAACTGGATGCCTAGGTATGAAACTCAGTTTTTATAAGTAAATAATGGGTGCAATTATTGTATAATATTCACTCATTTCGCTAAGCGTAAACTACGCAGTGATGATCAAAAGCAAGACACTTATCGCAACATATAGACGATTGAAAACCTTAAAAATGCAACCATAAATATAACAATCAAGCTCAAAGCAAGCTAATAATTATTGCGATATATTTCCTGGTGGTTTCGCGAGTATTGTTACGTTAAAATGACATACACTAACAAGGAGTTACCGTGATTGAAGTAAACGATTTATGTTTTAGCCGTAATGATGGCGATAACAAACTTAATATATTAAATCAGCTTGATTTATCAGTACCTGCAGCACAACATCTTGCATTGCTTGGAGATAGTGGCTCAGGTAAAACCACTTTTTTGCATCTCTTAGCGGGTCTACTACAAGCAGATAGCGGCTTCGTAAGTGTTAATAACCAAGAGCTCTCATTGCTTAGTGAAAAAGAACTCACCCTTTATCGCCGTAAAATAGGTTTAATATTTCAGCATTATCAATTGCTAGATTGTTTAACCGTAAAGCAAAATATTTTATTTCAACATAAATTAAACTTTCCAAAAAAAGCGGCTGATGAACTTGATCACCTCGTCAATGAACTAGGGCTACAAAACAAGCTCGACTCATTACCTCATCAGCTATCTGGCGGCGAACAACAAAGAGTTGGCATCGCTAGAGCTTTACTCAATAAACCACAGATTATTTTTGCTGATGAACCAACCGGCAACTTAGATCGAAAGCGTTCGCACCAAGTTGTTAAACTACTTACTGAGTTGTGCAGTGTGCGGAAAATCAACTTGGTGATGGTGACTCATAGTCATCAATTAACGGATTACTTCGATCAGGTAAAAGTGCTAAGAGATGGCCGCTTTGAGTAACGAAATCAAACTGATCCTAGCCACTCATTTCGCGTTTTATCGAAGACATCCTTGGTTAATGGCATTATTTGTTTTAGGGTTTAGTTTAGGAAGTGCACTGTTAACTGCAATTTCAGGGCTTAATCAAGAGGCCAATACACGCTATCAAAATTCCTCTGCGCTCATCAATAATCCCGTCACTCATTTAATTAGACCACTGACGGGAAAATACTATCTTGATGGCGAACTATGGCTCAGTTTACGTCAGCATGGTTTTATAAATGCGCAACCTGTTTTGCGCGGTAAATTAAAAACCAATAAAGGGCAAACACTTGCCATTCAAGGTGTGGATACTTTGTTGTGGTTAAACGATAGGCAATATAAACAAAGTGATGCCCATGCAGATAAAACGTCACCGCACTTTTCCCTCTCTTCCTTGTTAGTCGACTCGCAATTTAAACAACGCATTTACCCCCAAAAGGGCAGCCAAGCACAATTTGTACTTCAAAATGGCCAAGTTCAGCCAGATATTAATTTGGTCGATGGTATTGGTCTTTGGGCAATTACCGACCTTGCCAATGCAGATTATTTATTAGATGCCAAAGGGCAGCTCAGCTTTATTGAACTATCGAATGCTACAAGTCAGCAATTAGCAACAATAAAACAATTGATTGCAGGGCAAGCACAGCTAATTGATGTGGAGCAACAATCGTTTGATGTTTTATCAGAAGCGTTCTTTTTTAATCTTACAGCACTTGCCATGCTTGGCTATATTGTTGCGGCATTTTTGAGCTTTAACGCGATAAAGCTCACTTTAACCGCAAGGAAAAAATTATTAAAACAAATGCAGTTATTGGGCTGCACTAAACTAAGTATTCAACTGAGCCTGATGGTTGAACTTATTCTTATGAGTATTCTTACCGCACTATTAGGCACTTTCGGGGGCTACCTAATTGCCAATACATTAGTGCTTGATGTTAATCGAACCTTGGTTAGCTTATATCAACTAGATAAAGCGCTGGTTATCAATTGGCAATGGATTAATGTTTTATTGGGTTTTGTACTTAATATATCTGCCCTAGCTTTGATATTGTTAGCACAAGCTAAGCAAGTTGCCAATAAAGGTAAATTTATGTTTTACGGCTTGTTGGTCAGTAGCTTAGCGGGGTTGATTTGGTTACTTAACTACGCAACGAGCGAATACCAAGCTTTACTCTTGTGTTTTACCCTTTTAATGTTGTTTATTTTGCTCGTGCCTAAAGCACTTTCTGCTGTGGTTTCGATACCTATCAGCATGACTGATCCGTTAACACAGTGGCTTCATGCCGATACGCGATTTCATGTAAAAGACCTTCATATTGCCATTATTGCGATTTTAGTCGCTCTTGGCAGTGCTATTGGCATGCAAATTATGGTGAAAAGTTTTAGCCATACATTAAATGCACATCTTGAAAAACAATTGAGTGCAGATATTTATTTACGTATCGATAAGCTCGATAACAACTTAAGGCAATCACTCAGTAACTTGTCTGAAGTTAAGCAATTAAGTATTTATATGGAAAGTATTGGCAAGGTCAACAATGTTCCTACTCTCCTTACAAGTTATGGTGAAAACTATACACATTATCAGCATATTTCGCTGACATCAGGTTTACCCATTAATAGTCAACACTTTACTGACAAAGGATGCTTGGCTAATGAGCAAAGTAAAATTAAGTTTGGTTTTTCGTTGGGTAACTTGGCTATGTTTGAGCAAAATTCAAGCAAGTTCAGTTGTCGTATAACCGGATTTTTTTATGACTATGGTAACCCAAGGATGTCATTACTGACATTAGAGCAACGGCAAAAAAACGCAGCACTAAACAGCGGTATCTTTGGTTATTCGCTTCGTTTAAAAAGTAGCACTTCAGTTGCGGCCTTTAGCGAGCGTTTAATTAACGAGTTTAAACAAGACAGTACAAAAATTTTAGCCAACAAACGATTTAAAAAAATTGCCAATGCATTGTTTGAAGATACGTTTGTCGTCACCAAAGCGCTGAATGGTTTTATTCTCGCCATAGCCTTGTTAAGTCTGTGCACCAGCCTGTTAAGTTTGAGTGTTAACCAATTAAAACAATTGACCATATTACGTATCTTAGGTGTAACCCAGCAGCAATTATTAACCATGAAACTTATGCAAACCACAGGTGTGGTGTTATTTACCGCATTATTTGCTGTCCCGCTTGGTTTTGCACTTGGCTTTGCGTTATTGAAGTTTGTCATGCCGATTGCATTTGGCTGGACCATTCACTTTAGTTTAGACTTACCCAGTTTATTATTAACGTGTCTCACCTTGATTGGTGTATCGGTTTTGTGTGCATATTTACCTATTCGAAAATTAACAAACTTAGAAAGCAAGGAGCTGTGATCTCGTGATAGAAAGGCGAATGTTGAAAAGAGGATCACCCACTTGGCTTGTTTTAATGTTATTGACCTTTGTACTGTGCGCTTGTCAGCCTGTGGAGCAAAAAACAACACCGGCTAGTTTGCCAGAGGCCATTGGCGAACCAGTAACAAGGGGTACTACATTAGACTTTCCAAAGGATCATGGTATTCATGCTGAACAAGGTATTGAATGGTGGTATCTAACCGCTAATTTACAAAGTGACACTGGCGAAACTTTCGGTGTTCAATGGACACTATTTCGCACATTAATGCCGAGTAAAGTTGAGTCAAAATGGTGGGATAACCATCTTTATTTTGCCCACTTTGCCATGCAGAACAAACAAGAGCATGTTGCGTTTGAACGTTTTTCACGAGCAAACCAAGCTAAGGTGACTAGTTTGCCGTTTAGTGCCCGTATTGATAATTGGCAATTGAGCAGTATCAAGAATGAATTTTTGCCATTGAAGCTAACAGCAGCACATGAAAATTACAAAATTTCATTAATACTCAACGACAGCCCAATAACATTACATGGCGACAAAGGCTACAGCCAAAAAACACAAAGTGGCCATGCATCTTATTATTTTAGTTATCCATTTTTACAGGTAAAAGGCAGGCTAACTTTTGCTGGCAAAACATATAAAGTCATTGGTAATGCATGGTACGACAGAGAATGGTCCGCTAGTTTACTCGATAAGGAACAAGTTGGTTGGGACTGGTTCAGCCTAGTTGACACTCAATCAGACACTCAATCAGACATTCCATCAGAGCAGCGCGGACTAATGCTGTTTTGCATTCGGGGTAACGAGAACCGTTATGATTATTGTCGTGGAACTCGCATAGCGGCCAATGGTGAAACAGTTGATATTCCAAAAGAAGATATTAAGTTATCTGTCATTGAAACCGTAACATTGAATAACCGCGATTATCCAAGTAAGTGGCAGGTTAAATTAAGAAATAGCTCAGCCATTATTATGGAAAGCATCACCAAAGACTCGCGCAATCAATTAACGATTCCCTATTGGGAAGGTCGAATAAAAGCAACCGGCGGTTTTAAGGGGCAAGGCTATGCCGAGATCACGGGATATTAACTAACCAGGCGTGAATGTTGTGATTATATTTTGTAGGGTTATTCACAAAATAGTCATATTGCAAAATTGCTTAAGACGTGATTTATGAAAGTAGAGCTTAAATCATAGGGAGAACTTGGGGGCCACATTACTCCATAAAATGTATTCTTTCGTAATTTAGTGGGTGTTTGTTGGCTCGGTTTTGATTGATAAAAGCAGACTCTTTTTTGAGAGTGACGACTAAAGTAGAATCTACGATAGTAGATATTATTTGGAATTTAATTTTTCTATGTAAATAGCCGCGTAATTATTAATAAGGGTATGATAAAATCAGTAATCATCTGGTATCCATAACTAAGAAGCTCACA